>Ga0182027_10003393_pt1 | contig 25295 bp, 19 predicted proteins | sample 712E1DmetaG_FD_121300 | JGI IMG/M metagenome (GOLD analysis project Ga0182027, IMG submission 121300) | Permafrost microbial communities from Stordalen Mire, Sweden - 712E1D metaG (Illumina Assembly) | ecosystem: Environmental > Terrestrial > Soil > Wetlands > Permafrost | place: Sweden...
AGCCTTCAAGCACAGCATGGAAAGTGGTGGTTGGGATTTGTCAAAAGTGGATATGGATGAGTTGATCAAATCTCAGGCTACCTTAGTGTTCGGACAAATGAACGAACCTCCCGGAGCCCGTGCCCGTGTTGCGTTATCCGGTTTGACCATGGCTGAATATTTCCGTGATGGAGATGAAAAATCCGGCGGACGCGATATCCTTTTCTTTATTGATAATATTTTCCGTTTCACGCAGGCAGGCTCCGAAGTATCAGCATTGCTTGGCCGTATGCCTTCAGCTGTTGGTTATCAACCAACGCTGGCTACTGAAATGGGTATGATGCAGGAACGAATTACCTCCACGAAACGAGGCTCTATCACTTCAGTGCAGGCTGTCTATGTGCCTGCTGACGATTTAACAGACCCCGCACCTGCTACAACTTTTGCTCACCTTGATGCGACTACGGTTTTAAGTCGCAAGATTTCCGAGCTTGGTATTTATCCTGCTGTGGATCCACTGGATTCCACTTCACGCATTCTTTCGCCTGATGTGGTTGGAGAAGAACATTACAGGTCGGCACAACGGGTAAAAGAAATTCTTCAGCGATATAAGGAGCTTCAGGATATCATTGCTATTCTTGGTATGGATGAACTTTCGGAAGAAGATAAACTGGTGGTTCACCGCGCAAGAAGAGTTCAGCGTTTCTTATCACAACCATTCTTTGTGGCATCACAGTTCACCGGAACTCCGGGTGTGTTTGTAAGCATTGAAGATACTGTGAAAGGTTTCAACATGATCATGGACGGCGAAGTGGATGAATATCCCGAAGGCGCATTCCACATGGTGGGAACCATTGAAGAAGCGATTGAAAAGGGTAAGAAGCTGATTGCAGAAGCTAACAAATAAATATTATCATGTTTCTGGAAATTATTACTCCCGATAAAAAACTGTTCGAAGGCGAAGTGTCGCTGGTGCAACTGCCCGGCCTCGACGGCTCCTTTGAAATTCTTAACAACCACGCTCCTATTGTGTCGGCTTTAGCGAAAGGAAAAGTAAAAATTTCCGATAAAGATAAAAACATACAATACTTCGAAATCAATGGCGGGGTGGTTGAAATGGCAAGAAACAAAATTATTATTCTCGCCGAATAAGCAAGTTTGTGGCGTTGAAAAAACTGTTGATCATCTGCTCCTTTTTTCTGGTGATGATCCAATGCGGTTGTATTGAGATCCTGGAAAAGATCACTGTAAATGCTGACCATTCGGGAAGAGCTGAATTTGCCATTGATTTAGGGATGCTTGGCAGCATTGCCAACAGCACTGCCGGAAATTATCTCGATCTTTCCTTTATGGATCAGATAAAAAGTTTTCCTGCAACGTATGAATCCAAAATTAAGAACATCGCAGGAATCAGCAATATCAAGGCAATCAGCGATGATAAAAACGGATTGTATTCCATTGCTTTTGATTTTAAAAATCCTGCTGCATTAAACAGGGCAATTTATACTTACTTCGACAAGGCTGAATCCCTATTCAAACCAAGACCGATAAAGATCCGTCGTCATTATTTTCATCAGCGAAATTTTGCTCCGCTTATCCGTCAATATTACAAACAGAACCAAAGCAAGATCAAGGACGAAAGCATCTTTAAATATGTTGATTATGTATCCGTGTTTGTGCTTCCGAAAGATGTGAGATCAATCAGTAACACTAAATCCATGTTAAAACGCGACGGCAAAACCATCACCTTTAAAACTTCTTTGAATGATCTGCTGACCACGGATATCAATGTGGGGAACAGAATAAATTACTAAGTGAAGTTTTATTACACAGAGGCACACTGAGGAGACACAGAGTGGCACAGAGAAAATTATTTTTCAAACTTTCGTTCAAAACAAAACGTCATTGCGAATTCGCTTCGCGGATGAAGCAATCTCTTTCCACCAACATTAGCCATGGTCAGATTGCTTCGTCCGACTGTCGTCGGTCTCGCAATGACGGCCGATGCAAAGAAAATTTATTTTGTTTATCCTTAAATACTCCTATATTTGTATTTATAATTGTCAGCGATGAAATCAGTCAGAAAGTATTTCATACTATTTTTCATATTACTATTTATCTTCTCTCCCTTCTCCTGTAAAAAGGATTTATTAAAACTTGTTTCTGTTACTCTGGGCACATACACTGACACACGCGATGGCAGGATTTACAAAACAACCACCATTGGAGATTACACCTGGCTTGCCGAGAACCTTGATTTTAAAACCGACAGCGGCTCCTGCTATTATGATTATGATTCTGTAGCCAATAAAGATTATGGCCGCCTATATACATGGCAGGCTGCACAGGCCGCCGTTCCTCCGGGTTGGCACTTACCTACAACAACAGATGTAAAATATTTATATGACAGCTTAGGTGGTTACAATGAAAGCGCGCAAATATGTGAAGTTGGCAACGCACATTGGGAAAGCAGTCACAATAATGCCAATAATTACAGTGGGTTAACTATTATACCCGGGGGTGGTTATGATTCAACTTTAGTACAATTTAAAGGTAAAGGTAAGGGGGCAAGTTTTTGGGAAATGGGACATTGGATATGGGGAATAAATAGTTTTTTGGGGTATTATAACTCATCTGGGGCTATGTTATCTGTTAGATGTGTCAAGGATTATTAAACTAAAAAATGAATGTTGTAAATATGGTTTATAAACTACAAAAGTGCAAGATACAATGAAGGGCGAAATTTATTATTTTATGAACTTCACAAGAATATTGCTATGCTTCATGATGATTTTGTTTACATCAGAAATTCTAGCACAAGGTAAACCTATTATTGAAAAGTCGGGAATTCACCTTCTAAATAACAGAACGCATGAATTAAAAATAATTCACGAAAAAACAAGAATAAAATACTGGCTCTTCAAATCAAATAAGGGAAAAACAGGCAGGATAGAAAGTATTAATGACAGCAGTTTTGTTGTAAATGGGAAAGAGATAAAACCGGATAATATCAGAAAGATTGGAATTCGGAATGTGTGGACCATACCTGTTATTATTGCCGGTGCAGCTACATGGGTTATTCCTCTTCCCGGATTTTCTTTGATTTCACCTTTGGCAATTGTGGCCGCTATCAACATGAATAAAACCTATGATTTAACAAAAAAATGGCAATTCGTCAATATTAATTGGCCGATCATTGATTCTTCAAAATTTGAACCTTACAAAGAAGAAATTTATTTTAGTAAAGAAAAAATTGCTCGAAAAAAAGAAAAAATTGCCAAAAGAGATGCCAGGTCGCAAAATGATTCCGCCCGATCATTTAGCTTTACCCTAAACCTTTCCAATATGCTGTTTAATCAATATACTTTAGAAATGGGGTATCAGCTGAACAAAAAAATTTCAATAGGTATTGGAGGGGGTATTGTTAAAGCAAATTCATGGTACCATAGGTTTTATGATGGAACTGATGATAATTATCCTACAGGGGTTTATAATGGTTGGTTAATGAATGTGAATTTTAAAAAGTTAAATATTTCAAAACATCATTGGTATTTTCAAACAAGTCTTTTCTATAAATACCTGTGGTATGATCATATACATTTTATTAATACTTTCGGTGATCAAAATCCTGATGTTGAATGGATACGTTCTGAAGTTACCAATGTTTTTGGGTTTAAACTTATGGTAGGGAAAAAAATCATTTTAATTAATCACTTTGCAATTGAGCCTGTTTTTGGGATCAGCTTAAGAGAACGACAAAGATCCTATATTGACTATTGGACCAACGGCCACATGGATACTAATTGGGGAATACTACATCGTAATCAATTTTTCCCTGGCTTGCAGGGAGGGTTGTTGCTTACGTTCGGGAACTTCAGGATTAAATAATCTGCCTGTAAAATTATTTCACAAACTTCACTTTCTTTTCATCATACCGCGAGGGTGAGGTTTTTTCCTCTGCAGGAAAACCAATGGCAATAAGCGAAATGGGTAATATGTTTTCCGGAAGATTTAATAATTCTTTAATGGGTTTTATGCGTTCTTCTCTAGGATATACACCCAGCCATACCGATCCTAATCCACTTGCATGTGCCGCCAGCAGAATATTTTGCGTGGCAGCAGCACCGTTGATGCACTGATAGGATTTATCTGCTTCCAGCGAAAGATCGGCACAAACAAGGATGGCCAGTGGCGCTTCCTTGAGCATTTTTGCATAAGGATGAATTTCCACTAAAGAATCCAGCGTAGTTCTGTTGGTGATCACAACAAAACTCCATGATTGTGTATTGCGTGCCGTGGGCGACTGCATCGCTGCTTCCAGCAGGAGATGAATGGTTTCTTCTGTTACCGGTTGAGCGGTATATCTTCGGATACTGCGCCGTGTTAGTATTGCATTGATGGCTTCCATAATTATATTTGTTTTTCGTCCTGGTTATTTGTCTGGGCTGTGTGTTTGGTTATTGGTCTTTGGTTTTTGGTAACTTTTCAAGGACTTTATTCCTCTATAAATAAAAACCCGCATTCAAACCGAACCCGGGCTTTGTTGTGGCATCGACTGGAATTGAACCAGTGACACAAGGATTTTCAGTCCTCTGCTCTACCAACTGAGCTACGACGCCATCCTTTTTTTAAGGACTGCAAATGTATAAAAGTTTTTTTTAATCCTGCAAATAAAAAATCCTGTCGGGAGCATCATCACGACTTTCAATTTAGCACTAATGAATAAATTGAGTTGATATTCACATAATCATTACTTTTGAGCATTCGTCTGCACCCATGAACTTAATAATCGACATCGGGAACTCCTTTACAAAGGTGGCTTTGTTTAAGGACAATGAAATTCAGGGTTTATTTGTGTTGAAGAAACTCACCCTGAAATTGCTTCGAGAAATCTGTGAAAAACAAAGCGAATTAAAAGCTGTAATCATTTCATCAGTAGCTGTCGATGCAGAAAAGATCCGTTCTTTCCTGCAAAAAAAATATTTACTTATTGAATACAATAGTGAAACCGAGGTACCTGTAACAAACAATTATAAAACTCCCGAGACTCTCGGCTCCGATCGTCTGGCAGCCGCCTGCGCAGGGCATTTTTACTTCCCCGGGAAAAATGTGCTGATTATAGATGCAGGCACCTGTATCAAATATGACCTGATCAACGTCAAAGGAGAATATTTGGGTGGTGCCATCAGTCCGGGCATTCATATGCGGTTTAAGGCCATGAATACTTTTACTGAAAATTTACCGTTAGTGGTGCCGCGTAAAACGGAACAGGCTCCCGGCAACAGCACAGAAAACTCTATGCTCTCAGGTGTAATGAATGGAACATTGTATGAAATGGAAGGAATGATCGCTGCATACGAAAAAGAACTTCAACCTTTGGAGGTGATCCTGAGCGGAGGAGATATGAATTATTTTGCTGCGCAACTAAAAAATCGCATCTTTGCAGTTCCTAATATAGTTTTGATAGGGTTGAACGAAATTTTGAAATTTAATGTTAATACGTAAAATTAAGTTTATTGTTCTTTTTATTCTTGTGTTCGCATCGATTCAGATCAACGCACAAACAAGAGTAAGTTCACCTTATTCCCGTTATGGAATAGGCGACCTGCAGTTAAACAGCCAGGCATGGAGCATGTCCATGGGTGGAATTGGTTTGGCTTATCGCAATCCTAACACGGTGAATTTTTCCAACCCGGCATCTTACACCGCATTTGACACTACTTCTTTTGTCTTTGAAACCAATGTCGTAAGTAATTTTTCTGAATTAACAACAAGTTCACTGAGTCAGAAATCGAATTACACTACACTGGGCTATATGCTTTTCGGTTTTCGTGTGAACCGATGGTGGGCCGCAAGCATAGGATTATTACCATACAGCAATGTGGGATATAAAATTTCTGACGAAGAAAGCATTGCCAATATTGGCAGAATAGATTATTTATATCAGGGGTATGGCGGCATCAACCGTTTTTATATAGGCAACTCTTTCAAGTTGTTTAAAAATTTATCCATTGGGTTTAACTCTTCTTATTTATTCGGAACGCTTAATAAAATACGCACTGCGTCATTTCCTGATTCAGCAAACTATTTCAGCACCAAAATCACAAATATCACCAACGTGAATGATTTCCTGTTCAACTACGGATTGCAATTCAATCATAAAATAGTAAAAGATCTTTCTGTTAATATAGGACTGGTTTTTGGAAACTCCCAAAAAATAAATGTACATAATGATACGCTTGCCGAAACAGTGATTTCTGCTAATGGCTATGATTATGTGAAAGACACCGTAAAATATGTGGTGGGGAACAAGGGACACCTGCTGATTCCGCAAAATATAGGTGGGGGTATCATGATATGCAAAGGAGAACAATTTCTTTTAGGAGTGGATTATATGACGCAGAACTGGTCTGATTATACTTCATTTGAAAACCGTGATTCGCTAAAGAACAGTTCGCAACTTTCTATTGGCGGGCAGTTTATTCCAAAGAATCCCAATACCATTGGGAAAACATCTTATTTCAATCGGATCAACTACCGATTAGGTTATCGTTATTCAAAAACCTATCTTCAACTGCATAATAATCAGCTTACGGAACAGGCCATTTGCATAGGATTTGGCTTCCCGTTAAAAAGAACCAAATCAACCATCAATCTCGGTGTAGAGTATGGAACACGAGGCAGTACCGAGCAAAACCTTATCGAAGAGCGCTTCATTAAAGTATCACTTTCTTTTGGTATAAAAGAATGGTGGTTTGTCAGGCATAAGTACGACTAAAAAACTCAAACCAAAATAATGTCCGGTCGTATTCATCATATTTTTGTTTTCATTTTCCTTTTGATTATTATTTCTTTGCTATCCTGTGAAAACAGTATGAATGAGATACAATCCGTGACCACCAAAGATCGTTCACCAGAAGAAGCCGTGAAGGATGTTGAACTTATTTTCAGCGATTCAGGAGTAGTGCAGGCCCTTATGAAATCACCATTGTTATTGCATTATAAAACAGATCGTCCTTACATTGAGATGCCAAAAGGTATTAAAGTTTTTTTCTATGACAGCGCCATGAATGTTCAGGCAAGGCTTTCGTCCAATTATGCCATCAACTATGAAAAAGAAAAAATCATGGATGCAAAAAATAATGTGGTGGTAGTGAATACTAAGGGCGAACAGCTCAACACAGAGCATCTGGTATGGGATCAGAAAAAAAGGATGATATATTCCGATGTGTTTGTAAAAATAACTACTAAAGACCAGGTTCTTTTCGGAGAAGGGATGGAAAGCAATGATCAGTTTGACCCATGGAAGATAAAGCATGTGAGAGGCACCTTCACCATTAAAAAGTAAAAACATCTTTTCTTTTGGGGTAAAGCTTTTTTAATGCGGGAATTCCCGCATTAAATATTTTCGAATTAAGTATTAGTATTATTGTAAATCCATTATTTTTGTCTGCATAGAAATTGCAGGAAAGCTAAACTCTTCATTAAAGCATTTTACATCAATGGAAAAAATACTTGTAATCGGGGCTATCGGGCAGATTGGTTCGGAGCTGACCATGGAACTAAGAAAAATTTATGGAGGCGAGCATGTTATTGCTTCCGATAAAAGAAACGAAGCGTCAGAAAAATTGCTTAATTCAGGCCCTTTTGAAACACTAGACATTCTTGATAAAAATGGAATTGTTTCTCTGATAAAAAAATATCAGGCAAATATTATTGTGGATCTGGCTGCGATACTTTCTGCAACAGGTGAGCAAAACCCAATGCTGGCATGGAATATCAATATGAATGGCTTGATCAATGTGCTTGAAATAGCCCGCGAACATAAAATACAACAAGTGCTAATTCCAAGCTCTATTGCGGTATTCGGTCCGAGTACACCTCTTGATTGCGCGCCACAGGAAACAGTGTTGAAGCCAACTACCATGTACGGAATCACTAAAGTGGCTGGAGAATTGGTGGCAGATTATTATGTAAAAAAATACGGACTTGATGTCCGCGGCCTGCGTTATCCGGGCATCATCAGCAACGAAACTCTTCCCGGAGGCGGCACCACTGATTACGCTGTAGCCATTTATTATGATGCGATTAAACATGGAAAGTATACTTGCTTTGTAAAAGAAGATACACGCCTTCCGATGATGTATATGCCAGATTGCCTTAAAGCCACTATTGATCTCATGCAAGCCAATGCTTCAAAGCTCAAACATCATGCAGATTTTAACGTAGGCGCCATGAGTTTTTCCGTCACTGAAATGGCTGAAAATATTAAGAAATATTTACCTGATTTTACCATTGATTATAAGCCAGATTTCCGTCAGGCTATTGCTGACAGCTGGCCCAATGCTGTTGACGACAGTGCCGCCCGCGAAGAATGGGGTTGGGAACCGAGCTACGACTTGGATGCCATGACACAGGATATGCTTAATGTAATTGGCGAAAAACATAAAAAAGGATTAATTTAAAATAAATACTATCCCCGACTCTCCTATGCAGATTGCAGGAATGAAGAGTAAGAAAAAAGGAGAACTTCTATGCAACATAAAATGAAAGCATTTCTCGGAGAAGAACTCCGGATACTGGAAGAACAAAAATTATTCAGACACGAACGCGTTATTGAAAGCCCTCAGGGACCTGAAATTATTGTAAAAGGAAAAAAATGCCTGAACTTTTGTGCAAATAATTATCTTGGATTTTCTTCACATCCCGATCTTATCAAAGCAGCACATGAAGCATTAGATTCGCGTGGTTATGGCCTTTCATCGGTCCGTTTCATTTGCGGAACGCAGGACATTCACAAAGAACTCGAAAGAAAGGTTTCGGAATTTTTAGGTATGGAAGATGCCGTTCTTTTTACGTCATGCTTCGATGCAAACCTGGGTGTATTTGAGCCTTTGTTTGGTGAAGAAGATGCCATTATTACTGATGCTTTAAACCACGCTTCCATCATTGATGGTGTCCGTAATTCAAAAGCAAAGCGCTGGATATATAATCATAGTGATATGCGCGACGTTGAAGAAGTGGATTCGGCAACAGGTAAGTCTGGCAAAGGATTGGAGCATTGTCTGAAAGAAGCGCAAAACTGTCGCTTTCGCATTATCGCTACCGACGGGGCTTTCAGCATGGATGGCGACATTGCCAAATTAAGTGAAATCTGCGACCTTGCTGAAACACATGATGCTCTAGTGATGGTGGACGAGAGTCATGCTACCGGATTCATTGGTAAAACTGGAAGAGGAACACATGAATACCGTGGTGTTATGGGAAGAGTAGATATTATCACGACTACTTTCGGAAAAGCGCTAGGCGGTGCATCTGGTGGTTGCATTGCTTCAAGCTATCAAATAATAAACTATCTGCGAAACAAAGCACGTCCTTATGTTTTTTCAAATACTATTTCTCCTGCGGTAGTTGGCGCAACAATAAAAGCATTCGACATTTTATTATCATCGACAGAACTTCGCGATAAACTAGAGGAAAACACAAAATATTTCCGCACAAAAATGACAGAAGCTGGATTTGACATCATCCCGAATGAGCATCCAATCGTGGCTATTCTTTTTGGAAAATATCCCGACTGCTCGAAACTGGCCGTTGCCTTTGCCAATAAAATGCTTGAAGAAGGAATTTATGTGATTCCGTTTTCATTTCCCATTGTCCCGAGAGGTAAAGATCGTATTCGCGTTCAGATATCTGCTGCTCACAGTATCGAACAAATTGATAAGGCTGTTGCTGCATTCATCAAAGTTGCTAAGGAGTTTGGCATCTTTAAATAGTTTATTTTTGCTAATCAAAAGAACCAACCATGAATGCCCAAACACTGGATTGCATTTTTAAACCCAACCGAATTGCTTTAATCGGAGTTTCAATTAACCCGAACAGTGTTAGCGGAAAAGTATTTTCAAATCTTATTAGCGGCGGATTTAAGGGTGTTGTCTATCCTATCAATGAAACCAGTGAAGCGGTGATGGGAATATCTTGTTTTCACAATCTTGAAAGTCTTCCCAAAACCCCTGATCTTGGTGTGATCTGCGCTGCAGCAGAACAGGTTCCTTTATGGGTAAGGGCTTGCGGTGAAGTTGGCATCAAGGGCATTATTATTATGTCTGCTGGTTTTAAGGAAAGCGGAGAAGCGGGCGAAAAACTGGAAGAAGAAATTAAATCCATTAGATCGCAATACCCCGGAATGCGAATAATCGGGCCGAATTGCCTTGGTATTATTGTACCCGCCCTGAATCTTAATCTGAGCTTTGCACCGGAAATGCCCAGCAAAGGAAACATTGCCTTTATTTCGCAATCAGGAGCTCTTTGTACTTCGGTGCTTGATTGGGCACGAGAAGAAAAAATCGGATTTTCAAATTTTATTTCATTAGGTAATACTATTGATGTAGATTTTGGCCATTTGATTGATTACCTGGGAATGGATGACACAACTAAATTTATTCTTCTCTATATTGAATCTATTTCCAACGCACGAAAGTTCATGTCAGCTTCCCGTGCATTTGCCAGAACAAAGCCAATTATTGTTTATAAAGCCGGGCGCTTTCCTGAATCGGCGGCTGTTGCTGCTTCGCACACCGGGGCGCTCGCTGCTGCAGATAATATTTATGATGCGGTTTTTCAGAGAACCGGTATTGCAAGAGTATATGAGCTTGGTGAAATTTTCGATTGTGCCGCATTGATAGGAAGGAATAAAATTCCCCAGGGTGCACGATTAGGAATAGTTACCAATGCAGGTGGTCCGGGAGTAATCGCCACAGATGGTTTAATAGCAGCCAAAGGAACACTTGCAAAATTTTCTGAAGAGACTACCGAAAAACTTAATTCTTCCCTACCTCCAATGTGGTCACATGGAAATCCTGTGGATGTATTAGGAGATGACCGCTACAAAAGGCTTGTAAGCGCAACACAAATTGTACTGGAAGATAAAAATGTAGATGCAGTTTTAGTTATCCTTACGCCACAAGCCATGACAAATGTTACGCTTGCAGCAAAAGCAATAGGTGAATTGCAGGCAACTACGTCAAAACCTATTCTTGCCTGCTGGCTGGGCGGCTATCACATGAAAGAAGGAATTAAAATCCTGAATGATTACAAAGTGGCATCTTATAAAACGCCTGAACAGGCCGTCAGATCGTTCATGACGCTGGTGGCCTATTCAAAAAACCTGAAAACTTTATACGAAACACCAAGAGATATTCCTGTTGAATTTTCTTTGAATAGAAAGGAAATACGCAAGAAATTTAATGCTATAATTAAAAATAATTCTTCTATTCTTTCGGAAGAAGATTCAAAAAAATTACTCAAGGCATATGGAATTCCTGTTACTGTTCCACAAACTGCGGGGACCAAAAAAGAAGCTATTTCAATTTCAAAAAAGATTGGTTATCCGGTAGTCTTTAAAATTCTCTCACCGCAGATAAGCCATAAATCAGATGTTGGCGGAGTAATTCTGAATATCCAAAATGATGAGCAGGCCGGAAAAGCTTTTGAAACAATTAAAAAAGGAGTTTCCGCGAAAATGCCTGATGCAGTTATTGAAGGTGTCACCGTGCAATCAATGGTCAGGATGACTGATTCGATTGAAATCATTTTAGGAATAAAAAAAGACCCTACGTTTGGAACAGTAATTCTGGTTGGCGCAGGGGGCACAACAGCTGAGCTTTTTGCAGATCTGTCACTCGGGTTTCCTCCTTTGAATGAGCGGCTGGCAAGACGAATGCTGGAAGAATTAAAAATATGGCCCTTGCTGAATGGCTATCGTGGGAGGAAGATTGTTAATCTGGATAAATTAATCGAAGTCATTATACGTTTATCGTACCTCGCAGCAGACTATCCCGAAATTACTGAATTAGATATTAATCCTCTGCTTGTCGCATCTGACGAAATTATTTCCCTTGATGCAAGAATCGTGAAAGATTCTTCCTCTAAAAACATTGAAAAATATTCTCACTTATCCATTGTTCCCTATCCTGAAGATTATGTATCCGACCCCATTTTAGTCGGAGGACAAGAAGTTATATTCCGTCCAATCAGGCCTGAAGACGAACCTTTGTGGCTTGAATTACTTAAGGGTTGTTCGCGCGAATCTATTTATTCAAGGTTTAATTATTTCTTCCATTGGGCTTCTCACGATGTCGCTACAAGGTTTTGTTATATTGATTATGATCGCGAAATCGCTATAGTAGCTGAAATTATTGAAGATGGCCAGAAAAAATTGATCGGAGTAGGCAGGCTCATTGCTAACATCGAGCATGAAAATGTAGAATATGCTATTTTGATTACAGATAAATGGCAGAACAAGGAACTGGGTGGTATTCTTACTGATTACTGCCTGGAGATATCAAAAAAATGGGGCCTTAAACGGGTTGTAGCCCAAACCTCTTCTGACAACAAGAGAGTCGTTTCTGTTTTCCGCAAGCGTGATTTTATTATTACTCACGACAAAGAAACTGCCACGGTCTTCTTTGAAAAGGAAATCAATAATTGAGACAATTGATATTTTTTTGAAAAAGTGTTATTATATTTGTTAAACTTTTATAAAATTTAATATATTTGTCCTGTAATTAATTTTAAAAATATATTTTGATTTTCGGAACAGGCATTGATATTATTGAAGTGGAGAGAATAGAAAATCAAATTTCAAAAAGCAATGGCTTTAAAGAAAAGATTTTTACAGAACGGGAAATAGATTATTGTGAATCCAAAAAAAACAAGGCTCAGAATTATGCGGTACGTTTTTCAGCTAAGGAAGCCTTTTTTAAAGCAATAGGGACAGGATGGAGAGGCGGACTTGCTTTTAATGAGATTGAAATTTTAAACAACAAACTTGGAAAACCTGAAATTTTCCTGCATGGAAACACTAAAAAATTTATTGAGAAAAAGAAAATTACAAGCATTCACGTTTCATTATCACATATAAAAAGTTTTGCTAACGCAGTAGTAATAATCGAAAAATAACAAAGGAGGATTAACATGTCAAACATTGGCTCTTATGAGGAGAGAATAAAAAATTTCGACTGGTCAATTTCCGAAAAAGAACTTGACTACAAAGAAGGAGATGTACTAAACATCGGTTGGTATTGTTCGGATCGAATATGCGATATGGGCAAGGGAAACAAGATGGCGCTTTTATGGGAAGGACTAGGGGGTGTTGAGAAAAAATATACATACAATGACGTTCGTTTAAAAAGTAATGCTATTGGAGCTTTCCTTCGTGGTCTGGGAATAAAAAATGAAGACCGGGTTTGCCTCTTTATGGATAAAGTGCCCGAGCTTTATATAGGACTTCTTGGTGTTCTTAAAATAGGAGCAATTGCCCAGCCTTTATTTTCAGCCTTTGGTGACGATTCTTTATTTGTAAGGCTAGATAATGCAGAAACTACAGCCATTATCACTCAAAAGAAACATATTGCAAAAGTGCGGAAAATCATGGATAAGATGCCCTATGTAAAGCACCTTATTATGATTGATTATGACGGGAAACATCCGCTGCGTGACAGGGAAGTTGCATTTTCTATGGATGAAGCAGCTCCCGTTGAAAAATTAGACATCTACCCAACCAAAGCTGAATCACCCTCTATCTTGCATTATACTTCAGGAACCACAGGACAGCCAAAGGGCGTGAAACATGTTCATTATTCGTTGATCTCGCAATATCTTACTGCCAGATGGGTGTTAGACATCCAGGAAAATGACATTTACTGGTGTACTGCTGATCCGGGATGGGTTACAGGAACATCGTATGGAATCATTGGAGCATTCGCAACAGGCGTTACCCAAGTTGTGCTTGATACGGGATTTTCTGCAGAAGCATGGTATAAGTGCATTGAAAAATATAAAGTCACTATATGGTATTCCGCTCCAACAGCTATTCGTTCTTTGATGAAAGCCGGGGATGAACTGGTAAAGAACTATGATCATTCATCACTTCGTCACTTGATCAGCGTTGGCGAACCACTGAACTCCGAGGCGGTGGTTTGGTCCGAAAGAGTTTTCGGATTACCATTTCATGACTCTTACTGGCAAACAGAAACCGGTTCTATTATGATTACTAATTATCCGGGAATGAAGATCAAACCGGGCTCCATGGGAAAACCTTTTCCTGGCATAACCGGAGTGATTCTTGACACCGAAACTTATGAGCCAATTACCGAAACCAACAAGCCCGGACTGATTGCATTTAAACCCGGCTGGCCTTCGATGATGAGAACCTATTGGAAAAATGAAGAAACATATCAGGGAAAATTTAAAAATGGCTGGTATATCCCTGGCGACCGCGCAACCCTTGACATGGACGGCTATTTCTGGTTTATAGGAAGAGATGATGATGTTATCAACACGGGAGGACATCTTGTCAGCCCATTTGAAGTTGAATCAGCCCTTCTTGAACATGAAGCTGTGGCTGAATCAGCAGTGGTTTCAAAACCGGATGATGTAAATATGGAAGTGGTTAAAGCTTTTGTGACTTTGAAACCGGGCTTTACCGCCAGTGCTGATTTGGATTTAAACATCATGAATTTTATCCGCAAAAAACTTTCCCCTCTTGCCATGCCGCAGGAAATTGAATTTATTGATTCACTTCCGAAAACTCGTAGTGGTAAAATCATGAGACGTATTTTACACGCTAAGGAATGGGGCGAAGAAATCGGTGATACTTCAACATTAGAAAATGATTAATTAATAATATTACAAACTAAATAATAAGGAGAAAATAAAATGAACAGAGATGAAATAAAAGAAATTGTTTTAAAATATGTTATTGAAGAATACGCAGAAGACGAAACTGATGAGATAACTTATGACACCCCACTTATTTCAGGTGGTATCGTTGATTCATTCTCCATGGTTTCATTAAAAAGATTCCTCGAAAACAAATATAAAATTTCTATTCCTGATGAAAAAGCTTCCCCCGAAGCATTTGATTCAGTAAATAAGATCACTGATTTAGTTATAGAATTTGTTGGTTAAAAATAAAGGGAAAAAATATGGGTTATAGTGATAAAGTTAGGGCAACCTATCAGGCACAAATAAAAGACATGCAGGATAAAGGTCTTTTAAAACAGGAAAGGTATATCCATTCTACTCAGGCAGCTGAAATTGAAGTTGAATTTCCAGCAGGCGCCGCACCTAAAAAGGTGATTAATATGTGTGCAAACAATTATCTTGGACTTTCAAGCCATCCTGATATTGTTAAGGCTGCGCATGAAGGACTTGACACCAGAGGCTACGGAATGTCTTCTGTAAGGTTTATTTGCGGCACTCAGGATATTCATCGCGAGTTGGAACAAAAAGTTACCGAGTTTCTGGGAACCGAGGATACAATTCTTTTCCCCTCATGCATGGATGCAAATGCCGGCGTGTTTGAAGCAATCTTAACTGATCAGGATGTAATGATTTCTGACCGTTTGGTTCATGCTTCTCTCATTGATGGTATGCGTCTTTGCAGTGCTATGCAGGATACTTTCAAGCATAGCGACATGGAGCATCTGGAAAGCAAACTGCAACTCCATGCCGACAAAAGGATCAAACTAGTGGTTTGTGACGGCGTTTTCTCTATGGATGGTGATACTGCACCACTTGACAAAATGGTTGAGTTGTGCGAAAAATATGATGCGATGCTTTTGGTTGACGAATCACATTCATCCGGATTTATTGGCAAATCAGGCAGGGGCACTCATGACAAATGCGGTGTGATCGGTAAAATAGATGTCATAACAACTACTTTCGGTAAAGCACTTGGTGGCGCATCGGGTGGTTGTGTTTCAGGAAGAAAAGAAATAGTGGAGATGTGCCGCCAAAAAGCACGTCCATATCTTTTCTCAAACACTATTGCTCCGGTGGTTGTTTCAGGAGTGCTGAAAGTGCTTGATATTCTATCAAAAAGCACAGAGCGCAGAGATAAACTTGAAAAAAATACTTTATTTTGGAGAAATGGATTGACAGAAGCGGGTTTCGTTCTAAAGAAAGGTGACACCCCTATTGTTCCTGTTATGCTTTTCAATGCAAAGTTGGCTCAGGATTTTTCAAGGGACCTTTTTACTGAAGGTATTTATGCTGTCGGGTTTTTCTTCCCGGTTGTAGCGCAAAGTCAGGCCAGAATAAGAACACAGGTTTCTGCAGGTCACGAAATACATCATCTTGAAAAAGCCCTTGCTGCTTTCATTAAGGTTGGCAAGAAATATGAGATTCTTGGTAAGACCAAGCAGGAAATAATTGAAAAATACGGGATGTAATGAATCATCATCAATAAAAAGGCGTTTAAAATGAACGCCTTTTTTATTTTTCACCAAACTCCATCAGGTATGCTTTGATGAAATCATCAAGATCACCATCCATCACGGCATTTACGTTCGATGTTTCAACACCCGTGCGCAGATCTTTTACCATTTTATATGGATGCATCACATAACTTCTTATCTGTGAACCCCACTCTATTTTCTTTTTATTTCCTTCGATTTCTGCAATTGCTTCGTTTTTTTTGCGGAGTTCAATTTCATACAATTGTGATTTCAGCATTTGCAGAGCTTTTTCCCTGTTCTGTTGTTGGGAACGCGTTACCTGGCATTCAATAATAATGCCCGAAGGAGCATGTTTTAACCTGACTGCCGTTTCAACCTTATTTACATTTTGTCCACCTGGTCCGCTGGAACGAAATGTGTCCCAACTTATGTCTGCCGGATTTATTTCAATATTAATATTCTCATCAATCATCGGATAAGCATAAAGTGAAGCAAAGGAAGTATGTCGTTTGTTGGCAGAATCGAATGGTGATAATCTCACAAGGCGATGAACTCCGTTTTCTCCCTTCAGATAACCATAAGCATATTCGCCTTCAAACTCAAGGGATACTGATTTTATTCCGGCTATTTCCCCTTCCTGTGTGTCAATTACATTTATTTTATATTTATTTCGCTCACCCCAGCGAATATACATTCTCATCAGCATCTGAGCCCAGTCTTGGCTTTCGGTACCACCAGCCCCGGAATTAATGGTGACAATTGCGCTTAGCTTATCTTCTTCGCCGCTTAACATATTGCGGAATTCAAGATTCTCAATTAATTTAATACTTATTTTATACTGTTTCCCTAATTCCTCTTCGGTTGCTTCTCCCTCTACAAAAAAATCAAACAGTACTTTTAAATCTTCATTGCCTTTGCGCACTTCATCAAAAGCATTAGTCCAGCTCTTTTTTTCATTGATAGATTTAAAAATTAATTCTGCTTGTTTAGGGTCATCCCAAAAATCAGGAGATAAAGTAATTGCTTCTTCTTCTTTTATTTGCGCGAGCTTTTTATCAACGTCAAAGAAACCTCCTCAACGCTTCCACTCGTTTTTCAGAATCTTTGATTTGTTCTAGTGTAACCATTTTGAATAAAAATCGTTCAGATTAGTAATTTTCGTAAAAGCATGACAAAGATAATAATATTAATCAAAGGCTATTTTAATAATTAATCGGTTACAATTATAAAACCTTCTACACATTCAATATAAATAATTTAGTAAATAAAATTAGTGTATTTACTACTTGCTTTTTCGTTTTTGGTTTTGTATATTTGAAAGTTTTACACACAACGATAATGTTAAATTAATGACACTTTTGAGAGGTTCAAACAAATAAAACCATGTGATTCTAACTTAAATTTTTCGTACATGAAAAAACACATACTCCTTCTTATTTCCCTCAACCTTATTGTTTCTCTTGTATTTGCACAGGCTCCGGTTGCAAATTTCTCGGGTACGCCTACAACAGGTTGCGGAGTTACGGCAGTGGTTTTTACGGATCTTTCCACTAATTCTCCTACCATTTGGGATTGGAATTTTGGCGATGGTACCATTCACGCAACAAATAATCATCCCACTCATGCTTATAATCCAGGGACCTGGACTGTGACTTTGACTGCAACAAATGGTTTCGGACCCGGCACGATTACAAAAACAAATTATATTGTTATTCATGCTTTACCCACGGCAGCCTTTACAGCAAATGTTACTTCGGGGTGTGCACCTTTGACTGTTCATTTTACAGATAATTCTACAGCAGGTTCCGGCACAATCACAGGTTGGCAATGGGACTTTGGTGATGGGTATTTTTCAACAGTACAAAATCCTAATCATACCTATAATAATCCCGGAACTTATAATGTAATATTATCTGTTACCAATAGTTTTACATGCCAAAAGAGTCTTACAAAGACCAGTTATATCACTGTATATCCCATACCGGTGGCTAGTTTCACAAGCTCTAATCATGTTTCTTGTACTCCGCCTTTAAACGTGACGTTTACCAGCACATCTACCGGTGGATCAACTTATTCATGGACCTTCGGTGATGGTTCTTCCGGCTCCGGCGCTACTGTTTCCCACAACTATACCTCTTCCGGAAGTTTTAATGTTACCCTGATTGTGACTAGTGTTAATGGGTGTAAGGACACTATTGTACAAAACGGATGGGTACAGATAAATACATTTCAAGCTACTTTCAGTGCAACCCCTTTGTCGGGTTGCGCACCTTTTACCAGTGGGTTTACAAGCACCGGTTCTGGCATTACTGATTGGCATTGGATTTTTGGAGACGGTCTTACGACTTCTGGTTATTATCCTATGCTTTTTCATGTTTATACAAACCCTGGTACTTATTCTGTTACCCTGATTGCGACCAATAATATTGGTTGTGTTGACACTTTCACATTAGTAAACTATATCACTGTTTTACCCAATCCCGTTGTCTCCTTTACTGCCAATCATACTGCTGGTTGTTCAATTCCTTTTGCAGTTAACTTTACAAATACTACAGTTGGTACAACAGCATGGACATGGGATTTTGGAGATGGCACTCCTACAAGCAATCTTCAAAATCCATCTCACACCTATACTAATTGGGGATCATATAATGTCACACTGACTGTCACTGGCAGTAACGGATGCACAGGAACTATAACTATGTCTAATTATATTACTATAGCCCCTATTACTCTTGGTATAACTTCAGATGTGAATAAAGGTTGCGTCCCCTTGCCGGTAAATTTTAACTGGAGTTCTAATTCTCTAACACCAATTACCAGTTGGACATGGAATTTTGGTGATGGTACCCCCACAAGCAATCTTTCAACACCATTGCACATTTACACAGACACAGGAAGCTATAATGTTACCCTCACAATAGTAAATGCTGAAGGATGCACAGCTACCGGTACATTCACAAGCTTCATTAATGCCGGAATGCCACCAGTTACAAATTTTTATGCCGAAGATACTGTTGGTTGTCATAAATTTACAGCAATATTTCATGATACCTCAAGCAGTTATGTTGATTATTGGTATTGGCAGTTTGGCGACGGAGGCACATCAAATCAGGAAAATCCACAATACGAATACAGTGATACCGGTTATTTTACCGTGACTTTAATAACTCAATTTCATGGATGCGCGGATACCTTGATACGACCTCACTATATTCATGTTTTACCGCCAAAACCATTATTTACATTCACTCCTGCATGGTATAGCTGCGACCACCCTTACACTGTAAACTTTATTGATCAATCTCAGGGAGCTGATAATTGGCTGTGGCACTTTGGTGATGGGACGTCTTCAACAACACAAAATCCCGTTCATACCTTTATTAATCCCGGGTTTTATACAGTTTGGCTTATTGCGGGGAATACGGCTAATGGTTGTCATGATTCTATCAGTTATAGTTATATCGGATTATCTGAAATTAAACCAGGATTTCAACAATTTCCCGTAGAGACATGTTTACATAATTCAATCACTTTTACTGATACTTCTTATTCCAACGTTTCGCTTAATAATTGGGCCTGGAATTTTGGCGATGGAACTGTTATGACTGGTAATTATCCTAGTATTACTCATGTCTATGACACGGTAGGTGTTTTTTCGGTATCTCTGGTTGTATACAACTCATGGGGTTGTGCTGATACAGTTATAAAAAACAACTTGATCACTATCCATGGTCGGCCTTCTCCAAGATTTGTTTCAGATACCTTATGGGGATGCGTTCCTTTATTAACTAATTTTACTGATCAGTCATTCCCTTATCCTCCCTCCTCAATTGTCAGTTGGAGTTGGGATTTTGGTAACGGAACCACAAGTACTGCTCATAATCCATCCTGTGTTTATTTTAACCCGGGAAGCTTCACTGTTAGCCTTACTATTACTGATCAAAACGGATGCGACAGTACTTTAACAAAACCATTATATATTAATATTACACGTCCTTTGACCGGCTTTACGGTTGACAGCGTCACATGTTTTGTAGATTCTGTTCATTTTACAAATACCACTTCAGGAATTGCTCCATTATCATATTCATGGAACTTTGGAGATGGAAGTTCTCTTTCAACGGCTACAAATCCGGCTCATATTTATTCCGTAACCGGCAGCACAACTTATTCTGTATCACTTACTACAACTGACGGAAACGGATGTGACAGTACCGTGATTAAACAGATAAAAATTTCCCGCCCAATGGTTCATTTTACTTCAGACACCACCACATCAAGGTGTCCTCCATTGTTTGTTTCGTTTATTGATTCATCTTCTACTGATGTGGTGAGTTGGCAATGGAATTTTGGAGATACATTAAGTGGGTCGGGAAACTTTTCTTCTACACAAAGCCCTCAACACGTTTTTAATTATGCTGGCACCTATGATATTACTTTGATTGCCACTAATGCCGACGGGTGTACAGATACTCTTGTGAGACCACAATATATTACTGTCAACGGGCCCTATGGCACTTTTGATTTCTTCCCAAAATCAGGATGTGGCCCTTTAACTGTTCACTTCACCTCTAATGCAATTAACACCGAACATTATTTATGGGTCTTTGGTGATGGCAACACGGCCACAGGAGATACAGTCACATATACGTACAATGTTGGAGGCTCTTATATTCCTGTTTTAATTCTTTCGGATTCTCTTCAGCCCGGTGATACTGTTCCTTGTCAGGTAGCCGTCGTTTCACCTGATACTATAAAATTGGTTTCCGGAGCGGCAAATTTCACAGTAGATTACGATACCATTTGTCCTAATATGCCGATTCATTTTACTGATCTTTCAAATGCTATTCCTAATATTAGCGGATGGGACTGGAATTTTGGCGATGGGACAACCCACGGGGCTATACAAAATCCCACGCACAGCTATTCAACTTTTGGAGACTATACCGTAACTCTTGTTATCACGATCGATACCTGTCATTATACGCTGATAATACCAAATTATATTAATGTGATGAGCACGCCTCCGGTCCATTTCTACATACCTGATTCAGCAAAATGTTATCCCGCATTGATTAATTTTGTTGTGATTGATTCTACTGTCTTTTCTCCTGTTTCATCATGGGCTTGGGATTTTGGCGATGGAACTGCAATAGATACTAATAAAAACCCTTCGCACTATTTTTATTCTTCAAACACCTATAATGTTTCTCTTACTGTAGACTTTGTGAATGGTTGCATTGCAACAATCATTATACCGGAAGGCATTACTGTATTTCCATTACCTATTGCGATTTGCACTGCAGATTCAAACAATGTATTCCCTAATCATGCTCTGCATTTCATTGATGCTAGTTCAGGAAATGGGATTAATCAATGGTATTGGAATTTTGGTGACGGGGACACTTCAACAACACAAAACCCCATTCACGCCTATACTACCGAAGGGTCTTATGAAATACAACTGACAGTGACATCTGCTGACGGATGTAAAGATACTTCATCCTGTACTATTGATATTATTGATGGCATTGTGATTCCTAACGTATTTACTCCAAACGGAGATGGATATAATGATGATTTTGAGATAATTCTTAGTGGTACATTTCGAGAATACTCTTTAAAAATATTTGACCGATGGGGATTAAGCATGTTCCACACTAACGACTATAACATTCGTTGGGATGGCCATAGAGAAAACAATGGAAAAGAAGTACCTGATGGTGTTTATTTCTGGGTTCTGCAAGGAACGACAATAATAGGAAAAGTTTATAATCTACAAGGAACTGTTACGGTAATCAGGTAAATTCAATCAACGGATTCTCGCTTATTTTTTGCTTTTTTTCTCCAAATTTGCAATTTGCACATATAGAAATTATTTTATATTTGGGCAAATTTAGCATCAATGAATATCGAAGAGTTCCGCAATTACTGCCTTTCCAAGAAAGGGGTTACTGAAAGTTTTCCCTTTGACCATGAAACACTTGTTTTTAAGGTGATGGGAAAGATGTTTGCTCTAACAAACATAAAAGGTGATTTTTCCATAAATCTTAAATGCAATCCTGAAAAAGCTGTAGGCCTTCGCGAACGCTATCCCTGTGTGAAACCCGGTTGCCACATGAATAAGAAACACTGGAATACCGTTTCTATAGATGGCTCCGTAAGCAAAAAAGTTCTATCAGAGTGGATTGACCAGTCTTATAATCTTATTATTGACGGGCTCAACAAAAAACAAAGAGAAAAAATTAGTTCGATCTGATTTTTATTCCATCTGAAATCTTTCAGAAAATAATTATATAACCGCCTTTTCAAACGCGAATATTTCTTTATTCGCATGGTAAATAGTACTTTAAAATAGTGGAATAAATACTTCCCATCCAAAGAAAATCATTCCTTTTATTCAGGTTGAATAAAATTACTTACTTTTGATTTGAATAAACTTTGATTTTATGCTTATCAAAACCTTTGGCAGCGCACTTCATGGAATTAATGCCACCACTATTACTGTTGAAGTTAATATTGATCAGGGCGTTAATTTTTATCTCGTAGGTTTGCCAGATAGTGCTGTAAAGGAAAGTCAGCAACGAATTGATGCTGCATTGAAAAACAATGGTTATCGTATTCCGGGGAAAAAAATAGTGATCAATATGGCTCCGGCCGATATTCGTAAAGAAGGTTCATCTTATGATCTTACTCTTGCTATTGGCATTCTTGCCTCATCAGGACAAATCAAAAGCGACCATGTTTCAGATTACATTATCATGGGAGAACTTTCTCTCGACGGCAGCCTGCAACCTATCAAAGGAGCTTTACCTATTGCCATTGAAGCACGTAATGAAAAATTCAAAGGATTTATTTTACCAAAAGCAAATGCGCGTGAAGCAGCCATAGTGGGCGATTTGGAAGTGTATGGTGTGGAAAACATTAAAGAAGTGATTGATTTCTTTAATGACGAGGCAATTCTTGAACAGACTATCATTAACACACAGGATGAATTTTATTCCCGTATCAACGAATATGAATTTGACTTTGCTGATGTTAAAGGACAGGAAAATATTAAACGTGCACTGGAAATAGCTGCTGCTGGCGGACATAATGTTATTCTTATTGGTCCTCCTGGAGCCGGGAAAACAATGCTTGCCAAACGATTGCCTTCTATTCTCCCGCCGCTGAATCTTCAGGAAGCACTGGAAACAACCAAAATCCATTCGGTAGCAGGGAAGATGGGAAAGAACAATACTCTGATTTCTGTCAGGCCATATCGCTCACCGCATCACACGATCAGTGATGTGGCACTGGTAGGCGGAGGTACATTCCCCCAACCCGGCGAAATTTCTTTAGCACATAATGGCGTTCTTTTTCTTGATGAACTTCCTGAATTCAAACGAACAGTGCTGGAAGTATTGCGCCAACCATTAGAAGACAGAACAGTTTGCATCTCCAGATCAAAATACAGCATCGACTATCCTGCAAGTTTTATGCTGGTCGCTTCTATGAATCCTTGCCCATGCGGTTTTTACAATCATCCAGACAAAGAATGTGTGTGTTCCCCCGGTGTAGTGCAAAAATATCTTAATAAAATTTCAGGTCCTTTACTTGACCGGATTGATATTCATGTGGAAGTGACGCCTGTTCCCTTCAAAGAACTTTCCAATGCGCGCCTTGGCGAGAAAAGCGAGATGATTCGCGAACGAGTGGTAGCAGCCAGACATATACAGGAAGCCCGCTATGCTAATAACGACGGGGTTTATTGTAATGCACAAATGTCTTCAAAACAGTTGAGGCAGATTTGCAAAATTGATGATGCCGGACAACTCATGCTGAAAAATGCCATGGAAAAACTCGGACTTTCAGCACGTGCCTATGACAGGATATTAAAGGTTTCACGCACCATTGCCGATCTTGAAAAAAGTGCAGATATTTTACCCGAACATCTGGCAGAAGCCATTCAATACAGAAGTTTAGACAGGGAGAACTGGGCAGGATAAATTATTTATCAGAAAGATATTTTGCTCTTTTTAGTTTGCTGTGCTTAAACCCATATGTAAAATACAGGGTCAGTCCAATTACCAGCCAGATAATAAAGCGCAACCAATTAGTAATGCCAAGTTCTGTCATCAGATATAAATTGGTAAGAAGCCCCAGCACAGGAATCAAAGACATACTGCGGATTATCGCATATACCGTTAAAATTGTTCCAAAAACAATAAAGCCAATTAATGGTATTTTCTGTTTAAAAACATCCCAAAATGAAGCGTTAATATTGGAAGAATCCTGCCCGCTGAAAAATTCCCTGACACCATCCATATTAAGATAAAACAGAAGAAACAATAATATAATAATGATGGGAGGCAGAAAATAACGACTGTTATAATAAGGCACACGAAATCCTCTTTTCTCTTTATTCTTTTTACCCTTCTCTTCATCAAGAAGCAATACGCCACCACAAACCAGTACAAAAGCGAATAATGTTCCTATGCTTGTTAAATCGGTCATTTCGGTAAGATTGACAAACAAGGTGGGTATAGCTACAAACACTCCCGTGATAATGGTTGCAAATGCAGGCGTTCGATATTTACGATGCAACTTTGAAAACTTTTTCGGCAACAATCCATCACGGCTCATGCTCATCCAGATACGCGGCTGCCCTACCTGAAAAACAAGTAAAACGCTTGCCATAGCGACCACAGCACTCACCGCTATCACTCCGGAAAGCCATGTAAGATGAAGCCTTTCAAACACAAAGGCCAGCGGATCGCCCACACCAAGCTCTGAATAATTCACCATTCCGGTAAGTATGAGACTAATAAGCACATATAAAACAGTACAAATAACCAATGCATAAATCATAGCCTTAGGCAAATCGCGTTGTGGATTTTTGCATTCCTCAGCAGTAGTAGAGATAGCATCAAATCCAATATAAGCAAAGAACACACCCGATACACCCTTCATCACACCGCCAAGACCATTCGGTGCAAAGGGATGCCAATTTGCGGTATCCACAAAAAAAGCACCAACGGCTATCACCACAAATAAGACTATCAGCTTAATCAACACCATAATATTTGCGGC
>Ga0182027_10003394_pt1 | contig 25294 bp, 24 predicted proteins | sample 712E1DmetaG_FD_121300 | JGI IMG/M metagenome (GOLD analysis project Ga0182027, IMG submission 121300) | Permafrost microbial communities from Stordalen Mire, Sweden - 712E1D metaG (Illumina Assembly) | ecosystem: Environmental > Terrestrial > Soil > Wetlands > Permafrost | place: Sweden...
ATGCATCCTAATTTACTGGACGCCATATCTCGTGAAGGCTATACTACCGGCATGCCCATTATTCCTCTCCCAGCACAGATCGAGGCAGGCGACGGTGCGTTTCTTATTACTTCCGAAACAGTTATCCTGACAGATGCTGCCAATCGCTGGAACGCAGTTTATCTGCACGACTTGCTGGCGGCACCGACCGGCTTCCCGCTTCCGGTGCGGGATTTCAAAAAGGTTGAGAAAAACTGCATCCGCGTACGCCTGGACGCGGAGCTGGCATCGCTCAGACCGGATGGCTACCGTCTGGAAATCTCGCCCGAATCCGTAAGCGTGGAAGCGCCAGGAACGGCCGGGGTCTTTTATGGCCTGCAAAGCCTGCGCCAATTGCTGCCGGTCGAGGTGGAAGCACGCCAGCCGATCAGCGGAATGGACTGGCAACTGGACTGCCAGATCATCACCGATCGGCCGCGTTTTGCGTGGCGTGGCTTCATGCTCGACGAAGGGCGCCACTTTCACGGCAAGGAAACGGTCCTGCGGACGCTCGACCTGATGGCACTCCAAAAGCTGAATGTGTTTCACTGGCATCTAACGGAAGATGAGGGCTGGCGCATCGAGATCAAAAAATATCCAAAATTAACCGGGATTGGCGCGTGGCGGGCTGGAACCGGCGCCAGCCTGACCAGGGGGGCGCATAACGGCGTTCCATACGGCGGGTTTTACACGCAGGCCGAGATCCGGGAGATTGTGGCCTACGCGTCCGAACGCCATATCACCATCGTGCCCGAAGTGGAAATGCCGGGCCATGCACTGGCGGCCCTGGCGGCCTACCCCGAACTTTCCTGCACCGGCGGCCCATTCGAAGTAGGCACGCACTTTGGTATTTATCCGGATATCTTTTGCGCCGGCAAGGAAGCCACGTTCAGCTTCCTGAAGGATGTGCTCGACGAAGTGCTGGAGCTTTTCCCTTCGCCCACCATCCATATCGGCGGGGACGAAGCGCCCAAAAAACGCTGGAAAGCCTGTCCCGACTGCCAGCGACGAATCCAGGATGAGCAGTTAAAAGACGAGCACGCCCTGCAGGTCTACTTCACCAACCGCATCATGGCGTACCTTGATTCAAAAGGCCGGCATGCGATGGGCTGGAATGAGATCCTGCAACCAGGACTGGCCAAAAGCGCCATAGTGCAGTTCTGGGTAAGGGGCCGGAAGAACCTGCTGCAAGCCCTGCGGAACGACCAGCGCGCCATTGTCATGTCCACCTTTCTGGAGACCTACCTGGACCACGCTTACAGCCTGATGCCACTCAGCCGGGCATACCGCTATGAGCCGGTTCCAAAGGAATTGGAGGAAAAGGATTCCGCCTCCATCCTGGGGCTGGAATTCCCGCTCTGGACGGAATGGGTGCCGGAGCGCCTGCGCATGGATTACCAGGTTTACCCGCGCCTGACCGCCATGGCCGAGACCGCCTGGACACCCAAAGAGCACAAGGGCCTGGCGGATTTCCGTTGCCGGTTGCCAGGGTTCCTGGCCAGGCTGGACCGGCTGGGGGTGCAGTACGCATCAATGGATGATGCGGAACCTGGTCGGATCAAGCAGTTGTTCGGCATTTTTTCGATCATGCGACCGCAGACCAAAATTGCCGGGTAATTTTCCGCGCGGCATGCTATACTTCGAAATACTGGCTCTTCCAATTTTAACGGGAAATATTATTAAACACGAAGGAAAACTAAGAAAGAGTAAATCTTGTTCTCCCTTTGTGTACTTCGTGCCCGTCGTGTTAATTTTCCACCGCCATATTTGCATGAGTCCATCCAAGGAGATCGAGCATGAATTTCTTTAAGAACATCCTTACGCCGCGGCCCGCCAACCGGGGCACTTTCCACATTTTCGCCGTGAAGTGCAAGCGCTGCGGAGAAATCATCCATGGACAGGTCAACGTAAACAACGACCCCAGCCTGGAAATTGACGAAAACGGCAAATCTTATTTCATCTGCCGGAAGGTGCTGGTGGGGAACCAACTTTGTTTCCAGCGCATCGAAGTGATCTTCAAATTCAACGAAGCGCGCGGGCTGATCGACCGCCAGATCACCGGCGGAGAATTTGTAGAAGACTAAAGTTAAGGAGAAGCTTAAATGACTATATTGCAAGCACTCATCCTGGGCATTGTACAAGGCCTGACCGAATTCATCCCCATTTCAAGCTCCGCCCACCTGATCATCATCCCCTGGCTGTTCGGGTGGAACAATCCGGTGCTGACCAGCCTGTCTTTTGACGTGGCCCTGCACTTGGGGACGCTGGTGGCCGTGCTGTGGTTCTTTGCCAGCGACTGGGTGCGCCTGATCCGCGCCGGCGTGGCCAGTCTGTTGGAACGCAAGATCGGCAGCGACCCGGACCGCAAGCTGGCCTGGCTGCTGGTGATCGGTTGCATCCCAGGCGGCATCGCCGGGGTGCTGGGCGAGAGCAAGATCGATGCGCTCTTCCACCAGCCGGGCGTGCCGATCAAGATGTGGGCAATCATCATCATGGGAATCATTATTGCGGCGCTGGCACTGATCCTGTTCATTGTCGAGCGGCGGGCGCTCCACACGCGCGAAATGAACTCGTTGACGCTGAAGGATACCATCCTGATCGGACTGGCGCAGGCGTTGGCAATCTTCCCGGGCGTTTCCCGCTCCGGCAGCACCATTACGGCCGGGCTGGCGCTCAACCTGAAGCGCGAAACTGCGGCGCGCTTTTCCTTCCTGCTGAGCGCACCAATCATCCTGGGGGCCGGATTGAAAAGCGCCTGGGACTTATTCCACCAATTCCGCGCCGGAGCCGGTTTCGCTTCAGGCGAGCTGCTGCTGTTTCCGTTCGGGTTCGTTGCGGCGGCCATCAGCGGCTATTTCTGCATCAAATACCTGCTGCGTTTTTTACAGAAGAATTCGACGGATATCTTCGTTTACTACCGCTGGGGCCTGGCCATCCTGATCATTGTCGTGGCACTGATCCGCGGATAAGCGGGTTGCAGGGAATTGGAGTATCAGTAATCAGTGATTGGTAAGAAGGAAGAAGGCAAGAGATGATATAGAAAGACCCTTCGCAAATTTGGAGGGTCTTTTAAATATGGTGTAAGAATAAAGAGCGAACGCGGAGAGCAGAAACAATGAGGAATGGGAGATTCTGGAAAGAGAGATCGGCAGGAAAGGCACATTTTATGGCATACTTTTGACCATTTTATATGGTTCCAATGGGGATCGTAAATATGTTATTATTAATCCATACTTTTGACCGACATCATCAGGTGTTTAGCATCAATCCGATAATTCAGGAGAAGGTCGCATTTTGAGATTGAGCGGCTTCGCCGCTGAATCTCAAAATGCAGTCCTTCAAAAAAAAATTTCGGATTGATACTCACCAAGACCGGGGTTCCAGGACAGTTTTTGGGATCGAGGAGGAATAATGGAAATCGAACAGGCACTATCCCAGGCAGAATTGTTAATCCGCCAAAACCAGACTTCCCAAGCCAGGGCCATCCTGGGGGAAATCCTCCGCGAAAACCCCAAAAATGAAGAAGCCTGGATCCTGAGCGCGCAAGTCAGCGATAAACCCCAGCAAGTGCTCTATTGCCTGCGGCAGGCGATCAAGATCAACCCAACCTCCTCGCGGGCGCAACTGCTGATCGACCGGCTAAACCTGCCGCAAAGCCCGGCGGCCCCGGTGGCAGCGGTAATCCCATCCCAACCCGCACAGCCGCCTTTGCCGGATACTCAACCGCACCGGGCACTGCCCCTGGTAGCTGCCGAGCCACTGCAAGAAGCGCCGCTCGGTTCCACTATTTCCTATTCAATTCCAGAAGAGAGTGCCACGACACCGGAAGAAAGCGCCACAGCAGCGCCTGCCAGGGTCCCATCAGGAAAGACCGGACCGGCCACGCGCATGGCCGCGCAGATGGCTTCACCCAAACGCCCAATGCGATGGTTGCAGAGAATCTTCACAATCGCAGCCAGTGCCTGCCTGCTAGCGCCGTGGATCACAGTACAAAACGCCGACAAAACAACCAGAACATTAAGCGGGTTGGAAGTGCTGCTGGGACCAATCTTCTCACCATTGGGGGTGGATGTGGGGATCGCCAGCCTGGCACTGCTGGCCTGCCTGGCACTGCCACTGCTGATGTTTTTCCGCTTCCGTTCCGCCGCCACGCAAAAATGGGGTGAACGAGCTACAATCGCACTGGCCCCGCTGGCCTGCGTGCTGTGCCTGGACATGGTCTCTTTTTATTACGCCGGTTTAACCAATAATGTAGTACTGGGCTGGGGCATCTGGGCTGCCTGCGCATTTTATTCGCTGGTTGGTCTGAGCGCTTTGATCAATGCATTCCGGCTGGGAAGCGCAGGGCGGATGGAATTATCGGCTGCGCGGGCCGGCCGGACTTTCACCTGGCTGTTCAGCCTGGGCGATATCTTGGCCCTCGGGGTAACCGTGCTCGGATTGTTGGTGATGCGCAAATTCAGCGTCTTTGGAATAGCCATTCCATCTGTATGGTTGCTGCTGGGGGCGGTGTTGAGCCACATTGTTTGAGTTGAATAGACCACATCGCATCGCAGCAGGAAGATTGGTATTCAAAAGAGAGCGGATCCTGCTACTGCGCTGCCGCAGGCGGGATGGTGGCACTAACCTGGCGGGGCGGAAGGCAGGCTGGAATGGCAAATTTACTTTTATCTACAAAATGGCCTAAATAAATGAATAACTTATGGCAATATTATCAAAGATATTGATATATAATGTAGTTGAGCTATTCAAGGGTTAACCGATTCCTCAAAATCGCGACAAAAAGGAACATCATATGGCTGAAACACGTGAAAACCGTCTTGCATTCATGGATGTGATATTATTTCCTGATGGTGCAATCAGGGGCGGAATTTTAACCACAGATATTGAAACCCGGCCTTATGAATTCAGAATAACCAGTTCAATTAAGCCAACCCAACTCCAGCAAATGCTTTATGGAACATCCTTGAAAGATTATGTTTACGGCGAATTGATCTGCGCCCCTTTGATTAAGGCAACAAAAGAGAAGATTAATTTTGTTTTGACGCGAGAGCGGTATATTATGGAAGTACGTCCCCTTGTTGCTGTTCCAATTGTTCTTATGTCGTACAACGACAAAGCTGCGAGCGATGGATTAAAACCGATATGTTTCCAGGTGCATAAGGATTATTCATCCGAGTTGCCTCATGCACAATTGGTCTTAACTCCGATTACACAAAAGCTTGATTTGATGGAACCTTTTGAGAGGTTAAAACTTGCATTGAATGAAGTACACCGTCTGGGTGTAGGTGAAAAGGGAAAAGGTGGCTAAACTTCGAGTAAGTTTAAGTAGACAAATTTCTGGAATACCTGCCCCAAAGAAATTCGTATTTAAAACTGCCGAACTCAAAATAAATTCACCTACTTTGTGGGATGAACCCGAATCGTTAATTATTATTGGGCCAGGAAATATTTATCGTGGAGTCGCCAGGATACCAAAACCAAGGTATAACGTAGCGTCCAGGGTTATTCCTTTACATTCCCATATTTCATCAGTCGAGTTTTATGCGACAACTGATACTGAAGTGTTACCAGTCGATTTAAATTTCCAACCTGTCAGCACCGAGGTTTATGATTCCCAGTTTATTAGCGATTTAAGTGTTCCTACAATTCCATCTGTGCCAATAACCCTCGAAAAATTCAGCATTGTAGGGATGAACTATGCTTTCAAGCATTCGCATAAATTTTCTCATCCTGAAGAAGGAAACCTCTTCCAACCTGAACAGGGGAAATTAATCAGACAAAAAAAAGAGGGTAAATCGGTTGAGCTTAAAAAACGTGTACACGAGCAAGAAAATCAACAATCCTCTCCTTCAATTTGGGATTTGCTTTTTGCTATATTACAGCCTCCCATAACTTTTGGAAAATCCGAGACCTATCTTTTTCCCGATCAACTTTATCCATATCAATGGGAGGGAGCAAAGTTCTTATTTGATAACGTGCATGCTTTGCTGGGTGACGATATGGGAACCGGCAAAACCATTATGACGATAGTTGCCTTGAAAGTCCTTTTCCAGCAAGCGAAGATTCATAGGGCTCTTATATTATGTCCACCCAGCGCTCTGTATCAATGGAAAGATGAGATTAATAAATGGGCACCCGAGTTAACGACTTTTCTAATTCGCGGACCGCAAAGGAATGTCAGAAAGTCCTTGTGGAATACACCCATGCATATATTTATAACCACCTATGATACGTTAAGAAACGATATCGAATATGATATTTTAACCAAAGATCAATACAGCTTTTTCGACATTGTTATCCTGGATGAAGCACATCATATAAAAAACACAAAATCCAAGGGATTTCATGCCATTCGAAAGTTGCAATCCAGAAGGCGATGGGCATTAACAGGCGCACCAATCCACAATAAGATTGAAGATTTAGCACCTATTTTTGAATTCGTTTTTCCAGGATATTTGACTGCATTTGACCTTCGTCCCGAACAGATACAGGCAAGCATTCAACCATATTTCCTTCGCCGCCGCAAGAAGGATGTAATGCCTGAATTGCCTCCAAAAATTTATGAGCCTATCGAACTTGAACTTGATCAAGAACAGGAGATTGCATACAGGCGGGCAGAAGCAGCATTACGCGAGGAGTTGTTGGTTCTTGGGGATACGGTTACAAAACAGCATATTTTTGCCAAACTAACTATATTGGAACAAATCTGTAATTTTGCCCCTAGAAAATTGTCCAGCCCTAAAACAGATACGCTCATAGAACAAATTGAAGAGATAATTGCAAGTGGTGAGAATGAACCCGTAGACGCTGACAATAAAATTATTGTTTTTTCTCAATATGTTGATGAAGGGGTCAGCAAGCTTGAAAAACTTCTTGAGCCTTATGGCATTGCAAAAATTTTCGAAGGTCAACCGGACGATATTCGTAGAAGTGAAATTGAAAAGTTCAAGGAGAGAAAAGAAATTCCGATTCTAATTGCTTCGGTTCATTCAGGAGGCGAAGACTTAAACCTGACTGAGGCGTCCTATGTTATGTATTTTGATTACTGCTGGAATCCCGCTGTGATGCGGCTGGCAGAGGATAGAGTTCATCGACCAGGACAAACAAGAGGCACCAACATTTATTCATATTGGATGAAGGATACTATTGATGATCGCATTCAGCAAAAGCTGAATGAAAAAGGGATTTCATTTGAACAAGCGATTGATGGTTTGACAGAAGATAAAATTGAAGAGCTTATCACAATCGATGAATGGTTGGAGATTCTTGGCGTTAAAAAAATGGGGACTGCTGCTGGGCCAATTGGCAACACCAAACTTTTGCGGTCTTTGGATTTGGTAGAGATTCGAGAAAAGCTGCATGAAATTTCCCCATCCGCCTTTGAAGGATTGGTTCAGGAATTAATGCATTCCTTGGGTTATTCGAATGTCAAGGTCACTGGAAAGAGTGATGATGGGGGCTTTGACGTGATATCCACCAGAAATACGGAAAATGGAGTTGAACGTGTAGTGGCGCAATGCAAACATCATAAGCATGTTGACATTCATACCGCTAGAGATTTCCTCGGCGCAATTTCGAACGACAAGAGCATTAAACAGGGTTTTCTCGTGACGACCGGAGAATTTACTCCGGAATGTTTGCAGTTTTGCCAAACTAATGAGATTATTAGAGCGATATCAGGCTTTGAATTGGCAAAGTTTGTAAAACAATTCGAGTTGCATCCATAAATCATCCTATATCAAGAGGGTAGTATAACGAAAAATGATACTGTTGGCGAATTCAAGTAGCTCACCAACAATATCAACTCTTGACATACTACCATCTAGAGGCTTCCGAAGTTTTCCCCTATCGGGGACTATGTAAAACTTCGGAAGTATGTGTTTTCTTCACTCCTTCGGTACCCTGCCTCTTACATACGACAGCAGCTTCGAACTGGTCGGGCCAGTTTCCACATTGGTAAAGCCGGCTTCCTTCAACAGCGGCACATATTCGCGCACATCCACATTGGCCATGGGGGTCATGTGGTTCCGGACGACCATGCGCAGCAGGCCGGATTTGGGCGGTTCGAAGTCGACTACCAGGCAGAGGCCGCCGGGCTTAAGCACACGGTGCATTTCGGCCAGGCCGCGCTGCTTAAGATCACCGGGCAGGTGGTGCAGCATGAGGCGGTTCAGCACCACGTCAAAGCTGGCATCCGGGAAAGGCAGGCTTTCGACCACGCCCAACTCGAATTTTGCTGTTAATCCAGACCGGGCGGCGTTTTTACGGGCCACCCCGATCATCTCGGGGGACGGGTCGAGTCCGGTGGCCTGCCCGCCTGCCCCGGCCCACTGCTGCGCCGCAAAGGTGAGACGCCCGGAACCGCAACCCACATCCAGGATCTGGTCGCCGGGTTTGATCTGCGCGAGCAAGCCGATGCTCTTCTGGCTGGGCTGCAAAAGCAGGTTGGTGAAGAAATCGTACGACCCGGCCGAATGGAGTACGAGGCCATTGGTTTCGGGGGCTTGATCAATGGCTTGAGAGTGAAAGTGAGACATAATTTTTTCCTTTCATAAAAAGGGGTTTCCAAGTTTAGCTGGAAGAAAAGAGAATTTAATACAAAGAACACAAAGTGTACAAAGTACCACAAAGGAAGAGCATTTTTTATTTAATATTTAGACCTTCATGTCCTTAGTGTCCTTTGTGTTTGAATCTTCTTTTAACTTGATACCGTATGATGGGCGGTGAGGGCATGCGCGGAGCCGGGCGGATTGTCGAGCGGGTCGACGTGCACGGTAGCTTCCTGCAAAGTGGGCAGGGCATGGAAGAGAGCATGCCGGACGGTCTCAGCGATCTGGTGGCTTTTGAGGGTGGGCAGCTGCGCATCCACTGTGATATGCAGTTCACAATGCTGCCAATGTCCCAGCCAGCGGATGCGGATATCATCCACCGCCGACACGCCGGGGACGGCCGCGGCAGTCTGGTCGATCAGGCGGGTCACTTCCGGATCGGTGGCATCCATCAGACGATACCACAGCTCGCGCCCGCTGTTCCAGGCCACAACCAGGATAGTCGTCCCTATTACAAAGCCAATTAATGGGTCGGCGAACGGGAAGCCCAATTTGACCCCCAGGACACCCACAAGCACACCCAACGAGGTAAAGCCATCCACCTGGGAATGCCGGCCATCCGCCACCAACGCAGCCGAATGGATGCGGCGCCCGGTGCGCAGCCGCAGGATGGCGGCCAGCTCGTTGCCCAGAAAGCCGATGCCAGCGGCAGCCGCCACCCAGGCCAGATTATTTACCATTACAGGATGGAGGATCTTCTGGATGGATTGGCTGTAGACTTCAAGCGCGCTGAAAAAGATCAAGGCTACAATAGCCGCGCCGGCCAGATCTTCCGCCCGTCCGTAGCCGTATGTGTAGCGAGCATTGCGCAGGCGCCGGGAGAGGCTGAAGGCCAGCCAGAGCGGGATGGCCGTCAGCGCATCGGCAAAGTTGTGGATGGTATCGGCCAGCAGAGCCACGCTGCCACTGCGCAGGGCCACGCCCAGTTGGAAAAGCGCCGTAACGAGCAACACCACCAGCGAGACCTTGACGGCGAAGATGCCGGAGCGGGTGGCCAGGGCCGGATCGGAGAACGGGGTAATGGCGGTGTGCGAGTGACTGGGCTGCCCGGAATGTCTACGGGTTGGAGCATGCTCGTGTTCATGCTCATGCTCTGCGTGTCCATGGTTGTGGGAGTGCAAATAATCGCTCATAGGCTTTTATTCCCTGGGTTGACTCTTCATGAAAAAACAATTCAAACACAAAGGTCGCGAAGGTTTACAAAGGTTCACAAGAGTATTTCTAGGACAGGCCAGGTTTATGCATGGCCGCGATCAGGTACATGAAAGCCTTTTGCACCGTGGTCATCTGATCGGGCGATAATTGACTCATCAACTCGCCCATCTCACGGCGCTGGACCAACAGGCCCTTTTCGATCAGCCGCAGGCTTTTCGGTTGCAAGCGGATCTTTTTGGCGCGCCGGTCACTGGCATCCTCGATCCGTTCCACCAGGTCTTGCTGCACCAGGCGCTCCACCAACTGGCTGGCAGCGGCCTTGCCCACATCCATCAGCGTGGCGATATCCGAAATTCGGACCTCGCCTTCGTGGTACAGGTATATCAGCGTGTAGATCTGCGGCATGGACAGGCCGTCCTGCTTCATCGATCCCATAATGCCGCGCATGGAGCGCTGCATGAAGACTTCGAACTGGCGGTGGATATCCAGTTCAGTGGAAAGGGAGCTGCTATTTTCAGAAGGGGGATGTAATTGGTTCATATATACATACTATACATGTATATGAACTAAATGTCAAGAGGGAACCCTTTTGGGCGACGGGACCATCGCCCTGAGTGCAAGAAAGACAGTGAAAACCCTTCAGCTTATATTAATAATTTCAATTTAATATTCAATATTATTGATTTTTCCATCTTGACTTTAAAGTATTTACGCGATAATATAAATAAGATTAATTTCGAATATAAAGGATCTGCAAATTATGAAAACCGCCCTCAGTAAATGCCCGGTCTGCGATGGCGAACTGACCGTCACCCGGCTACACTGCGAAACCTGTGACACTGTCATCGAAGGCCGCTTCACCAATGCTGCTTTCGCCGGCCTGACACCCGAACAAATGGATTTCATCGAGACCTTCGTGCGCTGCGAAGGCAAGCTGACGCGTGTGCAAGAGGAAATGGCGCTCTCCTACCCGACCGTCCGCAACCGCCTGCAGGAGGTCATCCGCGCCCTTGGGTACGAGCCCGGCAAGGAAGATACCCCCGAGATCTCCGACGGGCAGCGCCTGAGCGTGCTGGAAGAACTGGATGCCGGCAAGATTTCGGCCGAAGAAGCCATGCGCCGCTTGCATGGAGAGGAGTAACTTATGCAACAACAAACCGTTCCGGTGAACCCGAATGCCAGCGTGCTGGTCCACGCCATCCACGGCGACTTGCGCGTGGCCGGTTGGGAACGCAATGAACTGATGGCCAAGACCTCCGGCAGCCTGCTGGAACTGATCTCCGGCACATTCCCCATCACGGTCTCCTGCGATGAGGACCTGATCGTGTATCTGCCGCACGACACCAGCCTGCAAGTGGAACGAGTCAGCGGTGACGCCAGCCTGCAGGCGCTAAGCGGCCCGGTTACGCTGGGACCCGTGGATGGCGATCTGACCATCAAGGACCTCGGCCCGGTCACTCTCGGCAAAGTCTCCGGGGATGCATCCCTGCGCAACGTGGGCGCGTTGAATGCAGAAACAATCGCCGGCGATTTCAGCCTGCGCGGCGGAAAGGGCATCTGTGCAATCGATACTGTCGGGGGGGATGCCTCCATCCGGGATATCGATGAAATGGTTACCATCGAGAACGTCGGTTCGGACCTGTACGTACGCAACGTGCATGCAGCAGTGGACGTCAAGGCCGGCGGAGACGTGGCGCTTTACCTGGCACCGCTGCCCGGCCTGACCTACGATATCAGCGCCGGGGATGACCTGATCCTGCGCATGGCGCCGGACTGCAACGTCAAGCTGCACCTGACGGGCGGCTCACCCGAATCGATACACGTGGACTTTCCGGGCGTGCGCCTCCCCGAAGGTTGCGCTGGCTGTGAAGTAGTCATCGGCAAGCCAGCCGATGGCATGGCGGAAATGCTGCTGACATCCGGAGAAGATCTGCTGGTCACCAGCCAGGCGGATTCGTGGGATTCCGCCGCTGATTTTGGCGTGGGCATGCGGGATGGCAGCGAGTGGAGCTTCCCGCCCTTCGAGATGCCGGAAGATTTTACGGAGCGCATCAACCAGCGCGTGCAGGCCGCCATGGAGCGCGCCCAATCGCACCTGGAAGCGGCCAACCGGCACGCCGAAACGGCCGGGCAGCGGGCTTCGATCAAGATCGAAGCCGCTATGCGCCGGGCGGAAGCCAAGGCACGCGCCGCCGAAGTGCGTTCCCGGCGCGGCCAGGCCAGCATCCGGGTGGGGCGCTGGAACTGGGATGTGACCCCGCATGGGCCAGTGCAAACCTCCGCGCCCGTTTCTGATGATGAGCGATTGACCATTTTGAAAATGCTGCAAGAAAAGAAGATTTCCGTGGAAGAAGCCGAGAAACTGCTGGCGGCGTTGGAAGGGAAGTGAAAAAATGACAGACCAGGAACGCAATCAAGTGCTTAAGATGATCGAAGAGGGGAAGATCACCCCCGAGCAGGGTTTGACGCTTATGCAGGCGCTGGAGCAGGAAGGCCCGGAATTGGAACCCAACCCGGCTCCAGTCATTGCGCCGGCCGTGGAAGAAGCGCAGAACAGTTCTTCAGCCCAGTCATCCGAACCCGACCCGCACATCGAAAGGCTCAAGCGAACTGCCCGGCGGCTCTGGCAGATCCCACTGTGGGCCGGCATCTTCATCACCGTGCTGAGCGCATTGGGAATGTACGCAATCATGCGCGGCCCGGGCATGAACTTCTGGTTCTACTTCCTGCTGCTGCCCTTGCTCTTGGGCGTGGCGCTGACCGCCCTGGCTGCCGGCAGCCGGGCGGCGCGTTGGATCTACGTGGATGTGCACCAGCAGCCGGGCGAACACCCGGGTCACATTTTCCTGGGTTTCCCCCTGCCGCTGAAACTGACGGCCTGGTTCCTGCGCACCTTCGGTCCTATGATCCCCGACCTGCAAAAGACCAATGTGGATGAAATCATCCAGGTGATCGAGAGCGGATTTACCGGGAAAGAGCCATTGGTTGTGCATGTGGATGAGGGCGAGGGCGGCGAACGGGTACAGGTTTATATCGGATAAAAGGAGATTTCCAATGGCCAGCGTTGAAGAACGAATGAAGATTTTGAATATGATCAATGAAGGCGAGGTAAACGCAGAAGAAGGGGCAAAACTGCTCTCTGCTCTGGCCAATGCAGGCCGTCCAACCGGCGGCCTGGGCGCCAGCGGCGCCAAGTGGCTGCGCGTGCGCGTTACCGACGTGGCCTCGGGGCGCTCGAAGGCCACCGTACAGATCCCGATCAGCCTGATGGAAGCCGGAATGAAGATCGGCGCACACTTCGCGCCCGAGATCGACGGCGTCAATATGGACCAGTTGATGGAAGCCCTGCGCCTGGGCACCACCGGCAAGATCATCGACGTGGTAGATGATGAGGATGGGGAGCACGTAGAGATATTTGTGGAGTAAAAGAAAAGAAAAATAAACACGAAGTAGACGAAGGTAACTAATGAAGAGGAAGAAATAAAAATAGCAAAAAGCAAAAAACAAAAGAGGCTTTTAAACCTTGGCGTAATTTGTACCCGCCTGTCCCACAGTGCTCTTCCGCGAGATCGTGTTTAGGTTTTTAAATAGGGGAAAATTAACCATCGAAAAGCAACCCATAATTGTTTCCCTGTCTTCGAAATACATCCTGCGGGTATAATAATCATGTGGCTAAATACGCAGGTGGTCTCACACTACTGTGTGGGATGGCATTATCGTCTGCTTCCAGAGATTCCCAGTGGCCCCATATCCTTAAGGAGATGCGATGAGTCCAGCCAATTCGCCTCCCTGCAGGAATACAAAGATGGCATTCCAGAAAAACAACGTGACCCGGATGCACGGAAAAAAGCTCTCCGGCTCGTTTTTCTGGTTGTCCTCGTTATCGTTTTGAGCCTTCTTTTCATACTTTTCCTTAACACTGACCTAGGAGGCAGGTTGACCGGTAAAGGGACACTAGCCGGCCGGGTGATCGACAACCAAGGGCACCCGCTGGTCGCCCAGATTTTTGTACTTGGCGCGGCTCGCCCCGTAAAATCTGCTGCCGACGGCAGTTTCATTTTTAAGAATGCTCCTGCTGGCAATCACTTCCTGACCATCGCATTTAATGGAAGGGTGGTTGAATATCAGGTCCAGGTTCAGGCCGGGGAAATCGAAGACTTGGGCGATCTCACTTTCACAGTGACCTCCCTACCTACCCAACCTTAGAACCTGTCCGAGAATTAAGGAGAAGTTTGTATTTTGAGTTCCTGCACTCAAAATACGAACTTCTATCATTTTCAGATAGATACTTATTATCCCGGAAAAAGGAACATGTCGGTAAAAGTTTTACTGGTTGATGCTGACGAATTGCCCCAAAATCTGATCGCATCCCCGTTTCACGAGCATGGATTCGATTCACTGTTTGTTGAAAAAAAATACGGCTTTGCAGTTCGAATAAGGCTCTATTGATAAACCTGACAGGATTTAATGGTTCCATAGAGCGGATCGCCAAAAACGGAATTGCTACACAAGACTCCATTCGTGAAGGTTCCGGTATACCAGGAGCTGCCAGCTCCATATCTCACTGGAGCTGTGCCGGTGAAGCTGCAAAAAGCGTTTTCGACCGCACAAGTTGTCCATGTGGGAATTGCTGTTGGAGCTGCACTTGTTGATTGGGAACCGTTACTGGCCTGTATCGAACTATTGATCTTGGTAAACACATTCCCTACACTGGAACCGAGAATAAGCAGTACCGCCATAACTATGATGGCAACCAATACCAAGATGAGTGCATATTCAACCAATCCTTGTCCTTTTTGTTGGTTTTTCCAGTAAGAAGATGGTACCACCAAAAGCCTCTTTCTTGAAAAAAGGTTCTTTATCAAAATAATTCCAAGGACCCAGATATTATTTCGACGAAATAAAACTAATATATATCATCTTATCTCTCCGGTATATACCTGTCAATGGCAGGTCCTGAAATGATAGCCCAGGGTAAGGTGATCGCATAAGTAAAGCGGAGAAATATAACCATCCTACTGCAACCCGCGATATAATCGGCGCGGAGTTGTCTATGCCCAGTATCTATCCCTTCACTGCCATTGTCGGACAGGAACGCATGCGGCGTGCCCTGATCCTTAACGCCGTAGATCCACGTATCGGCGGCGTACTGATCCGCGGCGAGCGCGGCACCGCCAAATCGACGGCGGCGCGCGCCCTGGCGGCTCTGCTGCCCAAGGTGCGCACCGTACGCGGCTGCCGGTTCAACTGCGACCCCGATCAGCCGTCTTCCTGGTGCACGGAATGCCGAGAACGGGCCGCCTCCGGCGAACCCTTGCCCGTGGATGAAAAAACAATCCCCTTCGTCAACCTGCCCGTCTCGGCCACCGAAGACCGGGTGGTCGGCACTCTGGATATCGAACGCGCCATCCAAAAAGGCGAGCGCCATTTCGAAGCCGGCGTGCTGGCGGCTGCTAACCGCGGTCTGCTCTATATAGATGAAGTCAACCTGCTGGATGACCACGTGGTGGATGTGCTGCTCGATTCTGCCGCTATGGGCATGAACATCGTCGAGCGCGAAGGCATCTCCTTCACCCATCCGGCCCGCTTCATCCTGGTGGGGACGATGAACCCGGAAGAAGGCGACCTGCGCCCGCAACTGCTGGATCGTTTCGCCCTCTCCGTGGAGATCACCGGCATTCGGGACGCGCGTGACCGGGTGACCATCATCGAAAACAACCTGGCATTTGAAGCGGACCCCGAAGCGTTCCGCGTACTCTGGCAGCCGCATGAAGAAAAAATCTCGCGCCAGATCGCCCACGCCCGTACGTTGGTCGATAAAGTGACCTATACCCGGCGAGACCTGCTCTCGATCGCGGCCCTGACCGCCTCCCTGAACGTGGACGGCCACCGTGCCGACCTGGTGATTCTCAAGGCCGCACGTGCGCATGCCGCCTACGAGAACCGCAGTTCCATCACGGACCGGGATATTGCCCTGGCCGCCGAACTGGCCCTGCCTCATCGCATCAAGCACGGACCCTTCCATCAAGCCGAGATCACACCCGAACAATTGCAGGAACGCATCGAACAGTTGCAGGGTTCATCCTCCGAAGGTGAGCCATCCGAAGCATCCGAAAAAGAACCCGACGCGGCGGATGTAAAAAAAAAGTCGTAACTGAGACAGGCGAACAGGAAGACCCCAACCAACCACCGGACGCCGAACCCTCGCCCCAACAGACCGTTTTCGACGGGCAGGATGCGCATTGGTGGGACGGTGGAAAAAAGGTCAAGGTGGGCGAGACCTTTGAACCGCGCAAGCTGGATACCCCGCTTGATAAATTAACCCGTCACCACGCCGGGCGTCGTTCCCGTACGCATACCGAACGGAAACGCGGGCGCTACATCCAGGCGCGCCCCGCCAACGGCAAGACCGATGATGTGGCTTTCGACGCCACCATCCGGGCGGCCGCGCCCTTCCAAAACCAACGCACCGAACAACGCAAACAGGTGGCCTTCGCCATCCAGAAAAGCGACCTGCAGCGCAAAGTACGCGTCAAAAAGGCTGCCAACCTGATCCTGTTCCTGGTGGATGCTTCCTGGTCAATGGCCGTGGCCGAACGCATGGCCGCCACCAAGGGCGCGATCCTGTCGCTGCTGACGGACGCCTACCAGCGGCGCGACCGGGTGGGCCTGATCGTCTTCCAGAAAGACCGATCCACCTTGATCCTGCCGCCAACCAGCTCGGTCATGCTGGCGCAGCGCGCCTTGACTGATATACCGGTGGGCGGGAAGACGCCGCTATCGGCGGGATTGTTGATGGCCTATGAGGTGCTCAAACAGGAGCAGATCATCCACCCGGATGTTGAGCCGCTGCTGATCGTCCTGACCGATGGGGCCGGGAATGTTTCGATCGGGGCGCTGCCGCCGCAGGAGGAAGCCTTTTCTATCGCCGAGCAGATCGCCGATCGGAATTACCGCACCGTGGTTATTAATATGGAACACGCCTCCTTCGACCAGGGATTGGCGCAGGCACTGGCCGACCACTTGGAAGCGCCCTGTTACACGCTGAACGAACTGAAAGCGGAAAGCCTGCTGAATACGGTCCGGCAGGAAATGGCCGAACCGAAGAAGAAATAAGGAGAACAGCGCATGAAGTACGGGCTAAATATTCGCCAGGAGGGTGCATTGGATTTCATCTCGCTGGGTGCCCTGGTGCACCAGCTGGACCCGGGCGTGATCCCCTTCCGCAAGGCCAACCAGTGCCAGATCCACGTCAGCGGTGGGGAGTTCAACTGCGCCGCCAACCTGTCGGACTGCTTCCGATTGAACACCGGGATCGCCTCGGCCATGGTGGATTATCCGATTGGCGACCTGATCGCTGAACGGGTGCGGGCGATGGGTGTGCGTCCATTCTACAAGCAGTTCAAGCATAACGGCGTGACCGGCCCCAACATGGCAACCGTTTACAGTGACCGCGGCCAGGGAGTGCGCGCCCCGGTGGTATTCTACAACCGCGCCAATGAGGCGGCGGCACAGCTCAAGCCAGGGGATTTCGACTGGCAGGTCATCTTCTCCAGCGGGGTGCGTTGGTTCCACACCGGCGGCATTTTTGCGGCGCTCTCGGAAACGACCGGCGAACTGATCATCGATGCCATGCAGGCCGCCAAGGCTGCCGGGGCAGTCGTTTCTTTCGACCTGAACTATCGCGCCAAGTTGTGGAACATCTGGGGTGGCCCCGAACGGGCCCGCTCGGTGCTGCGCCGGATCGTGAAGAATGTGGATGTGCTGGTTGGGAATGAAGAAGACCTGCAATTGGGGTTGGGCACGCCAGGGCCACAAGCCGGGGCGCGCAAAGACCTCGATCCGGAGGTCTTCTTCGGGATGATCGCGGCCGTAGTGGCGGAATTTCCGCAGATCAAGATCGTGGCCACCACCTTGCGGGAAGTGCACTCGACTAACCACCATTCCTGGGGTGCGGTGGCGTGGATCGACGGCCAGAACTATGTCTCCCCGGCCTGCCAACTGGATGTCTTCGACCGGGTGGGCGGCGGGGATGGGTTCGCATCAGGTCTTTTCTACGGCCTGTTGACGGGCGAGCCGGAGCAGGCAGCGGTCAACCTGGGCTGGGCGCATGGCGCGCTGCTGACCACCTTCCCCGGCGATACCAGCATGGCGACGCTGGAGCAGGTGCGGGCGTTCGCCCAGGGCGCTTCGGCGCGCATACAGAGATAGTGAGATAATGATGTGGCAGTCACTTTAAAGACGATTGTCATAGTAGTTTGAAAGTATTCGGAAATTCCATCTCGCGCCCATCCCCCCCTTCCCTCCGGTAAGGGGGAAAGAGGCGAAATTTGGTATGCATACCATATTTCGCTAGTCTCTCCCGCTCAGAGAGAGTTACCGAATGTCTTCAAAATTGAGATAATTTTTATTGGTAGAAAGAAGCGGCTGAAGCGTGACATCCCTTAATTTAAGATCCCAACCAACCTTGGAACAATATCTAAATTGCATCCGCTGCGGGCTGTGCCTGGCGGTCTGCCCGACCTACCGGGAAAACCTGAGCGAGATCAGTTCGCCACGCGGGCGGGTGGCGCTGGCGCGCAAGGGACTGGAAGGCGAGCTGGACCTCTCCGGCAACCTGTTCGAGCAAATGTACGCCTGCTTCGACTGCCTGGCATGCAACGCAATCTGTCCTGTGGGTATCCATCCAGCCGACCTTGCCATGGATATGCGCAAAATGCAGGAAGAGATCCAACCCAAGCCCTGGAAAAAGGTGTTGTTTGAGGGTCTCTTCCCCAAACCGGTTCGTCTGGAAATGGCTACCTGGCCGCTGCGTCTGTATCAGGCGCTCGGCATCCGTCGGCTGGTCTATGCACTGGGGCTGCGAAAGCTGTTGCCCAACCGGCTGCGCGACCTGGAAGCCATGCTGCCGCGCCTGCCCCAGCGCCCACTCCGCAGGCTGCTGCCGGAGATCAGCCCGGCGAAGGGCCAGGCGCGCTACCGGGTGGGATTCTTCCTGGGCTGTTTGCAGAGCCTGATGTTCGCCGAGGAAAGCGCGGCGGTGGTGCGGGTGCTGGCACAAAATGGCTGCACCGTGGTCACGCCGAAGGAAACGGTCTGCTGCGGGATGCCAGCGCTGGGTTTCGGGAAGGTGGCGCAGGTGCAGGAACAAGCCCGACATAACATCGCCAGCTTTGAAAAAGCAAATATTGAATTCATCATCACCGATTGCGCCACCTGCGGCTCCACGCTCAAAGATTATGGCAACATCCTGGTGGATGACCCGGAATGGGCCGACAGGGCGGCAGCCTTCAGTAAAAAAGTGCGGGATATCAGCGAATTCCTGTTAATGATCCCGCTGGAAAAGCCGTTGGGGCGGCTGGAAGGGCGGGTCACCTATCACGATCCGTGCCACCTGCGGCGCGGCCAGGGCGTCTGGAAGCAACCGCGCACCTTGTTGCAAATGATCGATGGGCTGGAATTCGTCGAACTTTCCGAAGCGGACTGGTGCTGCGGGCTGGCCGGCACCCAACTAATCACGCATTACGAGACTTCGCTGAAGGTCTTGAAGCGTAAAACCGACAACCTGGCCGCAACACAAGCAGGATATGTGGCCTCCGGCTGTCCCGCGTGCCAGATGCAGTTAAATGTAGGCGTGAGGCGGGCCGGTCTGGATGTGCAGGTGGTCCACCCGATCACATTGCTGGATAGGGCGTATGGGTCTGCTCCCAAAGAGAGCGACCGGGGTCACGGGGTAGGGAAAAGGGGTCAGATGTCAGGAAATGCAAGAAGGAAAAATGATGGATAAGAAAATACTTGCCCAACTTGAAAAAATAACCGGCCGGGACGGCATACTGACCAGCCCGGAAGATCTGGCGGTTTACAGCTACGATGGCACTTTTGAAGAAGGCTGCCCGGAGGTGGTGGTGCTGCCGCGCACAACGGAACAGGTCAGCCAGGTGGTTAAGCTAGCTGCGCAGAGCCGTATACCGCTGGTATCGCGGGGAATGGGGTCGGGGCTGGCAGGCGGATCGGTGCCATCCATGGGGGGAATCGTGCTGGCCATGACACGCATGAACCGTATCCTGGAGATCGATCAAGCGAATGCAACGGTGCGGGTGGAGGCGGGCGTAGTCACGGCGGACCTGCAGACAGCGGTGGAAAAGCTCGGGCTGTTCTACCCACCCGATCCATCCAGCATCCGCGAGTCGACCATTGGCGGGAATATCGCCTGCAACGCCGGCGGGCCGCGCTGCCTTAAATATGGCGTGACCGGCAATTACGTGCTCGGCCTGACTGTGGTGCTGGCTGACGGGCGTGTGCTGCAGGCTGGCAACAAGTGCATCAAAGATGTGGTCGGCTATGACATGCTGGCGCTCTTCACCGGCTCGGAGGGAACTTTGGGTGTGATCACCGAAGCCTTGCTGCGCCTGACCGCCAAGCCGAAATTCGTGCGCACGGCCCTGGTGGAATTCCCTTCCCTGGAGGATGCTTCCAAAACGGTCAACGCCATCCTTACGGAAGGCATAGTTCCGGCCGCGCTGGAATTGATGGATGAGACCGCCATTGCCTGCACCGAAGAATCCATGCACCTGGGCCTGCCGCTGGATGTGGAAGCCATCCTAATCATTGAAAGCGATGGTTCAGACGAGGCGTTTGTTTTAAGCGAAATAGAAGCGACTGCCAGGATCTGCAAGGCACAGGGTGCCCGGCAGGTGAAGGTGGCCAAAAATGAGTTGGAACGTTCCAATTTATGGGAAGGCCGCCGGTCGGTCACGGCAGCACTGGCACGCCGCACCCCCAATAAACTTGGCGAGGATATCACCGTGCCGCGCAGCGCCATCCCCGAGGCCGTGCGGCGCCTGAAAGCAATCAGCGCAAAATATGACCTGCCGATCGTCATCTTTGGGCACGCCGGGGACGGCAACCTGCATCCCAATATCCTGTTTGATAAACGTGACCCGGAACAATGGGCCAAAGTGGGGCAAATGGTCAAAGAAGAGTTCGCGACCGCCCTGGAACTGGGCGGGACGCTCTCGGGGGAACACGGCGTGGGCACGCTCAAACGTCCCTACCTGGAGGACGCACTGGGACCGCTTTCGATCGAAATGCAGAAACGCATTAAACAGGCGTTGGACCCGCTCAACATCCTGAACCCCGGCAAAGTATTTCCAGATTGATCCTGCAACCAGGCCAGAGAAATAGAATACGAATCCGTGCAGGTAATGCCGATCTGTGCGGATTTTTTTTGGATATTAACCTAAAAAACAAATCAGGCCTCCGGACAAGTACGCCGGAGACCTGAACGTTATTGGTGCGATTGGGTGGGGGAAGATCAGACTTTCTCGCCGCAATTCGGACAGAATTTCCAATTTTCCTGAACCGGTTCAGCACATTTCTGGCAGGGGTGAGTCGCCACGGCCGGGACAACCGGGCTAACTGCTGCAACGGGCGCAGCAGCGACCATGACCGGTCTGCGTAAGCTCCCGACCAGCCAGATAATGCCAAGTACGATCAAGACCAGTAAACCAAGCGAGACCAGGCCTCCGAAGAGTCCGCCGAAAGGCATCATCCTGCCAACGCCCATCATGCCAAAGCCACCGCCATAGCGTCCGCCCATGCCACCATAAGGCATCATACCAGGGAAGCGCCGGATGACATTCCCGTTATTGCCATTACCATTGGTACCATTATTGGGGGCAGGCAGCCGATTACCGGGAAGCTGGGTGCCAGGGCGGACGACCCTTGTGGCAAAAGCAACACCAGTCATCATGCGGGAACGAAGCAAAAATGCGCCACCCACAACGAGTGCCAGGATCACCAGAACAACAACAATACCAATAACCCATTTCCAAACTGTCTTCATACCATGTACTCCTTTTATTCTAGAATCTGTCCAAAAATTAGGAGGGAAGGTCGCATATTTAGAGTGTCCGGCTTCCCCGTGCTCCCTAAAAATGCGGTTCTTCGATAATTTTAGGATAGATACTTATACGGTTTTTTCGACAAGCCAATTTTTTCGAACATTGCTCATCATCAAAAACCTTTCATTCAATAGTATACACAACAAGGATATAGAAGTGGTAAAGAAATGATTAGCCTTTTATAAGTTTCCAAACAACTTTCTATGAAGAAGGCGCTCCAGGCGGAGGCAGCGGGTCAGCCGGGCGCTGGATGACATACCAGGCCGCCACGTAGCCCTGCGCGCCGGTCACATCGCGCACCTGAATCCAATCGCCAACCTGGCCAATCTTTGGGAGGGCCACCTGCAGCGCTTCGGTGGCGGCCAGTTCGGCGCCCAGAGCCAGGTGTTTAATCAGCGTGGCATCCGTGATAACCGGCGCGCTGCGCAAGGCCAGGCCATCCTGGGTGACACGCAGGAAGAGCGCGGCAACCGTAGTATCCGCAGCCGGGAGAGGGGCCGGGGTGGTTTGTGGGACCGTCCCAATGGCAGCCTGGCCGGTACTGAGGGCTACGCAATCGCCTGCCACCAGGCCAACCTTCCCGGTGATGTCCTGCACCTGCAACCATTGGTTTAAAACGCCAATTTTCCCTTGCGCAACGGTGGCATCCTCCACTACCTGCAACTGGGCGCTCAACGGTAAATACTTAATCAAAGTCGCAAACGATACCAGCGGCGCAGAACGCAAGGCAACGCCCGCAGAAGTGGTATTGACCACCAGTACTGGCGCAGGTACGTTGGCAGGGGCCGGAGCAGGGGCGGCGGCCGGCAGGGTTTGGCTCGTCAGCGATACATACCAGGCCGCCACGTATCCAAGTGTTCCATCGGGAGCTCTGACAGGCAGCCATTGATTGACCTGGCCAACCAACGGCCGGGCAATGGCGTCCGCTTCCAGCACGGAAAAGGCGGTATTTAGCGGAGCGCGTTCGATCAAGGTGGCATCCGAGACGAGAGTTTGTGAGCGGATGGCCAGGCCATCGGCCGTGGCATAGACTTTGAAACTGGCTACCACGCTGGTATCAAGGTTGGGCGAGGCAGGCGGAGTGACCGGGCCGGACGGACCGTTCAGCCAGAGGGCGGCTTTAATGATCTGGGAGGGAGCGCTCCCAAAACCGTAGCGGGAGGTCAGAGTAACTGCTTTCGCATCCACTTGTTGCGGCCACGGGTCGGCAATGGCATAATCGCTGCCCTGCTTGGAAACCAGAACAATCCAGTGATTCTGGAGGCCCTGCGCAGGCGAGAAGTCCACTTCCACAATGACCGGCTGGCCCTGAGCGAGAGATGCATCAATTTCGGCCAGCGGGGCCGGTTGATTCATGGATTGGATGTAATTGGCATAGACCATCCCCGGGAGCGCCTGAGGAATTGAAGAGGGCAGGATCAGCGGCCCCTGGAAGCCCTGCACAACTTTCATCTTATCATTCAAGGAGTCGGGGGTCTCGGTAAACCCATAGACGGAACAGACCATCGCCATACTCGTGAGCAGGCAGCCAGCGGCTCCGATAGTGGTAGTGTGATCAAACCCGAGCAGTTTTGCGCTCCATTTTGGATCCTGTTGTGAATATTGTTGAATGTTAGCCATTTTTGCTCCTAACGTCCCATTGAATTAATTAGAACCTTTCCGAATATAGCGGAAGTTCGCATTTTTAGTAAACGCGGTTCCTCTATAATTTCCGGATAAATACAAAAAGTCAACGCCCCAATAATAATCCATTAAATGCACCGACGGTTGGTTATGTTTCAGCCAAAACGCCATCTTCATCCAGACCGGGAATCCAAAAATGATATACTTTGCCCATGCAAAGCATGGGCATCTTCGGTGGGACTTTCGACCCGCCTCACCTGGGTCACCTGATCCTGGCAGCGGAAGCACACGCACAACTCGGCCTGGAGCGGCTGTTGTGGGTTTTAACGCCTGATCCGCCCCCCAAACAAGGCCAATCGATTGCCCCACTGGCAGAGCGCCTGGAAATGGTACGACTTGCCATCGCCAATAACGCTGAATTCGAGCTTTCCAACGTTGAGATGAACCGTCCCGGCCCACAATATGCTCAGGATACGGTCAGCCTGCTGGCCGCTGAATACCCCGGGATGAAACTGGTTTACCTGATGGGCGGGGATTCTTTACGTACTTTGCCCACCTGGCACCGCCCGGCCGATTTCGTATCCGCCTGCAGCCTGATCGGCGTGATGCGCCGGCCGGGTGATACAATCGAACTGGCCACGCTGGAGGAGAGTCTGCCAGGGCTAAGCGCTAAAGTGCGCTTCGTGGAAGCGCCGTTGCTCGACATCGCGGCACGCGAAATTCGGGCGCGCATCGCCGAGGGACGGCCTTTCCGTTATTTTTTGTCGGAGAAGGTGTATGAGTATATAGAGAGCCACGGCCTATATCGCCGATAAAGGCAGGGAGCCGACCTGCATGTCGGCCCATGTAATAATCAATCCAATGAAAAGGGCGAACATACAGGTTCGCCCCTACAAATACAACATCGATAAAATCTCAAATTGGGAAGAGCATGAAAAAGAACCCGGCTTTTCGAAAAGGCCGGGACTTGATCTCAAATATCTGCCGTGTAACTGAGGCTAATCCAGCGGTCTACGCCGATTTTTCCCCAGCCATTATTCTGGGTCGTGATCTCGAAGAGTTCCCCCAGGCCGACCGTTCCGGCCAGCAGGGCATTGGCGCTAGGCTGTGAATACACATTGAGCAGGTTGGCGGTGACGCGCACCCGCCGGACCAGTTGCAGGCGCGGCACCAGGATGGCGCGCTCATAATCCTGGGGCTGGGTCCAGCCCTGGTAGAAAATCAGCCAGGGAATGCCCTGCGCCTGACCTGAGCTATCCTTGCGCAGCGGATCGTGAACAAAAGCTTGTTCCACATCCATGCCCAGAACCACCAGGAAATGCGGCCCGTCGAACTTTTCACGCGTCAGCCCGGCTGCCTGTAATATGGTGTGGTCGACGAGGGCGATCACCGGTCGGCCGCTGAAAAGTATATAGCACAGATCGGCAAGTTTCAGGCCGCTGCGTAATTCGACCGGCAGGCCTTTGGCGCTCACCGTGTTCGAGATCTGCGCGAACGAGAGCGGCACATCCCCAACCTGACCGGTTTGTTTATAAAATTCAGCAGGTGTAATTGTTAAATCGGTATACGCCTGCAGCAGCATGGCGCCAGTTGCCGCTCCGGTATCGATAAACTGGTCCGAGCCGGCGCCCAGTTGGGAAATGTAGGGTACCGGCAGAATGGAGGCATTCGTGGCAGGCGGGAGCGGGTCAGGCGTGAATGTGTTAGTATCTGGCGGGAGCGGATCAGGCGTGGGTGTGTTAGTATCTGGGGGGAGGGTATCCGGAATGGATGTGGTTGGTTCCGCAGGAAGAGTATCAGGGAGGTTTCGTACGCCGATCACAGAATCCACCACCTGGCGAATGTGGTCTAGGGCAGCGCGTTCAGGTTCAGTCATCGGGTCTCCTTTATATAGTAGAGCAACTCTATTGTAAAGAGAATCCGCTGTTCGCGCAACACCTAAAGGGGGATATTCCAGGACTTTCACAAAATTTGAGAGTCTCA
>Ga0182027_10003395_pt1 | contig 25290 bp, 24 predicted proteins | sample 712E1DmetaG_FD_121300 | JGI IMG/M metagenome (GOLD analysis project Ga0182027, IMG submission 121300) | Permafrost microbial communities from Stordalen Mire, Sweden - 712E1D metaG (Illumina Assembly) | ecosystem: Environmental > Terrestrial > Soil > Wetlands > Permafrost | place: Sweden...
ATCTCTCGAAGAGGCGTTGAGCTGCCTGGAAGACGATCACGCGTTCCTGATGCGCGGCGACGTGTTCACGGAAGAGCTGATCGAGACCTTCATCGATTACAAGCGCAAGAACGAAGCGGACGCAGTGCGGTTGCGGCCGCATCCGTACGAATTCGCGTTGTACTACGACATCTAGGGGTTAGTGAGGCGGGCCTCCTGGCCTGCCTTCTTAATGCAAAGGGGACAGGCGCGAGTTTCGCCAGTTGTGCGAGACTTCGCGCCTGTTCGTTTTTGGCCTCCAATCGCAGCCCTGGACAAAACCTGCGACATCCCCACGACCGGAACCTGACTTCAAGAGTTAACGGATCGGCTCCAGCATCTTATCTGGACCCCCGGTCTCCGTTTCAAAAAGCAGATCACCGCGCTTGTAGCAGGGGCGAGCAACACGTGGCGGGTTAAACCGCTTGCCTTTCTCAAACAGAATCGTTTTCGACACGCCAGAAGTCGTTGCAGTCCATCGAAAGACAGGTCCGGCCGCGGGAAAACGGCTATTTAGCGCAGCGTCTCCGAAGACGCCTTCCGCCAATCAAAAAGAGCAGTGGGGCGCCAAGCAGAATCCAGGCGCCCGGCTCCGGTGTTGGCGCAACCACGCTCAGAAACCCCTGCGCCACCAAGCTGTCGGCGGCCGTGGTGGGATGAAAGCTATCGAAAAACAGATACTGGGAAGGATTGGCGCAGACCGTTGTTCCGTCGAAGCAGGGATCGCTAAGGTCGGAAAAACCGGATGCCGCCGGGTTGGCGACAATGGAGCGCATGAGCGCCGCAGTGTCGTAGAAAAGGACTCCGGCAGGCAGGCCCGCACGAAGCGCCGCATTAAAAGCGTCGGTGGCGGCCGAGGCCTGCGCCGCGGCGGCGGAACCCAGGCTCTCAAAGTACGGAGTGAGGCCGAGATCCGGCATGCCCGGAACCAGAATGTCCTTGGCGCCGAGCGCTGCCAGGCCGTCCACGATACCCAGTTCATCGCTTACAGCCCGGTTGATGATGGCCATCGGCGTCAGATCCAGGGGCGAGGGCGATAGAAAATCGTTAGGACCGCCCCACACCACAAACAGCCCGTTAGCAAGGTATGGGCCGAGCGACGCTTGCGTCCCGAGAAATTCCGCCTGCATGCCCGGCAGCCCGAAGGCGCCTACGCTGGTGGGCGTTCCCCCGTCGGCATAATTGCCGATTCCCGTAGTGGCGCCGATCCAGGCAAAATCCGCCAGGGGCACGCCCAGCGCGGAAGCGAGTTGTTCGACGGCGACAGGTCCGTTGGATCTGCGGCCATCCCAATAAGGCGCCCCCGGTTGCCCGGACGCGGCGAACAGGTTGCCATTATCCGACAGGCTGTCACCATACACAATGACCGAACTAATCGTGCCCGCCTGAACGGCCGCGGACAGGATCAAGGGAACCAGAACCAGCTTGAGAGCGCGTTTCGGCGAGAAAAAGAACGACATACTGCCCCCCAAATTGAATTAGAACCATGCTACCAGGATTTCCGCTTGGCAGCTCCGGCCGGAGTCAATTATACACCCAGCCGCTTCTTTCGGGGCTTGTTGACCGGTGGCGTTCATCGGTGGCGCGGGCGGGCGGAGCCGCGATCGTAAGAGAGCGGTGCGTTACAATGGCCCTTCCATGCAAGTATTGCAGGCTGGCCCCCACAAGCTGATCTACCTGGAACTCAAGCCGGAGATGGTCGCCAGCATAGCCCGCCAGGCGGGGTTCGAGGCCAAGACCAAGGACGGTCAGCGGACCATCGGGCTGGACCTCAGCGCTCCCACCAGGGAGGGGCCGCTGCTGCTTTTCGATGCGGCCGATCCGGCCAACCTGGGGTGGTTTTCGCGCTGCCAGTTCTACGTCGATGCGCGCTCCGGCTCGGTCATGCAGACGCCTATTACCTTGGCGAACAAGCGCGACCGCGGCGGGCGGCCGCACTCCAACTCGGTCCGCCTCTCGATCGCCAAGGAACTCCCCGCGACCTTCCGCCTGCCCGGCAATCAGCCCCTCACGGAGACGGTCTTCTACCACCTCTTCTTCAATTTTCTGAACGGCTTGACCAAGACCGGCGTGGCCGTCTGCGGCATCGGCGGCGTTCAACCGCTGGCGGGGCACAGCGAAAGCATCGGCACGCGCAATTAGAGATCCGCCGCGCTATTCCTCGAAGCGATAGCCGAACCCCCGCACCGTGGCGAGATGTTTCGGATTCTCCGGCTGTTCCTCGATCTGTTCCCGCAGGCGCCGCACGTGCACGTCCACCGTGCGCGGGGTGACGAAGCGCTGCGCGCCCCACACGGATTCCAACAGTTGATCGCGGCTGAAGGCGTGGCCCCGGTGCGTCAGGAAGAACTCCAGCAGGTTGAACTCCGTGGACGTGAGAGAAAGTTCCCGGTCCCCGTGCATCACCCGGCGCGCATTCCGGTCCAGGTGGAACGGCCCTATATCGAGGACCGCCGGCTCGGCGTCCATCTCTTCCCGCCGGAGGTGCGCTTTCACCCTGGCCAACAGTTCGCGCGGGCTGAACGGCTTGGTCATGTAATCGTCGCCGCCGATTTCGAGGCCCAGCACGCGGTCCACCTCGTCCGCGCGCGCCGTGAGGAATAAGACCGGGACGCGTCCCAGCGCGGGCGACCGGCGTATCTGGCGGCATACCTCGAAGCCATCCATCTCGGGAAGCATGACGTCCAGCACCACCAGGTCCGGCTTGAACTCTTCGAGGGACTTCAGAACGCCGCCCGAGCCGCCGAGAACCCGCGTCTCATAGCCATTCCTCTTGAGGTTGTAATCGAGCAGCGCGGCCAGCTCGGCTTCGTCCTCCACGATGGCGATTCGCTTGGGCATGGGGCGATCGGTCCTAACCTCTTACAGCGCCGGCTGACGCCGGTTTTCCACCCACCGGGCCACCAGGTAACACGCGATCGCAAGCGTGATCGCCAGGCCGGCAAGCGTCCAGCCGTTGCGGGTGAGGAAGCCCTGGGCGTCCTTGCCGAGCAACAGTCCGAGATAGACTTCGCCGAAGAACCGGATGCTTCGAGCCAGCACGATCACGGTGAGGAACTTGCTCCAGGACGTGCGCAGCGCCCCGGCCGTGACCACGAAAACCTTGAGAGGCAACGGCGGAACGGGAGTCACGGCCGGCATAAAAACCGTCAGCATGCCGTAGCGCGAGAACCATTCGCGAAATCGCTGGCGTTTTCCCGGCGGCGGCTCGCTCTTCAGCCAGCCCGCGCCGCGCCGCGCGGCCGAGAATAGCGCCAAATTCCCGCCCGTGGACCCAATCACGGCCATCAGCGCGGCGAAAAACGCGTGGTGCGGGGCCTTGACGCTCCCCGCCGCCAGCCCGATCAGCAGCACATCCATGGCGGCTGGAAGCGGGATTCCCACTGAATCCACCACGCTCAGCAGAAAAATGCCCCACGGCCCGTATGCCACCAGCACCGTGCTGATCTTATATAGGAGTGCCCTCATCGGCAGACTCCGGCCGATTCAAAGGATATCGGCGAAAGACTTCCGCAGCTTCTGGAACCACGCGTGGCCCAAGAGGAACACGACGGCCGAAACCAGCCATAGTTTCCACAGCGAGCCGAACTCGGGCGCCTGATCATGGAGCAAGATGGCGCGATAGCCGCGCACTAAAACATACATCGGGTTCTTCGACAGCCATAGGGTAACAAAATGCGGCAGGGCGCCGAGCGAGGTTTCGGGATAACAGATGGGCGTGAGGAAGAACCAGATGGTCAGCAGGAATCCGGCCACCTGGCCCAGATCGCGCACAAAGACTCCCAGCGCCGCCAGAAACCAACTCAGCCCCAGCGTCAAAAGGATCTGCGGAATCAACAAGACAGGTAGCCAGACCGCGGATGGCGGCACGGCCCCGCGCAACAAGAGCAAAAAGACCCCGAACAGCAGCACGGCGAAAAGTTCGCTCACCAGCCCGGAAGCCACCAGGTTCACGGGCAGCGTTTCCACGGCGAAGACCAGCTTCCTGACGAAATTGCGGTGCTCCAGCATCACCGACGGCGCGCGTCCCAGCGCTTCGCTGACAGCCAGCCAAGGCAATATGCCGGCCAGAAAATAGAGCCCGAAGCCGGAGCGGGTCGGATCGCCCTCAATGCGCGAGCGTAACACCAGCCCGAACACGAAGAAGTAGGTCAGCATCAGCAGCAGGGGGTTGATCAGCGTCCAGAAGGCGCCGGCGAAGGAGCCGCGGTACCGGCCCAGTATGTCACGCCGCACCATCACGCGGATCAGGCCGCGGTTTCGCCAGATGCCGGCCACCGGGGCCGTTAGGCCGCGCCGCACGGAGCGCAGCGTCCGTTCGCGCCGCAAGGCGCCTCGATGGACCACGCGCACCCGCTCCAGGCGGGCCGCGCCATCGCGCACGGCGGTCTCCACCAACAGAAACGGCCAATCCCGCTCGTGGTACCAGCACACGCCCTCGCGCAGGGGCGAGATGAAGGCCTGGTAGCGGCCGTCTTCGGCGGGCAGTTCGATATCCAGGCGGACTGGCGCGGTCTCGCCTGGCTGGACGTCGCGTTCGGGCGGCGTCCGCGCGCCGTCAACCACTAGCGTTCCGGTCTCCGCGTCGAAGAGTTGATACCCGATGGCGAAGCCTTCGGAGGCCCGCCACGTCTCCCCGGACTGGTTGCGAACGCCCAGTTCGACGTGCGCGCGCCGCGTCTCCGGATCGACCGCCGTTTCCGGCGCGAGATAGTCGGCGTTCATGAGTACAACCACTCCGGGTAGCGCTGCTTCACTGGACCCGTCTTCCGTCCGAGCGCGAAAATGCCATCGCCGCGCAGCTTGGCGTCCAGCCGGTACCGCTCCAACAGGTGCGTCACCCAGATGTATTCCGGGTGCGGCAGGTCGCGGAACTCGCCGGTTTCCAGGCGGACAACCTCGAATCCGGAGTTCTCGAGCAGCATGCGGATTTCCCTGGGCGCGTATTCCCGGTTGTGCCTGGCCCCGGTTTCTTCTCCCGGCTGCGCGGGCCGCATATAGGCCTGGAAATAGCCGGGGTGGTATCCCTGCAGAACCGCTTCGATGGCGCGCAGGCCGGTCGCGTTCGGCGTGGTGAGCAGCAGGCGCCCGCCGGCCTCGAGCACGCGGTTCGCTTCGGCCATCAGGTGCATCGGATCTTGGGACAGGTGTTCGATCAGTTCGCAGCAAAGGACCGTCGAGAAATGCCCGTCGGGGTAAGGGAAAACGTCCCTCTCGGCGTCGAAATGATCGATGTCGCAGGCGAAGGCCTCGCCTTCGCTGGAGGTGGCCTCGCGATGGTCCGTGCGCCCCAGTTCCCCGTAGTAGCAGCCTCGAATCTCACCGTAGCCCAGTTTGGAGCGCAAGGCCGGCGTGATTTGCAGGTAGGCGCCCATTTCCAGAATCCGGCTGGACGGCCCGCCGGGCGGGATCATTTCGAGAGTCTTCGCCAAGCGCGATTGGTGCGCCTCCACGTAGCGCAGCGCTTCTTCACTGGCAGCCCAAGTCCGCAGGTAAGGAACGCGATCGAGGGCCGGGGTCGGGGGGCCGGGGTCGGGGGCCGGGGATCGAGCGTCCGCGCTTGGGCTGGCGCCCGACGCTGCGCCTGGTCCGGAGGCCACTTCTTCCAGGAACTTCAGATACCGGCGGGCCACGCTCGGCCAATTGCACTCCCGCGCCACGTAATCCTTCGCTCTGGCGCCGATCTCGCGGGCCACCTGGGGGCGCGATGCCAGCAGGTTCAGGTACTCGAAGATCGCGTCTTCCTCGCCGGGACCCACGGGCGCCTTCAGGCAGACGTCGTCCGGCAATTCCCGAAACGAACCCACGTCCGACACGAGGGCCGCCTTGCCCAACCCCATCGCCCGAAGCAGCGTGCCGGAACTTTCTCCCACCGTGGGGTGGCGCAGATTGAGCACAATGTCGCAAGCCGCCAGATAACCCACGAAATCCCGGTCCGGCGCGAAACCCAACACGCGCACGTTGGCCGCGAGGTCCATCGAGCGGATCATTGAATCGAGCGGCAGATCCGGGTGCGTCTCGCCCACCAGGATGGCCTTCGCCTCGGGCATCAAACGCGTCAGCCGCCGGAAGGCGCGCAGGCATTCCGGGATGCGCTTGTACGGCTTCAGGAATCCGAAAATGCCCGCTAGGGGCGTCGCCTCGTCGATCCCCAGTTTGCGCCGGCAGGCGTTGCGGTCCGCTTCCGGAATCCAGGCGCCGTGCGGAATCACCGCCAGCGGCCCGGCGAACCCGGCGGCGCGCACTTCTCCCTCCATGAACCGGCTGTGCACCACCACCCCGCGCGCGGTTTCGAGCAAGCGCCGGGTCATCCGGAGGCCTTCGTAATCCGGCCCGGTCTGGAGGCTGCGCACGCGCTCGGCGAAGGCGCGCGCCTCCGGGCCCCCGTTGTACGCGCATTCCTCCACATAGGCGTCCCAATCGCCGCGCTTGATGGTGAGGTCGGCTACCAGGTGGTGCAAATTGAACTCGTGCATCACCACCACGCCGGGATGCCGCAGGGCCGCTTCGTAGACGAAACCGTGATGTCCGTTATTGCCGATCTGGTAGATGGCGGCGTCAAACCGGCCCGCATCGAACGGGAGGCCGCCGGCCGGGAACGTCTCCAGTTCGGTTAGGGATCCCAATGCTTCGATCAGCGCGGCGGAGTAATCCGCGATTCCGCTGCGCGCCGGCGGCAACGGGGAGAAGAACGCCAGGCGCATCATCAGGACGCCGGGAGCAAGCTCACGGACGGGCCATATAGGAAGCTGCCACGGATTCCGCCGCCGCCGCCGGCGCGGGCCGCTCGGCCACCTCGTGGAAGACTTCCAAAGTTCGCTGCGCCGTGTTCTGCCAGTTGAAAAGCGCCGCCCGCCTTTGCCCCAGGCGTTCCATCCGTGTGCGCATCTCCGCGTCGAGCAGAAGGTCGGCCATGGCGCGCGCGATCTCTTCCACCGAGTAAGGATCGGTCAGGATGGCCGCGCCATCCACCACCTCGGGCAACGCCGAGGCGCTGGAGCAGACAACCGCCCGGCCGCACGTCATCGCCTCCAGCGCCGGCAGCCCGAAACCTTCGTAAAAAGACGGGAACACGAAAAGGTCGCAAGCGTTGTATAGCCGCAGCAGGTCGTCGTCGGTGACGAAGCCGAAGAAGTGGATGCGGTCCGCCACGCCCGAATCGCGCGCGGCCTCACGCACGCGGCTTGCGAACCATGTGTCTTTTCCCGCCAGCGCCAGCTTGTGCTTGAACTGCGGATACGCGCGCACCAGCCGCGCGAACGCCCGGATCAGGCCGATCTGGTTCTTACGCGGTTGAAGATCGCCGACATTAAGGATAAACGGACCGGTCACCGAGAAGCGGTCGAGCACCGCGGCTTGCGCGGTCTCTCTTGGGAGCGGACGGAATTCGGGGGAGGCCGCATACGGCACCACCACCACTTTCCTTTCGTCCAGATCGCCATAGGCCCGGAGAATCGCCTGTTTGGAAAACTCGCAGCCGGTCAGGACCTTAGCGGCGCGGTGAACCGTGCGCCGCACGGTCCAGCGCAACTGCATGGCGCGGCCGCGCGTGAAGTACTCGGGGTGCTCCAGAAAACTGACGTCGTGAACGCTCACCACCACCGGGGCCGAGCACGCCAGCGGCGCGGTGTATTGCACATGCAGCAGGTCCGGGCGGTCCTGGCGAAGCCTCGCCGCCAGGTCGAACCCTAACCTGCGAAAGGGATTGGCGGCTACCCGGCGGGTCTGAATGTTGGCCGGTATGACGTCTCGCGCAGCGGCATTCGACACATAGGCAATGAACTCGCAATCCGTCGCTCGTGACGCAAGTGCGTTCAGCAGGCTGCGAATGTAGACTTCGTTCCCGGTTTGGTGGCGCCCGATGGCATGAGCATCAACGGCGAAGCGCATGAACTATTACCAGTATAGCGGACAGGGGGACTCCAGGTGCTATCACAAGTTGCACAGATCGAACCTCCTCCAGGCAGTTTCCCAGGTAAACTCCCGTTCCAGCAATTGTCTGCCGGCTACACCCAGGCGCATCCGTAATTCAGGGGACGCGAGCAGCCGTGAAACCGTTTCCGCGAATGCGATTCCCGTGTCCGCGAGCAGAATGTTCTCTCCATCCCGAACCGGCAGTCCTTCGGCGCCCACCCTGGTGGATACCACCGGGATGCCCGCCGCCCACGCCTCCAGGATCTTGAACCGGGTGCCGCTGCCGGCCAGAACCGGGACCACCGCCGCCCGGGAACGCGCCAACTCGCGGACGGCGTCGTCCATGGGGCCGGACACTTGGATGCGCGGGTCGCCCGATGCGTAGGGCGCCATCGCATCCGGGTTCTTTCCCGCCAGTCGCCAGACCAGCCCGGGCCAGCGTTCGCGCAGGTGCGGCCAGACCTCGGCGCGAAAGAACCGCACCGCCGAGAGGTTCGGATGGTATTCCATGTTGCCTGAAAAGACGATGGCTTCCTCGTCCGTTCGGGGGGGCTGCGGGACCAGCGGAATCGCATTTGGATAAACCGCGACGCGAGCCTTAGGCGCGATGGCGCGCGCCAACGCGGCGTCGTGCTCCGAAGCCGTCAGAACGCAGGAGTATCGCGGCAGCCACAGGCGCTCGAGTTCCAAAGAGGCCTGACCGAAAACGCGGTGAGCGAGAGCGGCCGCGCCGCGCTCCACCTGCGCGCATCGGCGGTGCAGGACGGATTCGATGTTATGCAGGTCGAGCGCCGTCCGGCTGCACACCTGTGAAACCTGTTCCCAGTACGGAGCGCACCAGAAATGCTCCACCACGCCGATTTCGTATCGCTGCCCGGCGGCCGCTTCCGCCACTTGGCGCCCGAAGCCGGAGAAGCGATCCACCAGCGGTGGAGTGGACCGCGCCAGCCGAACCGCGTTTCGGATGGCGCGGCTGGCCGTCCCCCGGCCGGTTTCAGGAAGATCGATCGAGAAGATGCGGCGGGCCAGGCCCGGGGGCGTCTGGGATGCTGGGTCCGGCGATCCAGGCTGCCGGAACACGATCATATCGACGTCGTAAGTGCGCGCCAGACAGTTCAGCAGCGAGGCGCCCCGCAACGCGCCGCCGCCCGCCAGCGGGTAAGGCGTTTCGGCGGCCAGGAACAGCGCCAACGGTCTCGGCTCAGCCTTCAAAACGCTTGCGCGCCTCCTCGTAAACTTGGCGCGTTAGGCGAGCCGTACGCTCCCAGGAGAAATCCCGCGCGCGCGCCAGGGATTTCACCGAGCAATCCGCCCTCCATTCGGGATTCTCCACGGCCCTTAGCATGGCGCGCGCCAAGTCCTCGACGCTATCCGCGTAGACCGCCGCTTCACCGCCGGCTTCCGCCACTGCCCGCGAGGCGATCACGCACGCGCCGCATTGCATGGCCTCCACCACGGGCAGTCCGAATCCTTCATAGAGCGATGGGTACACGAAGGCCAGCGCGCCGCTGTACAACCGGGAGAGCCCCTCATCGGGAATCTCGCCCGGCAGGCGCAGTCCGGGCTCCTCCGCGATGGGCGGACAGTCCGCGCGCCGGCGCCCGGCCAGAACCAGATCGATCTTATGGCGCCGGCGAACCACCCGCCACGCCTCCACCAGCGCGGGCAGGTTCTTACGCGGCTCGAGCGTCCCCAGAAAGAGGAAGTACGGAGTCTCCGGCGCAGTCTCCACCGGACCGAGCCACGGCGCGGCGGCTTCGGGCACGGCGGCCACCCGCTCCGGCCGCAGCCGGAAACGCTCGATGGCCTGTTTTCGCACCGCTTCGCTGGGAGTCACGACCATGGTGGCGATCCCCATCTCGAGCAGCGCGGGCGTGCGGCGCGCTACTCGCTGCGCGGTGGAATGCCAGCGGGGATCCATCCACGGAGAGAGGTCGTGCAAGGTGAGCACGCTAGGCCGGCGGGCGATGTAAGGTACGGAGAAATCGGGACCGTGGATCACTCCCGCGCCCAGGCGGTCGAGCTCGCGGGCGATGCCCCACAACCACCAGCGGCGCTCCATCGCATTGCGCGGTCCGCCCGCCCGTCTGAGGTTCGGCGGCGCCCCCGGCGGCATCTGGAACGGCCGGTCGGACAGCAGCCAGAATTCGTCCTCCGGAAAACCACGGGCCAGCGCCAGGCTGAGCTCGCCCGTATAGCGCGCCAGCCCGCCGCTCGAAAGCGAAAGCGTCCCGGCTTCAATGGCAACGCGCATAGGCGCTCCGTTAACGGAATGGCCGCGCATTTCGAACGCTTGAGAACAAACCCGAGTTGTTCACTCAGTGACCGTCAGTAACATCCGGAGCGGCCCACTCAAGCCGCGGCGCGGTTGCGGCCGGCCACGGTCAGCACCTTGCTCCGCTCTCTACGCGCGCGAACCCCAATTCTCATGCTGGACCCCATAAACGCTTTCCTCCGCGCCTTGGCGTCTCTGCGGTGAATTCCTTTCTTCTCCGCGTCTCTGCGCCTCCGCGTCAAATGTTCCGCTGCGCTAGGCCACGGTGCGGCCGCCGTAGTTCTGTTCGTAGTAGGCGCGGTAGGCGCCGCTGCGCACGCGCGCCACCCAGGCGGCGTTGGCGCGATACCACTCGATGACGCCGGCCAGGCCCGTTTCAAAATCCATCGCGGGACGCCAGCCGGTTTCCCGCGTCAGCTTCTCGCTGGTCAGCGCGTAGCGCCGGTCGTGGCCCAACCGGTCGGTGACGTATTGGATCAGCGTCTCGGGCTTGCCCGTCAAGGCCAGCACCTGGCGCACCACCGCCAGGTTCGGCAGCGAACGGTTGCCGCCGATGTTGTAAATCTCGCCGTCCCGCCCCTTTTCGAGCGCCGCCAAAATTCCGCGGCAATGGTCGTCCACATACAGCCAATCGCGCACTTGCATTCCGTCGCCGTACACCGGCAGCGGGCGGTCTTCCATGGCGTTGGCGATCATCAGCGGAATCAGCTTCTCCGGGAATTGGTAAGGGCCGTAGTTATTGGACGCCCTGGTGATCACCACCGGGAGGCCGAAGGTGACGAAGTACGACCGCGCCAGCAAGTCGGAGCCGGCCTTCGACGCCGAGTATGGGCTGCTGGGATTGAGCGGAAACTCCTCGGTGGCCGAGAGCGGCGCCTCGAGACTGCCGTACACTTCGTCCGTGGACACGTGCAGAAAACGTCCGATGCCGCGCCGGCGCGCCGCTTCGAGCAGCGTAAAAGAGCCCAGCAGGTTGGTGTGAATCACCGGCTCCGGCGACAGAATGCTGCGGTCCACGTGCGATTCGGCCGCGAAGTGCACGATGGCGTCGGGCTTTTCTTCCGCCAGCGCCGCTTCCACCGCGCGTTGGTCGCAGATGTCCGCGCGCACGAAACGGTAGCGCGGGTTGCCTTCCACCGGCGTCAGATTCTCGAGGTTCCCGGCGTACGTCAGCTTATCGAGGTTGACCACCCGCCAGTCCGTCTCCGCGACGGCCATGCGAACCAATGCGGACCCGATGAACCCGGCGCCGCCCGTGACCAGGAGCTTCATTGTCTTGTACCGCCGCTACTTGCGCTGCGTTTCCCAATCGTAGTCGATGGAAGCATCGTCGTAGGGGATGCGGCCTTCGTCGCGCGGATCGTAGAACCGGTCCGTCAGGTAGACGAGCATCGCGTTTTCGTTCCCGATGGCCTTGTATCCGTGCCCGACGCCTGGCGGAATCAGCACCTGCCAGGGCCGCAACGCTCCGGCGTACATGGTATTGCGGCAGCCGAAGGTGCGCGACCCTAGCCGCAGGTCCACCAGCGCCACTTGCAACATTCCCATCACCGGCGCCCAGCAATCCGTCTGGTGAAGGTGGTAGTGGAACGCTTTGACGGTCCCCGGAAAACTCAGCGCCGCCGATATCTGGGTGCTCTCGGGAGGAAAGCCGGCGGCCAGCCCGCGGCCGATCCGCTGCACTTCGAGAAAGTAGCCCCGGTCGTCCGGGTAGATGGGAAACGGCTGCACGCGCACGCCTTCGATCAGGTCCCGCGAATCCGGCGCGCCGATCAGTGCGCCAATACCCTTGGAACACTCCGGCAACGCCAGTTCGAGGCCCTCGATGGATGCCAGCCGCCGCATCGCCTTGTTCGCCGCCGCATCGGTCGCCATCAGCGCTTGACCGCCTCTTCTTCCGCGGACGCCTTTTTCTCCACCGACCGCGCCACCAGATTGGCCGCGCGGAGCAGCGAATCGAACGTGCCGGCGTCGGTCCACCACCCATCCAGAAGGGAAAAACTCATGGAGCCTTCCCGAATGTAGGCGTTATTCACGTCGGTGATCTCGAGCTCGCCGCGGTTGGAAGGAACCAGCGTCTTGATCTTGTCGAACACCGTCGCATCGAACATGTAGATGCCCGTGACGGCGTAGTTGGATTTCGGATGCGCCGGCTTTTCCTCGATTCCGGCGATCTTCCCACCGGCCACTTCGGCCACGCCGAACCGCTCCGCGTCCGGCACTTCCTTGAGCAGGATGTGCGCGCCATGCGATTGCGCCACGAACTGCTCGGCGGCCTCGCGGATGCAGCCCTCGATGATGTTGTCGCCCAGAATCACGCAGATCTTATCGCCGTCGGCGAAGTGCTCGGCCAGCGCCAGCGCATCGGCGATGCCGCCTTCACCCTCCTGGTAGGTATAGTTGATGTGCTTCAGGCCGAAGCCTTTGCCATTGGCCAGAAGCCGCAGGAAATCGCCCGAATTACGGCCGCCCGTCACCACCAGGATGTCCCGAATGCCGGCGTCCACCAGCGTCTGAATCGGGTAATAGATCATGGGCCGGTCGTAGATGGGCAGCAGATGCTTGTTGGTGATCTTGGTCAGCGGAAACAGCCTGCTACCCGTGCCGCCGGCGAGCACAACACCTTTCATAAGCCCCTATCTTAACAGCGCTCACGGCGCCCGGCTAGTGGGTCATGGCGTAGGTGACGTAGTCGACGCCGATGCGAATGCCCATCCCGGAAAACCGCTGCGGGTACTGCGGGTTGTCGGCGTGCTCCCAGGAATCGCCCAAATCCATGTCGAAGCAGATGGCCACCATCACCCGCCCTTTGTCGTCGTAGATGCCACGCCAGTGCGGGACGAGCCCGTCGTATTCGTAGGTGCGTCCGGAGCGCACGTACTGCTCGCCGGGCACTTGGAACCGGTTGTCCAGGTCGTAGATGGTGTGGAAGATGGGGTCGGCGTCGGGGATCTCCGTTATGGGCCGGTCGGGAAAGACGCGGCTCATGCTGTCGATAAAGACCGCCCACTCCTCCGTCCCGTGGAAATCGTCGCACATGAAGAATCCGCCGCGCAGCAAGTACTCGCGCAACGACTTCGCCTGCGCGTCCGACAGGTTCCAATGCCCCACTTCGACGGCGTACAGCCATGGCCAGTCGTACTGGTCGCCTTCATCCAGGTTCACGGGCTGCTCGGCGGAGCGCGCATGGATGCGCGTAAGACGGCGTAGCGCCGCGGAAAAATGGCGGTCGGAGCGCGGATAGTCCGTGGTCCAACTGGACATCCCTTGCGTCCAATCCATCATTCCGAAACGTCCGAACCCGCCGCGCCCCCGGCCGCCGAATCCGCCGCGGCCATGCACGCCGGGCATGGGCGGATACATCAGGCGCGCGTAGACCCATTCGGTCTTCTCGTTCCAGTCCGGCCCCAAGGGAAAGTTGTTGTATTCGACGCCCGGATATTCCCGAAAAGGGCGCTGGAAGGCGCACAGAACTCCCAGAAAGGCAAAGACTCCGATAATCGCCCAGCGCAGACTGGCCACACGCATGGAAGGCGCCCCTTTTTCATGAGCATAGCACTTCCGCAAGCGGCGAAAGCGGTTGCGGGGGGCATGGTAGGATAAGGGCAAATGCCTGAGATTAGCCCCTTCTTTGGCATCGTGATTCGCATGTACTTCGACGACCACAATCCGCCGCACTTCCATGCCATCTACGCCGGCCGCGAAGTTCAATTCGGAATCGATCCCATCGCGATTCTCGATGGAGACCTCCCGAACCGCGCAGCGTCGATGGTTTTCGAATGGGCGGCGCTGCATCAGCGGGAACTGATGGAGAACTGGCGCCGGATCCACAACGCTCAGCCGGTAGAGAGCATCAGGCCTCTGGAATAGGACGTGACTCATGTCTCCGAGAGTGAATCTGGTCCGGCACGTGCGCGACTATCGCCTGGAACTGAGTTTCACCGATGGTACGACGCGGGAACTCGATTTCCGGGAACGAATCGTGGGCCGCGGGGGAGTCTTCCGTCAGATGGAGGACGTGGAGTTTTTCCAGCAGGTACGGGTGGACCCCGAGGCGGGGACAATCGCTTGGCCTAACGGAGTGGACTTCTGTCCGGACGTTTTGTACAGCCTCGCCACGGGTAAGCCGATTCGAGTTCTGGAACCGGCGTAGACCCCATGGGGGGATTCGCCGGGGAACAAATGCGTCTGTCCCCTTATCGCCGGCGCAGACTGGCCACACGCATGGAAGGCGCCGCTTTTTCATAAGATAAGGGTTGTGCCACCCATGAAAGCGTCCTCTTCATCAAACCGCAGCGGATCGCGATGGCTTCACATGGTCTTGCTGGCCGCAGCCGCGGTTTTCGCCGCGGCCACCCTACTCTATCTCTGGCAGTGGCTTGCCGCGGTCCAATTGGATCGGCCCACCGCCGTCGAGCTCGGCCTCGATTTTCCTTACCAGCCGGCTCAGCGCGCCTTTGTCGTGACGAACGTGACGCCCGGCAGTCCGGCGGAAAGAGCGGGCATCGCCGCCGGGGACAAGGTGGTGGCGTTCGACGGCCGCCGCGTCGAGACCGCGCGGGATCAAAACAGAGTCTGGATGAGCCATGTCCCCGGAGATTCGGTCCGTCTGACCATCCTGCGCCCCGGACAGCCGGCGCCGCTGGAGTTCACCGGCGTTTTCCGGCGCAGTTCGGAGCCCCTGGCGCGAGGCACCCTGCGAGGGGCCGTCAACCGGCTTTCGCGGAACTCGTTTCCGCTGGCCTTCGCGGCCGTTGGGCTGGTGATTCTGTTCTGGCGCCCGGGGGACCGGAACGTCTGGTTGCTGGCTTGCTTTTTCGCCGGCGTCATTGCGACGTCCGGATTCCCCAACGGCTACCAAACGGCTCCGGCGCCGCTGCGGCCATGGCTGGAGGCGTACAACGGGTTCTTCATGGGCATGATGGGCGCCTGGTTTTATTGCCTGTGCGCGGTGTTCCCGGCGCGCTCGCCGATTGACCGGCGGCTTCCCTGGCTCAAATGGGTTTCGGTGGTGCTCGGACTGTTGGTGGCCGCCGATGCGAACCTGCCGGATATTACTCTGACGGGCGTTGCGCGGCCCGCCGCCACTTTCTCGAGGGTCATGAACCCCCAGGCGGCCAGCCACTTGGATTTCGGCATCACGCTCGGGTTTCTGGCGCTGGGGATGGTTTCCTTAGCCAGCAACTATTTCTTCGGCGGCGCGGCGGAATCGAGGCGCAAGATCCGCGTCATCTTCTGGGGAACGGTGGTCGGTCTTGGCCCTGCTTTGATACGGGCGTTCTTCCAGCAGTACGCCGGGTTCCAGTCGCCGGACTGGCTGGATACCATCCTCAATGCCGTTCTGCTATTGATCCCGGCCTCTTTCGCATACGCGGTCTTCAAGCAGCGCGTGCTGGACGTTCCCGCGCTGCTCCAGCGCGGCGCGCGCTACGTGCTGGTGCAGCGCGGCTTCCTGATCCTCCTGTGTTTCGTCAGCTTCGGGTTGACGCTGGCGTTCGCAGCGGCGCTGGGGCGCCTCACGACGCTGGCCATCGTATTGGGCCCGTCCGCGAACACCGCCACGGGCGCGGTGTTCGGGACGGCGCTGCTGTGGAGCGGATCGCAAGTTCACAAGCACGTCAGCGGGAGGATCGACCGCGCCTTTTTCCGCAACGCATACGACGCGCGGGTCATCTTGGAGAACCTGGCGGAAACGTCGCGCACGGCGCCTAACCGCGAGGCTCTGGCGCGCCTGCTCCTCAACCAGCTCGAAGCGGCTCTCCAACCGGCGTCTCTGGTGGTCTATCTGGCAAACGCCAACGGCGAATTGGGCGCCGCCGCCGGAGCAGCGCCGCCGGAGCTTCAAACGATTCGTTGCGCGTCGCCGCTGCTGGTGGAGTTGGCCCGCCAAGGCGAGCCGTGGGAACTGCCGCCGGCGGGTCTCGAGAACGACCCCGAGACAGCCGTGCTGGCGCCGCTCCATTCCGGCTGCCTGGTCCCCATCCTGGGCCGCGAAGGCCGGCTGGTTGGACTGCTGGCGCTCGGCCCGCGCTTGTCCGACGATCCCTATTCCGGCGAAGACAAGCGTCTGCTGGCTTCGGTGGCAAGCCAGGCGGGAATGGCGATCGAGAATTTCCGTCTGGCCGAAGACGTAGCGGAAAGGCTCGAAGCCGAGCGCCGCGCGGCCCGCGAGATGGAGATCGCGAAAGAGGTCCAGGCCAGACTGCTTCCTCAGGCCGCGCCAATTCTAAAGACGCTCGAATGCGCCGGGCGATGTCTCCAGGCCTGGCGCGTCGGCGGGGATTACTACGACTTTCTCGAATTGGAGCGGGGCCAGTTGGGACTGGTGCTGGCCGATGTCTCGGGCAAGGGTGTGCACGCCGCGCTGTTGATGGCGAATTTGCAGGCGCATTTGCGCACTCTCAGCGGAATCACGCGCTCCGCGGCGGGGACGATAACGGCGCGCGATCTCGTACAGACCCTGCAAGAGGTGAACCGGGTCCTGTGGAAGTCCACCGCCGCGCAACATTATGCCACGCTCTTTTTCGGCCTCTACGACGACGGCGCGCGAAGCCTGACCTATGTGAATTGCGGTCACAACGCGCCCATGCTGTTGCGTGTGGATGGGAGCGTGGAGCGGTTGAAATCCACGGCGACGGTGGTCGGGCTGTTCGAAAAGTGGGAATGCGAAGCGCGCCGGATCGACTTGGCGCCGGGAGACCTCCTGGCGATCTTCAGCGATGGCGTTACGGAGGCGATGCGCAGCGAGGAGGAGTACGGCGAAGCGCGGTTCCTCGATGAGCTGCGCGCTTCGAGCCGGCTTTCGGCGGAGCAGGTGGTCACCGCGGTTTTCACGAGTGTCCAGCAGTTCAGCGCCGGCGAGCAATCCGACGACTTGACGCTGGTGGTGGCGAGGGTCACCGCGGGTCTGGCGCCGGCTTAGCCGCCGCCTACCCTTCCCAATGCACCAGGTCTGTCAACTCCCGCCTTCCAGGCGTTTCGGGCACGTCGGCGGCGCGGCCAATCGGGAGGATCGCCACTGGCACGACTCCCGGCGGCGCCCCGACGACGCGGCGCACGGTGTCCGGTTCGAACGCGCCTACCCAGACGGTGGCCAAGCCCTGGGCGGTGGCAGCCAGCATGGCGAACGTACAGGCGATGGTCGCATCCTGCACCGAGTACAGGCGCTCCGCCAGTTTTCCGTAGCGCTCCGCGGAGCGCGCCGCGTGCGTGCAGAACACCAGCGAGACCGGCGCGCCGGCCACGAATAACTGCTCGTGCGCGGCGCGCGCCAGCGATTCGCGCCGCCGCTTCTCCCGCACCACGTAGATTTCGTAGGATTGCAGATTGCCTGCCGAGGGCGCCGCGTTGGCCGCCTCCAGAATGCGCCGCAGTTCGTCGTCGGCGATGGGCGAAGGCATAAAGCTGCGGATCGACCGCCGTTTCTTTACCACGTCGAAAAACTTCATCGCAACTCCTCGATTACGCGGTCGAGTATCGCCGGCATGCGGGCCGCGAGCTCCGGCGACAGCTCGGACGCCATGCGCGCCGACTGCACGGAAACTCCCAGCAGCGTGAAACCAACAGGCATGGTCAAGCGAAGCAGTTTCACGGCTTGCCCCGCGGACAGATGGTGTGCGTGTTCCCGATTGAGATCCATAGCGTCTTCTTCGATTATCGAAACCGTGCCGGGCGGCGCGTCGTCTTGCACCGCGTCCACCAGTATTACCCAACGGCGGCCCTCGATTTGGGCCGCGCAACGCAATAAGTCGGTTCCCCCGCAAATCGCTTCCGCATCGGCGGGCAGGCGTGGGTCGGCGGCCAGCCGTTCGGCGACGCGCCAGCCGATTCCGTCGTCTCCCATGAGCGGATTTCCCAGGCCGATCAGCAGCAGTGGGCTCATCGTTTGCGCACGAGGTGAACCGAGCACGAAATGCATGGATCGTAGGCCCGTGCGATCATCTGCAAGCGCCGGGCGACGACCGCTTCGTCGCGGTCCGCGCACTGTTCCACGGCGCGCCGGAAATGCCGTTCCATGCTGGCGGCGTTGAGGGCGGTCGGGGTGATCACGTCCGCCGACGCGATGCGGCCCTCTTCGTCGTACGCGTAGCTGTGAATCAACAGCCCGCGCGGGGCTTCGGTGATGGCCGTTCCGGTCCCCGCGCGCGGCTGGACGGGCATGGCGCGTTCGTCCTTGACGCCCTCGCGGATCAGTTGGTCGGCGATTTCTAGCGAGCGTTCCACGTCGTTGACCAGTTCGAGCGCCTGGGCCTTGTTGTTGTCCATGGGGTTGTCCGCCGGCAGAGCCAGTTTGAGGCGCTTCATGGCCACCGCCAGCTTCCCCGTGAGGCGCCGCGGGTTGACGGTCAGCCGCGCCAGCGATCCCACCATGAACGGATTTCCGCGGAACGCGCTGTGTTTGGCGTGCGAATGCGGGACGGTCTGTTCGTTGGTCAGCGAGCGGTAGTCGGGCGCGCGGACGATGGCGCGGTTGCCATTGGAAACCACCATCACTTCGTCGCCGCCGTAGTAGCTGTCCAAGTTGGGCGAGCGCAAGGCCGCGTAGTAGGTTTCGGAGTGGCAGAAATCGGCCGCCGGAAGGCCCGCCATCAGGTCGATCACCGCGTCGGAATCGGCGGCCGCTTGCAGCAGGCCGCTGCGCAGTCCGATCAACTGGTCCAGGCTGGGCGTCTTGCCGAAGCCGCCCAGCACGGGGTTCACGGGATGCACCGCGCGCCCGCCCACGGTCTCCTGAATCAGGTTGCCCAGCTTCTTAAGCCGCAAGCCCAGCAGGACCACCGCCGGCTTATCCGCCGCCATGGCGATGGCGCTCGGAAAGTTGAGGTAGTCCGGCACGGCCAGCATGAAGATGTGGAGCGCGTGGCTCTCGATGCTCTCGCCGCGGAAGAGCAGTTCGCGCAGGGACTCGGTTTGCGGGCTCACCCGAATTCCGAAGGCGTCCTCCGTGGCTTTTAGCGACGTCAGCGTATGCGCCGCCGAGCAGATCGAGCAGATGCGCGAAACGATGGGGGCCACTTCGTCGTAGCGCTTTCCCCGCAGCAGCGGCTCGAGCAGGCGCGCCCCTTCGAACACGTCGAACCGGACGTCCGTGACCGTGTCTCCCTGCAACTCGACGGTGATGCCGCCGTGGCCCTCCACGCGGGCCAGGCGATCGATGGTGATGGTGCTCATTACGCCACTCCTCCAGGCGCGAAGGTGCGCAGACGGGCGGCCAGTTGCTCGCGGCTGAAGCCCTGCTGCTCCATAACCGCCAGCAGGGAAGCCGAATTGGCGCCGGCGGCCGGTCCGCGGCAGCCCACGCAGGGGACCCGCAAATCCGGGCAGCGCGCGTCGCAGCCGGCTACGGTGATGGGGCCGCAACACGGCAGCCCGCGTTCGATCAACAGGCAATTGTTCTCGCGCATCCGGCATTCCGTGCATACCGGATACTCGGGGTAGAGCGGCAGATCGCCATTGAGCAGCGCCGCGATGGCCGCCAGGAAGTGCTCTTTCTCGATGGGGCAGCCGGTGATGTTGAAATCCACCGGCGCCACTTCGTGAAGGGCCTGGGCGGGGACCGAATCGAATCCGCGGCCGGTTTCGCCGTAGACCTCCTCGAGCATCTCGCTTCGGCCGGCGCCGCGGGGGGCGCCCCCTGGGCCCGCCGCCACGCCGCCCCACACCGCGCAGGTTCCCATCGCCACCAGCAGTTTGGCGCGCTTGCGCACGGCGAGCAGGGTTTCGGCGTCGCGCTTGGTGAGAATCGCGCCTTCCACCAGGGCGATATCGAGCGCGCAATCCTTCTGGTTCTCGGAGGAGGCCATCAGGAAGTCGCGAACGTCGATCAGCGCGACCAGGTCCAGCAACTGGTCCTCGCAATTCAGAATGACAAGCTGGTCCCCGGCGCACCCGGTCAGACCAAAGATGCCCACGGTTGGTTTGCTCATCAGATCATCTCCGGCAGGTTGATGGCGTCCCAATAGGTGAAGATGGGCCCCTGCAAGCACGTGTACTTGTAGCCGATGCCGCAGTGGCCGCACTTGCCGATGCCGCACTTCATGCGCCGCTCGAGCGACATGAGGATGTGGTTCTTCGGGAAGCCCAGCTCCAGCAGGCGCTGGAGAATGAATTTGTAGACCACCGGCGGGCCGCACACGGCGGCGTACGTCCGCATGGGGTCGATTTTGGCGTGATCGAAGAGGCCCGGCAGCCGCCCGACGTGGTTCTTCCAGGTTCCCGAGGGGTCGGCGTCCACGGTCAGCAGGCAGTTGATATCGGTGCGGTCCACCAGCGCCGTCAGCTCTTCGCGGAAGAGCATGTCCTCGGGCCGCTTGGCGCCGTACATCAGCGTGATGTTCTGAAAGCGGTCGCGGTGGTCCAGGGCGTACCACAGCAGCGAGCGCAGCGGCGCCATGCCCAGTCCGCCGGCCGCCAGCAGCACGTCGTTACCCATGATTTCCTGAATGGGATAGCCGTTGCCGTATGGCCCGCGCACGCCCACTACGTCGTTGGTACGCAGGCGGTAGAGCGCGTTGGTGACGCGGCCCACGCGCCGCACGCACAACTCGAGCACCTCCGGCCGCGAGGGCGACGAGGAGATGGAAATCGGCATCTCCCCCGCCCCCGGCACGCTCAACATGATGAACTGGCCGGGCTGGTGGCGGAAGGAGTGCGCCAGATGGTCTTCCATGAAGCGCAACGTGAAGAGGTGGTTGTTCTCCACCATCTTATAGATGCGGACAATGCGCGCCATATGCGGCTGGTACGGGTTGTCGCTCAAAACCGGATGATGGCTCGCGACTTCATCTGCTAGCAACATCTTCGACCCTCCGCAGCCTGTCTATCACCTGCACCACGTCGATGTGGACCGGACACGCGACGACGCACCTGCCGCAGCCCACGCAGCTCGGCCGCCCGTACTCCGCCACGAAGCCGCGCTGCTTGTGATAGAAGCGGTACTTGATGCGGCTCGAGCGCGGCCCCCGGAAATTCTCTCCGCTGCCCACCAGCGCGTGGCTTTCGAACAGGCAGGAGTCCCAGATGCGCGTGCGCTTGCCGGCGCGCGACCCCAGTTCCACGTCGTCCGCCACGTCGTAGCAGTAGCAGGTGGGGCAGACCATGCTGCAACTGCCGCAGGAGAGGCACTTCTCGCCCAGCTCGTTCCAGATCTCGCTCTGGTACTCCATTTCGAAGATCTCGGGCAAGTCGCGGATCTCGACATCCACCTGGAAGGCCCGGCGCTTGTTCCAGGAACGGCGCTTATAGTCGTCGATCTCGGCCGCGTCCACCGGCTCGAACAGATTGCCCGTGGCCAAGACCATGTCGTCGCCGAGAGCCGTGCCCACCAGCGCCTGGTAATAGTCGCCCGTATCGTAGAAGAAAAGATCGAAGCCGTGATCCACGAAATCGGCGCGCATGGAGCGGCAGAAGCACTGCTTGTCCGGCAGACAATCGATGCCGATAATGGCGATGTTCTTCCGGCGCGCCTGGTAGTACGGGTCCCGGTACTTGCCCCCGAACACCCGGTCGAGGATGTTGATCGCGTAGACGTCGCACGCATGCACGCCGAACAGGATGATCCGCTGATCCAACCCGTCGGTGTTGGGAACGAAACCCTCGCCGGGACGATACCGGAAAAGGGCTTCGCGCGGGGGCAGGAAATATTTCTTCGGCGGAAGGATGGTGCGGTCGTATTCCAGCCGCGCGTCGGACCACCGAATGAGTCGCTTAAAGACGTACATGCCGTCCTGCTCTACCGGCGCATGCAATTCGCCGAATTGCTGGACGACCGAAGCGAACAAATCGAGCTTGCCCTTCGGGAGCTTGAGGATCTTCACCGTGGCCTCCTGGACCTCGGGAATCTGTCCTAGCTGATTATAGGGTAAGAATATCCCGAATAAAAGGGGGAAAGAAGACTGCAAACCGCCGGCCGCCGGCCGTCGGCTTTCGGCCAAAGCCCGCTCCACGGGCGTCGCGCTACCATACGGTCAGGCCCACGGTTGCGCTACGGCGGCCGTTTGGCGCCACGGCCCCGCCCAATGCCTCCCGATTCGCGGTCTAGCCCGGACAAGCCCGGCGGCGCGCGCCAGCGCCTGCTGATGCGCGCCCTCCGCTCGCGCAATTACCGCTTGTTCTTCCAGGGGCAGGCCGTCTCCCTGATCGGCACCTGGATGACCCGCGTAGCCGCCAGTTGGCTGGTTTACCGCCTGACCGGCTCGGCCTGGCTGCTGGGGTTGAGCGGCTTCGCGGGGCAGATCCCCATGTTCTTTCTTACCCCCTTCGCCGGCGTGTGGGTGGACCGCTGGGACCGCCACCGCACCCTGGTGGTCACCCAGATCCTGTCCATGGTGCAATCCTTCGCCCTGGCGGCGCTGGCGCTGAGCGGCACTGTCAAGGTTTGGGAAATTGTCGTACTGGCGCTATTCCAGGGCGCCATCAATGCCTTCGACATGCCCGCGCGGCAGTCCTTCGTGGTGCGCATGATCGAGCGGCGGGAGGACCTTGGCAACGCCATCGCGCTGAATTCCTCGATGGTGAACGGCGCCCGCCTGGTCGGGCCGGCCGTAGCCGGCGTGATCATCGCGGCGGTGGGGGAAGGCTACTGTTTCCTGATCGATGGCGTCAGCTACCTGGCGGTCATCGCCTCGCTACTGGCCATGCGGCTGGCCCCCGCCGTCCCTCGCGGCGAACGCCGCCGCCTGTCCTCGGAACTGAGCGAGGGGTGGCGCTACGTGAAGGCGTCCGCGCCCATTCGCTCCGTGTTGCTCTTCCTGGCGCTGGTCAGCCTGGTTGGGATGCCGTATTCCGTGCTGATGCCCATTTTCGCCGCCGCCATCCTGCACGGCGGCCCCCACACGCTGGGGTTCCTGATGTCGGCGGCGGGCTTGGGCGCGCTCGCCGGCGCCGTCACCCTGGCCATGCGCCGCAGCGTGCTGGGGCTTGGGACGGTAATTGTGTGGTCGTCCAGCCTCTTCGGCGCGGGGCTCGTCGGGCTGGGGTTGTCGCGCTCGCTGTGGCTCTCTCTGCTGGTGGTGGCCGTTGCGGGCTTCGGCATGATGCGGCACATGGCCTCCAGCAACACCATTCTGCAAACCATCGTGGCCGAGGACAAGCGCGGCCGCGTCATGTCGTACTACTCGATGGCGTTCCAAGGCATCACGCCCTTTGGCAGCCTTGCCGCCGGCGCCCTCGCCGCCAGACTGGGAGCGCCGCGGACCATCGTCGGTGGCGGCATCCTGTGCCTCTGCGGGGCCGCCTGGTTCGCCTGGCGTCTGCCCCGGCTGCGGCGGGCGGTCCGCCCCATCTACTTGGAATTGGGCATCCTGCCGCCCCCGCCCGCGCCGAAGCCGTGACCGCTCACCGGCAACTACAATGGAAGATGGGAAACGGGACGTGGGAGTGACCGATCATCCTGTGATCGATTCCGGTCTGGCCGCGCTGATCGTCGCGCAGTGGTGGATTTCGCGGGAAGTGTTGCGCCGGGTAGGCCGCCGCTGGAAGGGTTGGCGGCTGGCCTCGGCGCGAGCCGCGGCTTGCCTCTTCGGCTGCGCGGCGGCGGTGTGCTACTCGTTCTCGCGCTCTCCGGCGGCTGCCTCGTTTCTGGGAGTGTCGCGACCCGTCGCCACTGTAATTGGCGGCATTGCCATGGGTTACGCCGTTGGCGCCGTCGCGGCGATGTGCGTTGGCCTGGCGGTGCGGGCGGTTGCCAAACACCTGAATGCGGAGACCGATGCCGGGCGCCGGCGGGCGCTGAACGTAGCCGGGACCCTCGCGATGGCCAGCCCGTTCGTGGCGCTGGGCTACGGGGCGCTGGTGCAGCGCACCGATTTTCGCGTGCGGGAACTCGACGTCCCTCTGCCTGGCCTGCCGGCCGGTCTCGACGGCCTCCGCGTGCTGCATCTCAGCGACATCCATTTGAGCGCTTTCCTCACCGAACGGGAACTGGCGCGCGCCATCGACGCCGCCCGCGAGCTGCGGCCGCACCTGGCTGTCGTCACCGGCGATCTGATCACGTCCGCGGGCGACCCCCTGGACGCCTGCATCCGCCAGCTTGGGCGTCTCCGCGCGGATGCCGGCGTGTTCGGCTGCCTGGGCAACCACGAACACTACGCGCGTGTCGAGAATTACGCCGTGCGGGCAGCGGCCGCGGTGGGTGTTCGCTTGCTGCGCGGCTCGGCTCGGCGGCTACGCTTCGGAGATTCCATCCTGAACCTGGCGGGGGTGGACTATCAGGCGTTTCCGGACAAACGAGACTATCTGCGCGGCGCCGACCGCCTGATTGTTCCCGGCGCCTGCAACGTCCTGCTTTCGCACAATCCCGACGTGTTTCCCGCGGCTGCCCGGCAGGGCTGGAACTTGCAGTTCTCGGGGCACACCCATGGCGGGCAGGTCACCGTGGAAATCTTCGACCAGTCCATCAGCCCGGCGCGTTTTTCCACTCCTTACGTTTATGGCCTGTTCCGCTCCGGGGCATCGGCGGCCTACGTCACGCGGGGGATTGGTACGCTCGGTATTCCGGCGCGCATCGGAGCGCCGCCGGAGATCGCCGTTTTGCGGCTGAGAAAGGCATAGACCAGGGGCCCGTGCGCTACCTCATCCTGAGCGATCTGCACTCAAACCGGGAGGCCCTGGAAGCCGTGGCGCGAGATGTCAAAGGCAGCTACGCCCAGGCGCTCTGCTGCGGCGATCTGGTGGGCTACGGGGCCGACCCGAACGCGGTGGTGGATTGGGTGCGCGCCAACTGCGCCATGGCGGTCCGCGGCAATCACGACCGGGCTTCCGCGGGCATCGAGGTTCTCGAGTGGTTCAACCCGGCGGCGCGCGCGGCCGCGGCCTGGACGCAGCAGGCGCTCACCCCGGAGAACCGCGAATACCTCGGCGGCCTGCCCAAGGGTCCGCTCGAGGTGGAAGGATTCGGACTGGCTCACGGGTCCGCCTCCGACGAGGACGAATACCTGCTCAATGCGGACGAGGCTTTAAACGCCTTCGCCTACCTCGAAAGCCGCCTGGTTTTCTTCGGCCACACCCACGTTCAGGGCGGCTATGTCTGGAACCGCGCACGGGTGGAGACCATCCCCGCGCCGCTCGCCCGCAAGCGCCGCAAG
>Ga0182027_10003396_pt1 | contig 25288 bp, 25 predicted proteins | sample 712E1DmetaG_FD_121300 | JGI IMG/M metagenome (GOLD analysis project Ga0182027, IMG submission 121300) | Permafrost microbial communities from Stordalen Mire, Sweden - 712E1D metaG (Illumina Assembly) | ecosystem: Environmental > Terrestrial > Soil > Wetlands > Permafrost | place: Sweden...
ACCCCAGACACGGTAAGCAGGCAGGGAGGCGATGAGTTCGTCATGCTGCTGCAAGACGTGCAAAAACCGGAAGATGCCGCCACTGCGGCAAGAAGAGTGTTACAGGCCGTGGCGGAGGTTCATCCCGCCGGCAACGCCGAGCTTCACGTCACCGCAAGCATCGGTGTGAGTATCTTCCCCGACGACGGCTTCGATGCGGAGACGCTCATCAAGAACGCAGACACCGCAATGTATCAGGCCAAGAGGAACGGGCGTCACACCTATCAGTTCTTCGGGCGGGATATGAATGTCCTCGAGGTTGAGCGCGAATCCATCGAGGAGAGTCTGCAGCGCGCCCTGGAACGGAACGAATTGACGTTGCACTACCAGCCCAAAGTCGATCTGAAGACGGGAGCCATCACCGGGGCTGAAGCGCTGTCCCGCTGGAACCATCCCACGCGCGGAACGATTCCTCCGGGGCAGTTCATTCCCATCGCAGAGGAATCCGGCCTGATTCTGCCCATCGGCGCCTGGGTTTTCGGTGAAGCATGCACGCAAGCCCGAGCATGGGCGGATGCGGGTATGCACGCAAAGACGATGGCCGTCAACGTTTCAGGAGCGCAGTTTCAGAGCGGGGATTTTCTGGATGGGCTGTTCGCAATCCTCAGCAAAACTGGCCTGGATCCGGGGTTTCTGGAGCTGGACGTGACCGAAAGTGTTCTGATGAACCATCCCGAGCGCACGGCATTCATCCTCAAGACCCTCAGGGATAGGGGCGTGCAGGTGTCAGTCGATAATTTCGGCACGGGCAACTCCAGCTTGAGCAGTATGCAGAATCTACCCCTCAAATCCCTCAAGATCGACCGGTCGATCGTCCGTCAGATCACCACCGTTCCCGGTGGAACGGACACCGTCGGAGCATTCATCAACATGGGTCGAAGCCTTAACCTCCGGGTCATTGCTGAGGGAGTTGAAACGGCCGAAGATCTGGAGTTTCTGTGGGCACACGATTGTGACGAAGCCCAGGGAAACTTTTTCAGCCGGCCCGTTCCGCCAGATCAGTTAACCAAGCTGTTCCGTCCAGACTGAGCCAGAGCGATGGGCCAGCCGCAAAGAAATCGAGATCACACCCAGCGGTACTAAACCCTTCTGCTCCGATATCCGGGCGGTGTCGCCGGTGAGAATGGCTTGGCGGCGTTGCCGCCCTGCTCCGCAGCGACTTGCGCTGCCTGCGCGAAGCACCGGGCTAAAGTAGCTTACGGGACAGGGAGAATGGCTGGTTTTTGCGCGTTATGGTCAGGCAATTGATCGAGCAGGATTACATTAAGAAGCGACTTATGTACCTGGATGCGGCCGTTGTAGCTGATAAAACCAAGCTTGCGAAAGCGGTTCATAAAGAAGCTGACACGGGAACGGGTGGTGCCGATCATATCCGCCAGCGTTTCTTGCGTAATGGGAGGAATGAAGGTCTCCGGTTCGCCGGGTTTGCCGAATTCCGCCATGATCAGCAGAATCCGCGCCAGACGCTTCTCACTGGAGTTAAACAGTTGATCGACAAGGTCGGCCTGGGTTCGCATGCTGCGGGTCAGCAGGAACTTGAGGAATAGATCGGCGAATGCAGGCTCGTCATGCATCACTCGGATCATTTCGTTTCTGCTGATCTTGAGCGCCGTACAGGTGTTCACGGCAGTAGCGGTCGACAAACGCGGCCCGGCGATCGCCGCCAGAGACTCCTCTCCAACAAAATCCGAAGCGGATAGAAGGGTGATTGTGGCCTGTTTGCCGCTCTGCGAAACGACAGTGACTTTTGCGTGACCTTTTTGCAGATAGAATACAGAGTCCGCCGTGTCTCCCTGGCAAAAGAATGTTTCCTTGGGCTTTAACTCGATGATTGTTCTACCAAGCCCGGCGTTTGCAAGAAAGGCGGCGGAATCGAATGGAATGCTGTTTTCGCTCATCAAAATGCTACCTCGTTGCAGGCTGGTTGTTTGGGTGGACGGTTCATGCCCAGGAAGCAGCCGCTCCAGTGTGCGGTTCTTGGCGGTGTGGCGAACTGATCAAAGACCGCGAACGCAGTGCTCGAGAGAATTAAGAGCCCAGCTCTCTTCGCGACTTGGCGCTCGCAACTCAACCCCGAGTTGTTCCTCGGGGATTAGCGCAACATGGGGACAGTCCACCCCGACCAACCGTAATTACGATCAATCTCTGTCCATCATCGCCCGAATTCAGAATTCAAGGATGGTCAATTCTGCTCTACCTCGACGGATTGTTTGCAGGGATGCCCGAAAAACGTTGCCGGATCTAAGTGACCGTATATCGCCACATATCGGTTCCTCGGCCGGCCTTGGCAGTTGGCCGGGCGATATGGGGGGCGGCAACATTCATCGCACTCAAAGCAGATCACCTGGCCGCCGTTCTGTCTACCACCATTCCGTCGAACCCCCTGCCGGAATCTTCCCACTGGCGCCGGCCTTGGCTGAGCGCAGAAGCAGGAGGGGACATTGCACGAGCTTCACGACTTTTTCGGCAATCGACCCGAAGACCAGCGGATGCCAGCCGGAGATGCCGTGCGTAGAGATCACCACCATGTCGATATGCTCGCGCTCCACCACTTCCATGATGTTCCCGGCGATGTCATTTCCAACTTCGACACTGGAAGTTGATTTCACTCCCCTGGCCGCAAGAGCTGCATGGCACTTGACCAGATGCTGCTCCGCAAATGTTCTGGCCTCCTGAATGAATTCGCCTTCGGGAATCATGTCAGGAAGTGTCGTGGTGGGAAACATAGGGATCACATTTACAAGGTGGAGTTCTGCGTGAAAGTGCTTCGCAAGGTCAGCGGCCATCTCCAAAGCCGCCCGGGAAGATGGGCTAAAGTCGATGGGCAACAAGATCTTGGTGGGGATGGAAGGGAAAGCATGAACCTCAGACATGGCAGACTCCTCGCCTGGCCGTAAAGACAGCCGGTTTCTTAAATTATCCTCTCATTGTAAGTGCAAAGACTGTGCTTTTTGGGACACTTGCTCCGTGGACCATTTGCTCCCATGGTACTGTTTTCGCCTTGACCGATGTCGCCCTGCTTGACCGGCGCGGCCGAAGCAGAAGCATAACAACTTCCGGTTTCGTGCAAATGTGACCATCTTTGCAGGCCTCCATTCTGAAAATATCTCTATGGGTGTAGCGATACGCTGCGACAGTTCGCTGGCGGCGCATGCCGTGCCGGAGATGAGCGATGCCGATCGAAGGAGAGACGAAGAGGTCATCGAAGTGGATCTCGGAGTCGCGTTTCTTGTTGGCCTGGCGGGCAGGTCTGGCGGGAACGCGCCTTGGCCATCCGCTCAAAAAGCCTGCCCGAATGAAGGCTCACCGGGCGTTGCTCCTGATATTGGTCACTGCGGTTCTGGCCGCAATGCCGGTGCTGGCAGGATCGCAATCACTGCTCTCTCCTGGAGATCCCTCCGCAACCTCAGGAATCACGGCCCCACGGAAACTGGACCTGACCTATGTCCGGCCGACTGAAAGAACAAAGGTGAGTGACTACGCTTTCGACGCATTCGGTCCAGATCCGATTGTTGGCGCAGGAGTCGCGGCGGGAATCAACCAGTGGAGCAACTCACCACCGGAATGGGGCCAGGGGGTTAGCGGTTTCGGCAAGCGGTTTGGGTCAGACTTCGCCATCGCGGCTATCGGAACAACCACGCGTTATGGGCTGGCGGAAGCCTTCAAGGAGGATACGTTGTACTACCGCTGCGAATGCGGAGGCCCATTTCCGCGGCTGCGCCACGCAGTGATCTCGACGTTGACAGGGCGTCGCGGCGAAACCGGCCATCGCGTCTTCTCTTTCTCCGCGCTTGCCGCGCCCTATGCGGGTTCCATGATTGCGGTTCACGCGTGGTATCCGGACCGCTTCGGGGTAAAGGATGCGTTCCGGATGGGCAACTACAGCCTGCTGAGTTATATGGGCGGCAACATTGCTCTGGAGTTCTTCTATAGCGGACCCCACGCCCTGATTTCACGCATGCATCTGAACAACGCCCACGGCTCCCCAGATCCCGGTCCAAACCATTGAAAAACAGCGGATTCACAGCAGTCGCAGGCATCAACCCGCCACTTCCGGTGCAGCGGACCGAACTCATGTCCTCTGTTGCAGGCTCTGCGATGAGGCCGTTTATCGGGTTTTTCGAGTGGTTTGGCAGCCTGGGCATCTTTTCCTGGCAGGTCTTGCGGGCTGCGGTGACGCCGCCGTATGAATGGCGCGAACTGATTCGGCAGCTTGACGAAGTCGGATCGAAGTCTCTGCCGCTGGTCGCCATGGCAGGCGCCGCAATCGGCGTTATCCTCTCGCTGGAAGCCCGCTACAGCCTCACTCGATTCGGCGCAAAATCGATGTTTCCTGCCACTCTCGTGTACTCCGTTCTTCAGGTCATGGGTCCGGTCATTACCGGCCTGGTGGTAAGCGGGCGCGTGGGCGCGGGAATGGGCGCGGAGCTGGCATCAATGAAAGTGACCGAGCAGATCGACGCCATCGAGGCCTCCGCGATCAACCCTTACAGGCTTCTGGCGGCGACACGCATACTGGCCTGCATCCTGATGCTGCCGTTGCTCACCCTTGCCACCGACGCAATCGCCTTGCTGACTGGCTGGTTTGCACAGGCTCTGGTTGAACCGCTCTCGTTCCATCAGTTCATCACAAACGGCTTTAGTGGCGCCACCTTCAATGCATTCGTGCCGCAAACATTCAAGACCTCCGTGTATGGCCTGATCATCGGGCTCATTGCGTGCTTTCAAGGAATGCGCACGCGCGGAGGGGCTGCGGGCGTGGGCCGCGCAGCCACGAACTCGGTCGTGCTGGCTTCGCTCTTCCTTATCCTGTCCGATGTTGTCCTGGTGAAATTCATTCTCGTTTTCTTTCCTTAACCGTTGTTTGAAGCACTCGTGAATCAAGTATGGCCACAGCTTATGACATTGCGACGAAGCAAGCGGAACCTGAGCAAGACGGTCTTGCGCCAGTTATTGCTGTCGAGAACCTGTACAAGTCCTTCGCCGGCCACAAGGTCTTAAACGGGATCAGCCTGCGCGTGGACCGGGGAGAAACCCTGGCCGTGCTCGGACGTAGCGGCACAGGAAAGAGCGTGTTGTTGCGGCTCATCATTGGCCTCGATACGCCCGACTCTGGATCTATCTGCATTCATGGCCACGCGATAGGCGGACTGTCGATTGACCGCATGGGAGAAGTCCGGAAGAAGATGGGTTTCCTGTTTCAGAGCGCAGCGCTTTACGATTCGCTCACGGTCGCCGAGAACGTGGCCTTCCCTCTTGAACACCATCGCAGGGACTTGTCGAAGTCCGAGCGGGCCGATCGGGTACGGCAACTGCTGGCCGAGGTGGGCATGGAGGGCGATCTCGAAAAGATGCCCTCGGATATTTCAGGCGGAATGCAAAAGCGCGTGGGCCTGGCGCGTGCGCTGGCTCTGGAGCCGGAGATTCTGCTGCTCGACGAGCCGACAGCCGGTCTCGACCCCATCAGTTCCGGGGAAATCGGCGAGTTGATTCTCAAGCTCCAGAGGGAACGCCGGATGGCGTCCATCGTAGTGACGCACGATCTGCATAGCGCCAGGACAATTGCCGGCCGTCTCGCCCTGCTGAATGAGGGCGACGTAGTGATCGAGGGCGCGTTTGAAGACCTTCAACAAAGCGACATCGGTTTTGTGAAGGAGTTTCTAAAGCAATCGTAGGAGGACGTATGTCGAGATTGGCAAGGTTAGGCGCATTCATCGTTGCGACGCTGGCGGTTCTGGCTGTCGGGGTCTTCATCATCGGGAGCAAGGAGTATCTGTTTAGCTCTACTTACAACCTGAAGGCGCAATTCGACAACGTTGCAGGCCTCGCCGATGGAGCCGATGTGCAGGTGGGCGGCGTTCACAGCGGAACGGTGCTTAGCATCGATCTACCTCACAAGCCAGGCGAAAAGGTCACGGTACTGATGGAACTCTCGAGATCGACTCACGAGATCATCAAGCACGACTCCGTGGCTTCGATCGAGACCGAGGGGATGTTGGGCAATCAATACGTGGCGATTTCGTTTGGATCTGCCGGACAAGCCGAGGTAAAAGATGGCGAGACCATCCAGAGTGTACCGCCGCTGGTGTTGGCCGAAATGCTTGCGAAGGCGAACGCGCTCCTGGATGGCAGCCAGCAGGCCATCCTCAACACAACTCTGGCCACTGCCCATCTGAACTCGGTAAGCGCCAAGATCGATGCGGGACAGGGAACTGTGGGAGCGCTGGTGAACGACAGGCAACTCTATAGCAACCTGCAACAGACTACTGCCACGCTTCATAACACGATGCTGCAGGCGCAGATCGGTGCAACGGACTTCCAGGAGAATATGGAGGCCTTGAAACATAACTTTTTCTTGAGCGGGTATTTCAAGAAGCGCGGATACGAAGACTCCGCCGGCTTGGCCGCGAATCGAGTCGCGGAGCTCCCGCAAGCTATTCCTGAAAAGACGTTCACGTTCGCGGGCAAGCAGATCTTTGATGGCCGCGATTCGGCCAAGATGAAGGACCAGAAGACTCTCAAAGACGCCGGCGACTTCCTGGCACAGAGCCAATTCGGAGTTGCGGTCGTCGTGGTCTCCACCGGCATGGATGGCGATACCCAGAAGGATCTCGTCCTCACCGAAGCCCGGGCGATGGTGATACGCGAGTATCTGGTAGAAAACTTTGGATTTGACGACAGCCAGCTTAGGACGTTGGGAAAAGGCAAGCAGGCAGGCGCGAACCTGGATGCGGATTGGGGCTCGATCCAGATTCTCATTTATCCGGCAGGAACTGAATTACCGGCCGCAACCCCAGCGCCGGCGGCTAGCTCAACCACAACCGACGCCAGCCGGCCGGTCCAGGTTTCTGCCGCTGCGCCCCCAAAGCCATAGCCCTTAAGGCGTGGCTCCGGTGGGCAGCGATGATTTGCATACCGCCGAACTGCCGAATGCATCAATTCAAATGGAGGCGAGTATGACAGGAAACCGGCACTTCACTGAAGGACATAGCGGCGACCATGGTGAAACTAACCCCGGTCCCTATTGGCAGCGGATGCACCGCGACTGGCGCTTCTGGGTGTGCGCGTTCCTCATGGCCGTGGCACTCGCCGTCTTCGTTCTAAGCGGCAATCTGGCTTTTATCCCGCGCCGCTGACCGAGGCCGCCGCCAGAATCACGTCCCAGACCCAAGCTGTCGCTTGTTGCCATTTCAGCATCTAATCGTAACAATCGCTCTGTTAAGATGTGACCGCAAGCATAGCCGCTGCATGTGTTTCGAACGGTCCGCGGCCAACAGCATTGGGAAACTTGAGCAAAGGGGGAGCACATGGAACTCGGCATGATCGGCCTGGGCAGGATGGGAAACAACATGGTCCAGCGTCTTATGCACGCCGGCCACCACTGCGTTGTCTACGATATTCATTCGGAAGCCGTGCAATCGCTTGCCAGGGAAGGCGCGGCTGGCGCGAATTCGCTTGAAGATTTCGTGAAGAAGCTGAAAACGCCTCGCGCCGTCTGGATGATGGTGCCGGCAGGCGTGGTTGATGCGACGCTCAAAGACCTGACCCCGCTGCTCGAAGAGGACGACGCGGTCATCGATGGCGGGAACTCCTATTATCGCGACGACATTCGCCGCGCCGCCGAGCTGAAACCCAAAGGCATCCACTATGTGGACGCGGGAACCAGCGGCGGAGTGTGGGGGGCCGATCGAGGGTATTGCCTGATGATCGGCGGCGAAAAGGATGTGGTTCAGCGCCTCGATCCCATTTTTTTCGCATTGGCGCCATCCATCGATTCGGCGCCGCGCACGCCCGGACGGGAAAAGGTGGGCGGCACCGCTGAGCACGGCTATCTGCACTGCGGCCCCAACGGCGCAGGACACTTTGTGAAGATGGTGCACAACGGAATCGAGTACGGAATCATGGCCGCGTATGCGGAGGGGCTGAACATTCTCCACCATGCCAATGTCGGCAAGAAGCAGGAAGCTGTGGACGCCGAAACTACGCCTCTGCGCAACCCTGAGGTGTACCAATACGACCTGAACCTTGCCGACATCGCCGAGGTCTGGCGTCGCGGTAGTGTGATCTCGTCCTGGCTCCTGGATCTGACCGCGATCTCGCTGCTCGACAGTCCGGATCTTGCAAAATTTGCCGGCCGCGTGTCGGACTCGGGTGAGGGGCGCTGGACGATTACCGCTGCGATTGACGAATCGGTTCCGGCCCCCGTATTGAGTGCTGCGCTGTATGAGCGCTTCAGTTCGCGCGGCGAAGACACCTTTGCAGACAAGCTGTTATCCGCGCTGCGATTCCAGTTCGGCGGCCACCAGGAGAAAACCGCTGACACGAAGGAAGGCGCCTGATGGCAAATTCCCAGTCGGACGCGCTGGTGGTTTTTGGCGTGACGGGCGATCTGGCCCACAAAATGATCTTCCCTGCACTCTATGCCATGGTGAAGCGCGGCGCGCTCAAGGTTCCCGTGATCGGCGTTGCCCTCCCGAAGTGGAGTCTCGAGCGACTGCACAGGCGTGCGACAGACAGCATCAAGCGAGCGGGCGGAATCGATGACAAACAAGCACTGAAACGCTTTCTGTCGCTGCTGAAGTATGTGAGCGGAGATTACGCAGATAGCAATACATTCAAGGCGATTAAAGGCGCGCTGGGGAAAGCACGGCGGCCCGCGCATTATCTGGCAATCCCGCCTGCGCTCTTCGAAACGGTTATTAAAGGACTCGGAGCCGCAAACCTGGCCGAGAACGCGCGTGTCATCGTCGAAAAGCCGTTTGGACGCGACCTGGCCTCGGCGCGTGAGCTAAACCAGGTTGCCCTTTCGGTTTTCCCTGAGGACTCCATTTTCCGCATCGATCACTTCCTCGGAAAGGAAGCGATCATGAATATTCTTTATTTCCGATTCGCCAATTCGTTTCTTGAACCGATCTGGAACCGCAACTACGTGGCCAGTGTTCAGATCACTCTATCGGAGAATTTCGGCGTGGCCGGACGCGGCGCGTTTTACGAGACTGCGGGCTGTCTGCGCGACGTGATCCAGAATCATCTTTTCCAGATCGTTGCACTGCTTGCCATGGAACCGCCCGCGGGGCAGGACTTTGGAGAAGTGCACAACGAGAAGGCAAAGGTTTTTAAAGCCATGCTCCCTTTGAAGCCCGGCGATTTGGTGCGCGGCCAGTATTTGGGTTATCGTGATGAGCCGGATGTGGCCAGGCGCTCTGACGTCGAGACCTATTGCGCCCTGCGGCTTTTCATCGACTCATGGCGCTGGGACGGAGTGCCCTGGTATTTACGCTCCGGTAAATATCTCCCAACTACCGCAACTGAGATCCTGGTGGAGCTGAAGCGGCCCCCGCAGAAGCTCTTTGCCGACGCTGTGCAGGCGAATAGCAGGTCGAATTACCTGCGATTCCGGCTCTCTCCCAGCTCGGCAATCGCTCTGGCTGCCCGAGTGAAGCTTGCGGGTCAGGAATTCATCGGAGAGGAACGAGAGCTTTACCTGTCAGATGAGCAACCGGGAGAGGAAACGCCTTACGAACGGCTTCTGGGCGACGCCATGAAAGGCGACGGGGCGCTCTTCACCCGCGAGGACGCGGTTGAAGCTGCATGGAAAGTGGTCAATCGGGTCCTGAAGGATCACCACCCGGTTCGCCGTTACAAACGCGGCACATGGGGGCCGAAAGAGGCTGGCGCACTCATCGCTGCACACGGCAGTTGGCACAATCCAAGCCCCGATGGCGCATCCGAATAATCGCTTGTTTCCTGCAAAGTTTTCCTCCAGGTTCATCCCATTAGGCTTATCCGCCGTATGCGCCGCCTGACCTGATTCTGAAAGAAGTTGGATCGCGTCAAATACTGTCTCTTCGCCCTTTGCGATGAGCATTATGGCTCAGCTATTTCTCCCTTGACTAGGAAGAATAAGAATGAAGCGGAGGAACCGTTCTCCTCTTTCTGATGGCTCCCACGCTAAGTGAGTCGATAGCCCTTAACTTCTCGAAGATGCCCTGGGGGCACCGAACGTAAGAAATGATTGGAGAACAAGATATGCCACTTACCACCGTAATCATCACGATTGTCGCAGCAGGCGTTCTGTTGTGGCTTGTGAACAGATTCATCCCCATGCAGGGACAAATCAAATCGATCCTGAATGGCCTGGTTGTCGTCGTTTTGGTCTTGTGGATCGCGAACCTCTACGGGCTGTTCGATCACCTCCATCAATTCCGCGTCGGGCGTTGACAGCCGCACCTTCGAAGCCGGCACGGCTTCGCCCGCCAACCTGAGTCAACAATGCAGTACGGCAGTCTTCTGACTGCAGGAGATATCGTGAAACACTCGCTATTGTTTGTGATCGGAAGTGTCCTCAGCTTGAGCGCGTTTGCCCAGGCCAGCCCGCAACAGTCGATCGCCCTCGAAACTGTCGGCGCAACGCCCCTCTACGTCGTCAACGAGACCAGTCGCACGGTTGAAGCGATTGACTATCAACATCGCAGCGGAGCCACGGACGTGGATCTGGCTGGAACCGCTTTGCTTCCCTCAGCCAACGGGACAGCGAAGGTGCGCAGCAAGCGTGGCACCATGGAAGTCGAAGCGAAATTCGGGAATTTGCAAAGCCCCACGACCTTTGGCGCCGAGTATCTGACCTATGTGATGTGGGCCATTTCACCTGATGGCCACGCAGTGAACCTTGGTGAAGTCTTGATCGGCGAGAACGATCGCAGCAAACTGACTGCCACCACCAATCTTCAGGCTTTCGCGCTGATCGTGACCGCGGAGCCCTATTTTGCCGTCCGCCAGCCCAGCAATGTTGTCGTGCTTGAAAATGTCATTCGTGCCGACACCCAGGGAACATCCGAAGCAGTCCATGCGAAATATGAGCTCATGGAGCGCGGTGGTTATATCCCGACTGGATACAAGTTCGACCCCGTGGTTCTGGATGCCAATCTGCCTTTGGAGTTCCTCGAGGCTCGGAACGCAGTTCGCATCGCCCAATCTGAGGGAGCCGAGAAGTACGCCAGCGAAAGCTATCAGCATGCTGTTCAGCTGATGAACAGTGCCGACGGCTACGCGATAGAAAAGCATTCCGATAGGAAGCAACTGATCGCGAAGTCGCGGGAGACCGTACAGACTGCGGAAGATGCGCGAGAAATAGCAGTCAAAACGATCGACGAAAATCGCAGGGTGGACGAGCGCCTGGCTTCCGCGAATGCGCAGGCACAGTCGCAGGCGCAAGCCGATACTGCGACCCGTCAAAAGGAACAAGCCCAGTCCGATGCGGCAACAGCGCAAGCCAACGCGGCGGCGGCGCAAGCCAACGCGGCGACGGCACAACTCAATGCAGTATCGGCGCAAGCTGATGCGGCAAACTCCCAGGCTGCATTGGTCAGAAACCAGAATGCATCGGCAGCGGCAATTAACGCGGCTCAGGCCGACGCCGACCAATCCCGGGCGATCGCGCAGGAAGCGCAACAAAATGAAGCCCAGGCGGTTAGCGATAAGGCGGCGATGCGTACCCAATTGGAAGCGCGCCTCAATGAAATCCTCGAAACGCGCGACAGCGCACGTGGGCTCATTGTCAGCATGTCCGATGTTCTGTTTGACACCGGGCATTATTCGTTGAAGCCCGGCGCGCGGGAGAAGCTGGCAAAGGTCGCCGGAATCCTGATCGCTTATCCATCCCTCAACATCGAGGTTGGCGGCTACACGGACAATGTTGGCGGCGATGAGATGAATCAAAAGTTGTCTGAGAACCGCGCTGGGGCAGTGCGCGATTACCTGGTGACGGAAGGCGTAGCTGCCAACTCGGTCACCTCAAGGGGATTCGGCAACACTCTGCCGGTAGCCTCGAACGATAACTCCGCTGGGCGGCAAGAGAACCGGAGAGTGGAACTGCTCGTATCGGGCGAAGCCATTGGAAGCCCTGTCAATGCAACGACTGGAAGCCTGCGCTAACAGAACCCTGGATCCTCTGCGGACTCGTGAGAGTCCGCAGAGGATGTTGAATCACTCGGCATGGATGTGGAATAGCGAGAGGCGACACACACCTGGAGATGTATTGATTGTTCTTCTACTCCCGGCTTTCTCTGTGCGCTACCACGGTGGCCGCATAGCGGAAACTGGGGCTATTATCCAACCGGAGGAGCGGGGTTTTGATCTTGTTGATTCTTGTCGTACTCGGGATCGTTGGCTGGATCTGAAAATTGCAAATCGTGCCTGGCCGTCGGCACGCGAGTCCGGTAGGCGTATGCTTGAAATAGGAGCACGTTTTCCCTATCTCGCCTTCGGCATTCCAGGCTTCGCTCCAGACGAGCATCTTTCAGCCACGCAACCGGACAACTGGAGCCGCCATGAGCCTCATCAAGAAAAGCGATGTGAAGAACCACCTGTCTCCCCGCTACCGCACGAAGATACTTCTGTGCCGGCCCTTAAGCCAGCCCGATGCAACCGGCTACTCCGTGGCGGAACCGGCCGGAATCAAAGCCAATCCATCGGATTTTGCTACGGATTTCGTTGCGGAACACTCGTCATCTGGCACATCCCTCTCGGGGGCCGATCCTGTGACCGGCTCTATTCGCCCTCGGGCGCCCACCGTATCGAAAAGCGCGCAATCATGAAGCCGCATTCGGTTTTCCTGCGCAAGGACTGCATCCTGCCGGATCGCCTGGATCCGCTCAGGGAGCCGGTTGGCGAAAATTGGACGCTTGTGGAAGAGATCACGGCGCCGGTTCTCGATACGATGATTCGCCGCATGGGCTGGCACTTCCCGTGGGTGCACCGCCCCTGCTCTCGAAGAGGCTTTGGGCGGACGCGGGAGGATGCGGCCCAGCGAGCATTGGCGCGTGCCCTGAAGGGAGTGGCAAGGCGATTCAACGCCGCCGAGTTTGTTTCCGTTGAGGACAAGAAACATTTCGGCTTCCATATCGCAATCGTCACATTGCAACCCCGCCAGATCCAGCAATACACTTCGCTGGAAATTGCCGAAGAGAGGGTTCCGCTGGCGGTCCCCGTGAGATAGGCGGAGTGTTGAGCCATGTGCCAAACGTCCGCACCGATATCGTGTAGCACACCTCAAGCGCGGATCGAATCGCGATTGAAAAGAGGTTAAAATGTCTTCCCCCGATACGATACGTTCCGAGACTCCCGCTGGAAGAAGTGGTGCGTCAGCTTCTTTTCCCATTCCGTCAAAAGCCAGCAGCATGCCTTTGCCCACGCGCATCGCTTTTGTTGGGAACTACCTGCCGCGGGAGTGCGGCATTGCTACTTTCACGACCGACTTGTGTACCGCGCTGGCAGCCGAATATGGAGAAGGGCGCCTCTTCGCCATTCCCGTCAACGATCCCGAATCCAGCTACGACTATCCGCAACAAGTGCGTCTGGAGCTGAAACAGGAGGACGTTGCCTCCTATGAGCGGGCCGCCGATTTCCTCAACTTCAATGGCAACGATCTTGTTTGCCTGCAACACGAATATGGCATCTACGGTGGGATCGCCGGCCGGCATATTCTGACCTTGCTGCGCAAATTGAAAATGCCGCTGGTCACTACGCTGCACACGGTTCTGCGCCAACCGGACGTAAATCAGCGCATCGTGCTCGAAGAGATCGCACAGCTCTCCGATCGCCTCATTGTGATGAGCGAGCTGGCGGCGCAACTGTTGCGCGAAGTGTATGCGGTTCCGGGTGGAAAGATCGATGTGATCCCACACGGCGTGCCCGACATGCCGTTCACGGATCCCAACTATTTCAAAGACCTGTTTGGCACGGAAGGCAAGTCCGTCCTGCTCACCTTCGGCTTGCTGTCGCCAAACAAGGGCATTGAAAACGTCATTCGGGCGCTACCCGCGATTCTGGCAAAGCATCCGAATGTGGTGTACATCGTTTCTGGAGTAACTCATCCACATATCCGGCAGCGTGAAGGCGAACGCTATCGCGACGGGTTGCGGGCGTTGGCTGAGAAGCTTGGCGTTGCATCGCATCTGATCCTTAAGAACCGCTTCGTGAGCGCGGAGGAGCTGGTGGAGCAGGTAGGCGGCGCCGATATTTACATCACGCCCTACCGGCAAGAGGCGCAGATTGTCTCCGGCACGTTGGCCATTGCGCTGGGCGCGGGAAAGGCGATCATCTCCACGCCCTACTGGCATGCCAAGGAACTGCTCGCCGACCAAAGAGGCGTGCTTGTTCCCTTCGATGATTCCGGCTCGATCGCCGATGAGGTGATCGCATTGCTGGAGAACGATGCGGAGCGCCATGCCATGCGCAAGCGCGCCTATCTTTACTCGCGTGGAACGACATGGCCAAAGACGGCTCGCGCCTATATGGCGAGCTTCCAGCGCGCACGATTCGAACGGTCGTTGCGGCCAAGACCCGCCCAACTGGATGACGGCGCGGACTCCATTGACCCGGCCGACCGCCTGCCCCTTTTGAATATCCGTCATCTGCTGGCCTTGACCGACGATACGGGCATCTTGCAACACGCAATCTTCTCCGTGCCCAATACGCGCGAGGGCTATACAACAGACGACAACGCACGGGCACTCATCGTGTCCACTCTTCTGGATGAGAGACCTGGGTTCGAGTCCGCGGAGGAGCCCCTCAGCCTCTCTCGCCGGTACCTGGCTTTTCTCTGGCTTGCATTTCATTCCGATACCGGACGCTTCAGGAATTTTCTCGGCTACGACCGCAAATGGCTTGAAGAGGTTGGCTCGGAAGACAGCCATGGGCGCGCGTTGTGGGCCTTGGGAACTGTCCTGGGCCATTCGCAAAATGCGGGATTGCGGGCAGCGGCGGGCAGACTCTTTGAGGCTGCCGTGCCCGCGGTCCTTACGTTTAGCAGTCCGCGCGCGTGGGCATTCAGCATTCTGGGTATGCAGGCCTATCTTGATTGGTTCCCTGGCGACAGGGCCATCGAAGGCATTCGCAACACACTCGCCAATCGCCTGCTGGATATTTACGAGCGCACTCACTCCGAAACCTGGCACTGGTTCGAGAAGAGTCTTGCCTACTCCAATGCCCGGCTGCCGCAGGCCCTCATCCTCGCCGGATGGCGGAGTAATAACCATAGAATGATCGAAGTTGGTATGGATTCTCTGAAATGGCTTGTTGCCGAGCAACATCGTGACGATGCGGAGATATTCGTGCCCATAGGCTCCAACGGATTCTTCATTGAAGGAAATGGGAAGGCGCGTTTCGATCAGCAACCCGTGGAGGCCTGCGCAACAGTCTCTGCCTGCCTTGAAGTGTACAGGTTGACCGAAGAAGGCCAATGGCTTGAAGAAGCAATGCGGGTCTTTTCCTGGTTCCTGGGCAAGAACGATCTACAGGCGCCGCTTTACGATGCGGCGACAGGCGGATGCAGGGATGGTCTTCATCCCGACCGCGTCAATGAAAACGAGGGCTCTGAATCGACCCTCTCGTTCCTGATGGCTCTGCTGGAAATGCAGGCCGTTAATGTAGCAAACGTAGAGCAACTGCAACAGGAAACGAGCGCCGCTTTTGAATCCGACTATCTCGCCGATTGAATCGCCGGAGTCTGACGCACTGGAACAGGCAACGCTGCAAGCACGCGTGGATCAACCTCTGTTCACGCGCTATTCCGGCAATCCGGTTCTTAGCGGGCAGGATTGGCCCTATGCCGTGAACAGCGTCTTCAACGCCGGGGCTGTACTCCTGCGCGACGGTGATACGTTGCTGCTCTGCCGCGTGGAAGACCGCAGTGGCCTGTCGCACTTGTGCGCGGCACGTTCGGCAAATGGAATCAGCGGATGGCGCGTTGATCCCCAACCCACGCTGATGGCAAATCCGGTGGACTATCCCGAGGAAATCTGGGGCATCGAAGATCCACGCATCACCTACCTGGCGGAACTCGAGCAATACGCGGTGGCCTACACCTCCTTTGCCCGCGGCGGCCCAGGGGTCTCCCTGGCGCTCACCAAAGATTTCCGGAGCTTTGAGCGGTACGGCGTAATCATGCCTCCGGAGGATAAGGACGCGGCGCTGCTGCCGCGTAGGATTGGCGGACGCTGGGCTCTCATCCATCGGCCAATGACCGCTCTTGGCGCTCATATGTGGATCTCCTATTCTCCCGACTTGCGCCATTGGGGCAGTCACAAAATCATTCTCGAAGCGCGGCGCGGCGGCTGGTGGGATGCGAACAAAATTGGACTATGTTCTCCACCCATCGAGACGCCGCAAGGCTGGCTCATGATCTATCACGGTGTGCGGCAAACGGCTTCGGGATGCATTTATCGTCTGGGTTTGGCGCTCTTCGATCTGGAGGAACCGACGGTCTGCTTGCAGCGCGGGGACTCTTGGATCTTCGGTCCGGATGCCCCCTACGAGCGCATTGGAGACGTGCACGACGTCGTGTTTCCCTGCGGCCAGACCATCGGCGCCGACGGCGATACCATCAACCTGTATTACGGCGCGGCAGATTCCAGCGTAGCCTTGGCCACCGGCAGCATACGTAGTATGCTCACCTGGCTGGGCTCGCATACGAGCCCCGTAGAGGCGAGCGATCTTTAGTTTGCACGACGACGCCTTGGAAAGGAACGGGCACTATGAGCGATACAATCCGGAACTGGCCCAATTGGGCGCCGCGGTTGCTTTGGATACGGCGGGAATGTCCGCGCTGCAATTCGGTAAAATTCAAACCAGCCGAATTGCGTTCCGTCGATGGCCTGCTCAGTATGTTCGCGCTACACCCCGTTCGCTGCATGTTTTGCTGGCGGCGGTACTACTGGTTTTCCTTGCGTGGAGCAAATGCGGAATGAGTCCACCGCTGTTTGCAGTGCTCATGGGCGGCGCTTTTTGCTGGCCGCAAGCGAAGCGGGATGCAACTTACACCACGCCGGGCATCGAATGAAACATCGTTCCGGGAGTCCGGCATTCAAACGCAAGGTCGCATGTGTATGAGTATTCTGGTTCGACCACCAGCCCTGTTTTTTGCGACCCCTGTGCATCACATATTGATCCCACACTGGCTCACGCACCTGGGAGCGCTAGGGCTTTTCTCCGTTGCCGTCGTCGACTCTTCCTTCATTCCTCTGCCTCTGCCCGGTAGCACTGACCTGCTGCTGCTCTGGCTGGTGGCGCACGGTGGAGATCCATGGCTGCTTGCCGCGATGGCCATCGCCGGCAGCCTCGTGGGCGGATACGCCACCTGGGACCTCGGGCGCAAAGGGGGCGAAGCGGCTTTGCGCCGCTATGTGCCTGCTCGCCTTCTTGGCCGGGTCGTCGGATGGGTGGAGCGTCACCGCATCCTTGCCGTGTTTCTTCCCGCCGTGCTTCCTCCGCCGATTCCGCTCTTGCCATTTGCGCTGGCCTCCGGCGCGCTTGGCGTCTCGCGCCGCCGCTTCCTCGCCGTCTACGGCGCGGCTCGCACCCTCCGTTACTCCCTCATTGCCTGGCTCGGCGTCGCCTATGGACGCCACGCCATTCGCCTGTGGTCAGGGACGCTCCAGAAATGGTCGACTCCGCTGATCTGTGTGTTCGTGAGCCTGCTGGTGGCCGGCATTTGCTTTGGGATATGGAAGCTTAGCGGCTTCCGAAAGATCGCTGCCGCCGGGAAACTTGGCACAGTCTGAACACGCAGCTCGGGCGAGCGAAACTCCAGAGGCCGCTTTAGTCCTGCGCCTCCCGGTTAAACAAGAAACATGGCGATGCCGGCGATGAACATGGCCACTGTGGTGATTGCCACAACAGTCCATCCCAGGCGGGAGCTCGGCTGGCCCTGCATCAGCTTCTTGTCCGCTGCCACAATCAGGATTCCGACCATGAGGAATGGCGCCAGCAATCCGTTGATCACCGCTGTCCAGTAGAGCGCCTTGACCGGGTTGATGCCGATAAAGTCCAGCGCGACACCTACTCCCGTCGAGACCAGAATCAGAGCGTAAAACCAGCGCGCTTGTCTCAGTCTCTTGTTCAAGCCCTGTCGCCATCCCAGAGTCTCAGCGAAGGCGTATGCGGCAGATCCCGCCAGCGTGGGGATGGCAAGAAAGCCGACGCCGACAATGCCGAGTGTAAACACGGTTGTAGCGAAGTTGCCGGCAAATGGCCGCAGGGCCTCGGCAGCTTGCCGGGAAGTTTCGATATTCATCATGCCATGCCGGTTGAGGGTGATGGCGGTGGTCAGGATGATGAAGAACATGACCATATTCGAGAAAAATGTGCCGACGCCCACATCGATATTTCTTATTTTGAGCTCCTCGGATGTGGCTCCTCTGCGCAGGGCGAGCGAACTTTGGCCTGCCGACTTCTCCTCTTCAACTTCTTCACTCGCCTGCCAGAAAAAAAGATACGGGCTGATTGTGGTGCCGAGGATCGCCACCAGTGTCGCCCATTCGTTTCTGGTATGCGGCATGGAAGGAATCAGGGTATCCCGCAGCACCTGGCCCCAGTTGGCTCCCACCACAAACGCAGTAATGGGATAAGCGAAAAGCGCAAGCACCAGCCACTTCAGCACATTCGCGATCTGGTCATACTGGAGCCGGATGGTTGCCCATGAGATGAGAAGCGCGAACGCTACGACAAACCAATGGGAATTGACTCCGGACAGCATGGAGGCTGCATCTGCCATGCCCGCCAAGTCCGCGCCGATGTTAATCGTATTTGCGGCCAGCAGGGCAAAGACGAACGCAAGCAACAGCCATTTTGGAAATCGCTTTTTGAAATTCCCTGCTAAGCCTTGCCCCGTCACCTTGCCGATGCGGGCGCACATCATCTGCACTGCGGCCATCAGCGGCCATGTAAGCAGTGCCGTCCAGAGAAGTTTGGTTCCCAACTGCGCGCCGGCAATGGAATATGTAGCGATTCCCGATGGGTCGTCATCGGCGGCCCCGGTGATAACCCCGGGCCCAAGCGACTTCAGCAGCGCGCGAATCCAACGAGATGGGGCGGATTTCGGCAAAGAAAGTTGGGGTGGGCATCCCCTTCGGATCGAGCCTTGACTCGATTCAGCCTTGTGACTGCCCTGGCGCCAGGGTGGCCAAAAGGACAGAATCTCACACCGGCCATCGACCCCCGGTTCATTCCAGCTTCATCTTGACGCAGCGATAGGAATTACGCGTCCCTGCCTGGTTCCACCTTCGCCTGAGGATAACTCCAATTACGGGCGTGTGTCTCGTTGCACCTTGGTTGGCTGATTGCTTCCACGCACCACATCTTGGACTTTCCCGAGGGTGTTTTCAGCCTTTCCCTTCATCTGCTGGGCAATGCCCTTGACCTGAAGCGGTGTATTGCCAGTCAACTTGCCCGCTTTTTGTTTGATGCTTCCGACGACTTCGTCGGCCGTACCGTTCACTCGATTGCTATTCATTGGTCCACCTCCGTGGGTTTTCAACTTGTGCGGCTTCGACAAAGGCGCCGAAGCGTATCTTCGGCGCCTCGATCAAAGATCACGTGGCTTCTTGTCTGTTAAAGGGCGTCATCGGCTCGAGCCCAGTTAGCGGATCGGCACCGCGAGCATCGGCTCGGACAGCTCAGTCTTCCGGCCGTTGGCACAGGCTGGTAGTGGTTTAGCGTTGCGCGTTGCCGCCGTGGCTTTCTCCACCTGCGTGACCGCGCCCATCGCGCGTTTCATTGCCCCTGAATTGCTCGGGGGATCTCCGCTGCGCCGCTGGCTTATCGCCGACCTTGGGCAATGGGCCGCTATAGCCGCGCTGTGGATCGAATGAGTTGTCGACCTTGCCCTGAAAGTCGTTGGACCCATGAAACCACGGACCCGCGCCGATGAAGACGCCGCCGTTAAACCATTCCGAACCGTAGTAGCCGTCGGGAACGCAGTTATACGGGGCGTAGTCATAGTAACCATAGGGGCAATCGGGGGCGACTCCAATAGTGATATTGACCTGAGCCGCTGCCTTGGGAGCGCCAGGCGCCATGGCCAATGCAGCAATAGCGGCGAACGCAAGAATCTTGATCCTGTCCATGAACTCTCCTCACCATCGTTGGGGCCGTGATTTGCGCTCCAACTTTTTTGAGCGTAGCGGCTGAAATGTTGTGTGTCTGAGCAGTTTGGATCAGGCGCGGCGTTCACACTGAAGCTGGCCTGCGCTCAAGAGGAGTCCTATGCTTACTTAGCCGGCAAAGGCGCGATAGCCCTCAACTCGCTAAGATCGGTCAAGACGCCTTGCCAGCGGGCCGGGTCTTTCCTGGTCTCGATTGGCAGCGAGAGATCGGAATAGAACTCGAGAATGTTATCGCGCAGTTGGGGCGTGGTACCGTCGAACTTCCCCGCCGTCAATTTATCCAGCAGGCTGGCGTAGGTCTCGTCTGCGAGCGTGTATTCCGCTGCTTTGGTTGCTTTGCCGTCATCAAGATCGCAGTTGGGCAGGACCAACGTACCCGCGTGCACCTCCTCGAGATAGACGCGGTATTGATCGACGGTAGCATTGATGCTCTTGATATATAAGTCTTCCGTCTGTGGCGTAGGGTTATTGAATCCCATGCCTTTGAAGGGACCAACCTTCGGAATGTATCGCAAAAGCACGGAGAGTACTTGCGTCCCGAAGTCCGGTTTCGTATAGGTCTTTCCCCACTCCCGCTCGTAATCGGAGCGCGATAGCCGGTACAGAAACTTCTCCTTCGCAAAGTCAGGCGTCTCCCGCATCAGATCTTTCTTGTGCGTCTCGAGCGCGACCTTGGTCATTTGCGGAATCAGCCGGCTGACTGAGAAGCGATACGAGCCAACCGCCAGGTCCTCGTGCGCGAGCACGTCCTTCAGTTGTAGCCCGTATACGACTGGAAAGGTCCGCTCCAGCAACGGCTGCGCGACCTTGAACCCGATGAAATCGTGGTACTGGTCCGACGCATATCGATTTTTCGCTACCTGCAATGTGTCGAATCCAAACTCGGTCTTCAAATGCGCCGTCGTGTCCTGTGCATAGCGAACCGAATTGCCATATTTCGCTCGCAGCTTTGGATAGTGGAGCGCGACCGCCTGATTGACCGCCGGGTGACCGTCAATGTCAGACGTATAGTGCGATAGCGCACCCAATGCGAAGGCATACTCGTTGGCATCCTGGCTTTGACGAAGCAGCTCCAGAACAAAATCCCCGCTGCGAACGTAGTGAACCAGATCGCTGAAGTCCTTGCTGCCGAATGGATAGTAGCCAAGGTCCTGGATGACCGAGCCTCCATAGGCGTAGGCGTGGGCCTCTTTGATCTGGTCCTCGGTCAGATCGGGAAAGCGTTGCAACAGAAGGGGGTGAATCTCCGATGTCCATACCAGGTCCACGATTTCCTCGTGGGTGAGAACGGAGTAGGCAAACAAGCCTCCGCCGGACGCCAGCACGACCGCAAGAACTGCCGCCGCGCGCGCAATAAGCGGACTCCATTTACCCTTCATAAGCGAGAATCGCGCTGCTGTTCTGCGCCGCGGCAGAAAGCACTCCGGTCTCGGCAGCTTGGGTATCGTGCGGCGGATACACCGTGGCTGGTTATGCTCAAGAGCCAACTCTATCGCGACGACCGCCGCGCGCGTTTCTGGTCGCGATCCGGCCTTCCCGGAACACGCAAGGCCCGGTGAAAAATGGCCAGGATCAACACCATTTGCAGGATCGTCATTGCGCCCTCCCATATCTACTTCCGGATAGAGTAAGTTCGCTATGCTCGGTTCGTCTGAGTATCGGCGTGCCTCTTTTGTTTTCCTTTTCGAAGATGCGCCTGGAGCCCGAGTTCTTGCTTCGGGCGAAGCGCGGCGTTGCAGAGAAGCGCTCGTGCTGAAACGGCAACAGAAATGCCAGATCGCCCGGCTGAAAGGTTGCGTAACGAACCGGGCTTCCGCAATAAAGGCAATCCGTTTTACTTACCGAATGGATCGTGCCGTTGAGAACCTGGGGGAAAGTTCCCAGACACTCCGGGCATTCAATCGTCGTGTAGCCCTCTCCAGCGGCGTTGCGCTGGTATCTCGAGAACCAGACCGGCGAGGGCGCAGCATCAGGCTGCTGCTCCCATCGCTCTGGCCGGGGGAGGGATTCGATGATCTTTAGCAAACCCGCAAAACCGTGGCCTTTTTGAAAGAAGGCATCGGCAGCAACGCCGGAAGGGACCTTGTCTCCGGAAAACGAACCGCTCATGGCAATAACCCGAATTCGCGGAAAACGGCGCCGGACCACCGAAAGCAGTTCGAAGCCGGACATGCCGGGCATGTTGAGGTCGGAGATGAGAAATTCGGGAACTTCGCGGCGGATCTCGGCGAATGCCGCGAAACCGTCCGAGGCAGAGCGCGCTGTATACCCATTCTCCGTGAGAACTTGGGTTAGCAACATTCGAATTGAAGGCGCATCGTCGACGATGAGAAGGCTTGCTTTTGAGCGCGGCATCGTCCACCTCACCAAAGGGATGAAGATGGATACTAGGGTGAGTGTCCCATGCAAGGGAATCGTATAACTGTTCAATTTTGTACAGGGACTGCGGGGGAAGCCTTGGGCTGGATTGGAGTTACTCCCCCGGAATGCTGGAATTGGCGGGCTTTTCGGCGTTGTCGTCGGGCAGTTGATCGTGCAGAACTACGTTCAGCAGCGACTTGTGCACCCGGATGCGGCCGTCGTAGTCGATAAAACCTAGCTTACGAAAGCGGTTCATGAAAAAGCTGACTCTGGAGCGGGTGGTGCCGATCATCTCCGCCAGGGTCTCTTGCGAGATCTTGGGAATCAACGATTCCGGCTCGCCCGGCTGGCCAAACTCCGCCATCAATAGCAGAATGCGCGCCAAGCGCTTTTCGCTGGAGTTGAAAAGCTGATCGACAAGGTCGGCCTGGATGCGCATGCTGCGGGCCACGAGAAACTTCATGAACAGGTCGGAGAACTCATGCTCCTCGTGCATGACGCGAATCATCTCTTCCCGCGTTATCTTAAGCGCGGTGCAAGCGGTAATGGCGGTGGACGAGGACAATCGCAGCCCAGGCACTGCCGCCAGCGCCCCCTCTCCCACAAAGTCGCCCTCGGAGAGGAGCGCGATGGTGGCTTCTTTGCCGGCCTGAGAGACGACCGAGATCTTTGCCCGGCCCTTTTGAAGATAGAAGACGGAATCGGCCGGGTCTCCCTGCGAATAAAAGGCCTCCTTGGGCTCCAGATGGACGATTCTTCGCCCCAGCCCGGCGCTCATGAGAAAGGCCGCGGCATCAAATGACGGTTTATCGAACTCCACCATCCGGCAAGCCTCACCCAAGATTCACTGTTGGCAAGTGGAGTTGCATGCGGGACCGCGACCCCATTGCCGTCAGCTGAATAGAAAAACGGCGGAAATGGCCAAGAAAATCAAAAAGGGGAAAGGCCTCATGCGGCTGAAATCGCTCATTTCATTCAGCTTACAAAGAACCCCAGTTCACACACACCCTCTATCGGCATGCTACCACGAGGTTGAACCCTCGGAAATGGCAAAATCTGTTCAATTTTGCTCACTTTTTCAGAAAATTTTGCGGCCTCTGGGGCGCCAGCGCCCCCGCTGGAGGTGAAAATCTCGCAATTGCCAATGCACAAAAGGCCTATGGGAGTGCGCGGCGCCCGAGCCGGCCAGGCAGTAAATCGAACCGATAAAAGCCGGCCTGACAGAACCTGCCGAGCGCAGAGCACCCGGAAGCTGGCTTCGGCGTATCCCGCAGGGTGCACACACCAAACGAAGCGGCGCGCTGAAGACAAGGCGCCGATGATGGACAGATGAATCGCTTTTGCTCCCTGAGCCCGATTGCTCAGACACTGCCAGTCAACGCCTCTAAAGTGAGGTTACCTTGTGCGCCTCAGTGCGCGGAAATTAGTTGACGCTGCGCATGGGTAGAAAAAGGTGAGATGCATGAAAAGATTTGTGACGTTAGTAGCACTGTTCGGTCTGGGTGTAGCAAGCGCTGCCTGGGCGGAGACACGCGAGGATGTGCAGAACCGGCTCGACAATGCAACATTGGTGCTGCACCAGATCATGGCCGCGCCGGATAATGGCATTCCGCAAGAAGTGCTGGAACACGCAAAGTGCATTGCCGTAGTCCCGCACATGATCAAGGGCGGCTTGGTGTTTGGCGCGGAGAACGGCAGGGGAATCGCCACCTGCCGGAGCGCAAACGGATGGAGCGCGCCGGCGTTCTTTGCGATCACTGGCGGAAGCTGGGGATTGCAGATCGGCGTCGAAGGCGTGGATCTGGTCATGATCTTCCAGGGCGAAACAGGAATGCAGCGTTTGGAAGAAGCCAAGTTCCAGCTTGGAGCTGACGCCTCCGCGGCAGCCGGACCGGTTGGGCGCCATGCCACTGCCGATACCGATTGGAAGCTGAATACCGAAATCCTGACCTACTCGCGCGCCAAAGGCCTGTTTGCCGGACTTACTCTGACCGGGGCCGATGTTCGCCGCGACAACGATTCCATGGATGCCTTCTACGGGCCTGACACTTCCACACACCGCGTTTTGCGCGGCGAAGTGGCGACGCCTGCATCGGCAAACCGGTTTCTCGATGCTGTCAGGGAAGCCAAGGCGCAAGCAATTGCATCAAACTAATCGTTGCTTGTGAACCCGTTGTTTGCGCCTGAGCCGGGTTTCCCGTCTCAGGCGTTGGCAATCGAGAGAGGTGTGTTGACTATGCTCTGGGCAATTTTCGTCGTCGTTCTGGTCCTATGGCTTCTGGGCTTCAGCTTTCACATAGCTGGTAGCATGATTCACCTTCTGCTGGTGGTCGCGTTGATCATCCTGGTCATCAACCTGGTCTCCGGCCGACGTAGCGTTTGATGAAGCGGCCCAAGCCCCGGGCAGTGTCGGCCCGACACCGGTGCCCAAGCGGGTTTCCCAGGCTGCGGATGAACTCGATTCTTTGAAACGGCACGACCGGGGCAACGGAGTGCCTGGGGCGCCGGGGTGCCCTCTGGGCCGGGCCGGGTTTCGTGCTCCATGCCCTGAAAGTTGTAAATTGAGTGCGGCTTTCGCCGCTGAGGGATTGTTTTCTTCCTCTTGGCGACTTCTTCCGCAGCCTGTTCAAGCCTGAAGATTTGATCTTCCCCGGGCAGTGATCCCTATTGCACAGTTTTCCGCCGCCACCGCGGAGCAATCTGTTCCAGAAGAGGTGTGCCGCCTCGAGCGCAGCCGTGTCTGCTTGCGATGCGCTGGAATCAGTCGCCGAACCCGGTATGGAGCTTCATGCTCGCCAGCCGCCCTTCTTCGCGGAGCAATAGCCGATGAATGCGCTGCTGATCTACCCGGAATTCCCTGAGACTTTTTGGAGCTTCAAACACGCGCTGAAATTTCTGGGCAAGCGGGCGGCGCAGCCTCCGCTGGGCCTGATGACGGTGGCGGC
>Ga0182027_10003397_pt1 | contig 25279 bp, 23 predicted proteins | sample 712E1DmetaG_FD_121300 | JGI IMG/M metagenome (GOLD analysis project Ga0182027, IMG submission 121300) | Permafrost microbial communities from Stordalen Mire, Sweden - 712E1D metaG (Illumina Assembly) | ecosystem: Environmental > Terrestrial > Soil > Wetlands > Permafrost | place: Sweden...
CGCTCCTCTCTGTTATCTCTGTTTCCTCCTGTTCAGAATTCTTCATTCACTTAATTGCGGATTGGGGATTGGAACAGAAGATAACGAAGGCAACAAAGGGGACATGTTCTTTGTTTGCTTTGTTTGCTTCTGTTCCCTCTTTTTCATTTGATTGCGGATTGCGGATTGCGGATTTGCCGATGTGACCGGTCAGAGGTTCACGGCGGCGAGGCGTTGTTCCAGGTCGTGGGCCATCAATGGCTCGATGAGGCAGTCCATGTCGCCTTCCAGAAACGTGGACAGATTGTGGAGCGTCAGTTCGATGCGATGGTCGGTGACGCGGTTTTGGGGGAAATTGTAGGTGCGGATGCGCTCGTTGCGCTCGCCGGTGCCGACCTGGTCCTTGCGGCGCGCGGCGTATTTGGCGTTTTCTTCGGCGACTTTGTGTTCGAGCAGGCGCGAGCGCAGGACGGTCATGGCGGTGACTTTGTTTTTTTGCTGCGAGCGCTCGTCGGCGCAGCGGACGATCATGCCGGTCGGCTTGTGGATGATCTGCACGGCGGAATCGGTAGTGTTGACGCCCTGGCCGCCCTTGCCCGAGGCGCGGCAAACATTGATTTCCAACTCGTCCGGCCGAATCTCCAGGTCCACCTCCTCCGCCTCCGGCAGGACGGCGACGGTAGCCGTGCTAGTGTGGATGCGCCCCTGCGCCTCGGTGGCCGGCACGCGCTGGACCCGATGCACGCCGCTCTCGTATTTGAGGCGCTTGAAAACATCCTGGCCGGTCACGCCAAAAATAATTTCCTTGAACCCGCCCAGATCCGAAGGGCTGCTGTCCATGTTCTCCACCTTCCAGCCGCGCCGCTCGGCATAACGGGTGAACATCCGGTAGAGATCGGCGGCGAAGAGGGCCGATTCCGATCCGCCCGCGCCGGCGCGAACCTCGATGATGGTGTTGCGCGAATCCGCCGGGTCCGGCGGCGCCAGGCCCAGGTGGATTTTCCGGGCCAGGCCTTTTTCCTCGGCCTGGAGAAGCGAGATTTCTTCGCGCGCCAACTGGGCCAGCTCGCTGTCGGCCGGCTCGGTTTTAAGCGTCGCGGCGTGTTCGGCCAGGTCGGCGAGGATTTTCAAATAGCGTTCGCCGCCGGCGGTCAAGTCCTTGAGGCGCGCGTATTCGCGGGACAACTCCTGGGCCTTGGCGGCATTATTGAACAGCTTGGGATCGCTCAGGGCGGTCTCGACCTCGGCCCGGCGGCGGGCGAATTTTTCAATGTAAGGGCGCAAATCCACTGTCAAGATAAATTGGGTTTCACGGAATGCCCGGGGGGCGCGGTCCGCAAAAAAGCGGCCGCCCGCAAAAGTTGCGGCTCTTGCGGGCGGTCTGGCGCAAAGGAGCTACTTACGCTTGCGGGACTTGGCGGCGTGGGCGGCCTGGGCGGCCTGGGTTTTGACCATGCGCTGCTGGAATTTGTCCACGCGGCCGGCGGTATCCACGAATTTCTGGGTGCCGGTGTAAAACGGGTGGCAATTGTTGCATATACCCAGCATCGTATGCGGCTTGGTGGAGCGGGTTTTGATCACGTTGCCGCAGGCGCAACGGATTTCCGCCTCCACATATTTCGGATGAATATCAATTCTCATAAATCAAGGTCCGACAGCCTAACAGCGTTCCCCCCATCCGCAAGCCCTATTTTTCTTGGGCGAGGATTTGGCAGGGCCGCTCTAAAGTCCGGATCCGTGTCCTGTGCGCCGTAGCGGCTTTCGGCAGAAAGCTGCCAAAATTCCATGTCCCTCAGAGTTTGGCGGCACCAGAAGATGGCGGCGGATTGCCATCCGCCGCTACGATTGTTTTGGCCCGTAGCGGCTTTCGGCAGAAGGCCGCTGAAATTCCCCGCCCCTCGTGGTTGGGCGGCGACTTTAGAGCGGCCCTGGTCGCGGAGGGTAGGGCGATCCCGATCCGGCCTCGGGAGAGCCTCCCCAGCCCAAGACGGCTCGGCTGGAGACACCAACCACCAAATGGGGCGCATTGTGCCAAGAAACGCCCAACATATTGCGGAAAACCATTCGTCCCATTCGTCTCTTGCGTCCCTTCCGTCCTTTCCGTCCCTTCCGGGTTCCTTGGAAGCCTCGCCCTGCCATTCCCCACCGTCACCGACGCATTACGGCCCCGACAAAGGCCGGAGGCGCCCTTCGACGGCAGTCGCGAAGATTCTTCTGGCGGATGGAAACCGGTTTTGTATGTTCAGCGAGGCCGGATTGCGATGACAGGATCAGAACCCGAATAAAAGACAGTTTATGGAACCTCAAGCAGACATCGGTTTGATTGGATTGGCCGTCATGGGCCAGAACCTGGTTCTCAACATGAACGATCACGGTTTTACCGTGGCCGTCTTCAACCGCACGGTGGCCCGGGTGGATGAATTCCTCGGCCGCGAGGCCAAGGGCACCCGGGTCATCGGCGCCCATTCGCTGCCGGAATTGGTCGCGCACCTCAAGCGGCCCCGGCGCGTTATGTGCATGGTCAAGGCCGGCGCGGCGGTGGACGAGTTGATCGCGGAGCTTCTGCCCCACCTGGAAAAGGGCGACATTATTATTGACGGCGGCAATTCGCTTTTCGAGGACACCACGCGCCGCGCCAAGTATCTGGAGGCAAAGGGCCTGCTGTTCATCGGCGCCGGCGTTTCCGGCGGCGAGGAGGGGGCGCGCCGCGGCCCTTCCATCATGCCCGGCGGCTCGAAGGCGGCCTGGCCGCGCGTCAAGGATATTTTCCAGGCCATCGCCGCCAAGGTGGAGGACGGCGCGCCGTGTTGCGATTGGGTGGGCGAAAACGGCGCGGGCCATTACGTCAAAATGGTCCACAACGGCATCGAATACGGCGACATGCAGTTGATCTGCGAGGCGTACCAGTTGATGCAGGAGGGCCTGGGCATGAGCGCCGCGGAAATGCAGGAGGCCTTCTCGAATTGGAACCAGACCGAGCTGGATTCCTACCTCATCGAAATCACCGCCAACATCCTCGCTTTCAAGGACGCCGACGGCCTGCCGCTGGTGGACAAGATCGTGGATGCCGCCGGCCAGAAAGGCACGGGCAAATGGACGGTGATCAGCTCCTGCGAATTGGGCATCCCCATCACCTTGATCACCGAGGCCGTTTATGCCCGGTGCGTGTCGGCGTTGAAAGAGGAGCGCGCCGCCGCCGCCAGGGTTTTGAAGGGACCCGCGCGCGCCATTTCCGGCGACCGCGCCGAATGGGTGGAGAACATCCGCCAGGGGCTGTACGCCTCGAAGATCGTTTCCTACGCGCAGGGCTATATGCTGATGCGCGCGGCGGCGAAGGAATACGGCTGGAACCTCAATTACGGCGGCATCGCCCTGATGTGGCGCGGCGGCTGCATCATCCGCAGCCGGTTCCTGGACAAAATCAAGGAAGCCTACGACCGGAATCCTAACCTGGCCGGCCTGCTGACGGACAAGTTCTTCCGCGGCGAAATCAAAAAGTGCCAGCGGGCCTGGCGCAAGGTGGTTGCCACCGCCGCTCGCAAAGGCATCCCCGCCCCGGCCTTCTCGACCGCGCTCAATTTCTTTGACAGCTACCGCAGCAAGCGGCTGCCGGCCAACCTCTTGCAGGCCCAGCGCGATTATTTCGGCGCCCACACCTACGAGCGCCTGGACAAGCCGCGCGGCGAGTTCTTCCACACCAACTGGACCGGCCACGGCGGCGCCACCGCCTCGGGCACCTACACCGCCTGACCCCCCCGCCGCCAAAGTAACGGGGGCTATCCTGCTCTTACTCTTACTCTTAATCTCAATCCCAATCCCAATTATGAAAACAACTTGTTGCTTTTCCCTTGCGCTGACGGCGGGGTTCCTCCTCTGCGCCACGGCGCGCGCTTCCGACTGGCCGAATTGGCGCGGGCCGCTTCACAACGGAATCTCCACGGAAACAAACTGGAATTCGCAGTGGCCCACCAACGGCCCCAAAGTGCTTTGGAAAACGAACGTCGGCACCGGGTTCTCCTCCATCACCGTCGCCAATGGCCGCGCCTATGCGGCGGGCAACGCGCAGGAAAAGGACACCGTCTGGTGTTTCGACGCCGCCACCGGCTCCAACCTCTGGAAATACTCCTACCCCAGCCCGTTGGACGCCAACCTGTACGAAGGCGGCCCAAGCGCCACTCCGACCCTTGACGAAGGCCGCGTCTATATGTTCAGCAAAAAGGGCGGCCTCTACTGCCTGGACGCGGAACAGGGCCGGATACTGTGGTTCGCCAATGTGCCCATCGCCATTAGCGCGACGGCGCCGACGTGGGGCTATGCCGGCTCTGTCCTGGTGCAGGGCAATTTGCTCATCCTCAACGTCGGCAGCCATGGCGCGGCCGTGGACAAAACCACCGGCGCGATTGCCTGGTCAACCGGCACGGAAGTCTGCGGCTATTCCAGTCCGGTGCCCATGAATCTCCTTGGAATGCCGACAATCGTCCTCATTTCCGCGCGCACCATTTTCGGCGTGGAGACCAAGTCGGGCCGCCAGCTCTGGAGCCGTCCCTGGAGAACCCAGTACGATCTGAACATCAGCGACCCCATCGTATCCGGCGTGAATGTATTTGCCTCCGCGGGCTATAACCACGGCGCGTGCCTTTTCCTGGCCAGCGCCCTGGCACCGACAGTTTGGGAAAACACCAGCCTCTGCAACCAGGTCAACTCCAGCGTTCTTGTGGACGGCTTCCTCTACGGAGTGGATGGGAACGTCAACACCCTCGGCGATGGTGTCCTGAAATGCCTGGACTTCGCCACCGGCGCGGAAAAATGGAGCTACAATGGCCTCGGCGGCGGCGCGTTGATGGCGGCGGGCGGCAAGATCATCATGCTCGGCGACCGGGGCGAACTGGTGGTGGCCGACGCCACACCGGACGGCTTTCATCCCATTTCCCGCGCCCAGGTGTTGGACGGCAAATGCTGGACCGTCCCGACTCTGGCCGACGGCCGGATTTATTGCCGCAACGCCAAAGGCGACCTGGTTTGCCTGGATGTGTCCGCGAAATGAAGATCAGAGCGTGCGGCGGAAGAGCAGGGTGGCGGCGCCCAGCGCGATGGCGGCGAACACGAGCAGGAAGGCAATGTCGGGCGCAATCGCCCATAGGCCGGTGTTCTTCAGGATGAGTTGCTTGAACCCATGCACGGCGTACGTGAACGGATCAATCGTCGTGATCATTTTCATCCAGCCGGGAAAGGCCTGCGTGGGATAAACCGCCCCGCTCGGAAAAAACAGCACGGTGTTGAGCATGCCAAAGACCGCCCGCGGTATCAGCGGATCGGTCACGCGCACCATCAGCAGGAACATCATGCTGATCAGCGCCAGCGCCGTCACCACCACCAGCGCCATCATCCGCGCCATCCGCGCCAGGTTGAAAGGGTTGGGGATTCCGGCGATCAGCGAACCGAGCGTCACCAGCACCGCGCCGGTCACGATGGCCTTGGCCACCCCGGCGAGATTGAAGCCGAGGATCAGCTCGAATTTCCCAATCGGCGTCACCAGGTATCCCTCGTGCAGCCCGCGCGCCTTGTCGTCAATAAATATTATGCCCCCGCCAATCATCGCGGTGACGAATATCGCCAGCACAATCGTGCCCGGCAGCAGAAACTGGATGTAGGGCACATAAGGATAAATCTCCACCACCGCCAGCGTCGCGCCGGCGCTGGCGCGCGGAACGGGCGCGGGCGCGTTGTAGGACGGCAGCAGCACGGCCATCGCGCCTTCCATCGCGGCGGAGGAGAACTGGTCCGTGTTGTCCTCGGCCAGCACCACGCGCGGGCTGGCGCCGGCGAGGACTTTGCGCGAGAAATCGGGCGGAATCTCCAGCACGCCGTTGATCTTTCCCTCCCGCAAATCGCGCAGCGCCACCCCGGTGTCGGCGTACGCCGCCGTGTCGAACGTCTGCGCGTTGGCGGCGACGGCCTGGAACATTTCCTTGAGCTGCACGGCGGGCAATCCGTGGTCGCGATCCACCACGCCGATATTCAGATGCTTGACTTTGCCGCCAAACGCATAGCCGAGGATGACCAATTGCACCAGCGGCATGATCATGGAGATGATGATCAGCGCCGGGCTGCGGCGGAACCGGCGCAAGTCGCGTTCAATGATGGCCAGGATTCGGTGCATGCTAAAAAAGGCTGAAGGCTAAAGGCTAAAGGCTAAATTCCAAATTCCAAACAAGTCGCGTTCAATGATGGCGAGGATTCGGTCCATTGGCGGTCAGTTCCTTTGCATGATGAACGCGCTGTTGGCGGCCGAGGGCGTCTGGAGCGCGTCGCGCAATTGATGGCCGGTGTAATGGACAAATACGTCGTCCAGCGTCGTGCTTTGAACGGACAGCGAATTGACCGTCACGCCCGCCACCCGCGCCGCCTCCATCAAGGCCACCGTCGTGCGCGGGCCGTTCAACGAAGAAATGCGGAAAACATGGTCCTCGCCCTTGACCTCCGCGGCATCCGGCAGCGCCCGCAGCGTCTCCATCCAGCCGGGCGGCACTTCCGACACGCTGACTTCCAGGATGTTGTTGCCGGGAATGGAGGCCTTGAGCTTAAGCGGCGAATCCAGCGCCGCCAGTTTGCCGTGGTCAACAATAGCGATCCGGTCGCACAGCTTGTCCGCCTCGTCCATGTAATGGGTCGTGACCAGGATCGTCAGGTCGCGCTCGCGTTTGAGCCGCGCGAGCATCTCCCAGACGGCCACGCGCGACACGGGGTCCAGGCCGGTCGTCGGCTCGTCCAGGAAAAAAGTGTTCGGCTTGTGAACCAGCCCGCGGGCGATTTCCAGCCTTCGCCTCATGCCGCCGGAAAACATCTTCACCGGCTTGTCCGCCCACTTTTCCAGGTCCACCTCCCGCAAAAGTTCCCGGATCGCCTGCCGCCGCTCCGGGTTGCGGATGCCATAGAGCTTGGCGAAAATCCCCATGTTCTCTTCGGCGGTCAAATCCTGGTCCGACGTCATCGCCTGCGGAATGACGCCAATGGACTTGCGCACGCGGTCGGCCTGGCGGGCGACATCGAAGCCATTGACCCGCGCGCAGCCGGAGGTCGGCGGGACCAGCGTTGTCAACATGCGAATGAGGGTTGACTTGCCCGCGCCATTCGGGCCGAGCAACCCGAACACTTCCCCCTGGCTGACCGAGAAGCTGATGGCGTCCACGGCGGTGAAATCGCCGAAACGCTTGGTCAGCTTGTCCACTTCGATGGCGGCGCTCATGCGTTATTGTGCGGACAGTTGCAGTGTCACATACGCGGTCATGCCGACCGCCAGGCCGCGGTCCGTGTTGTCGCAGCGGAGGCGGACCTGGAATGTCTTGATGTCGCGCTTGGTCCGGCTGACGTCGCGCTGGGTGGCGTAATCGGCGTCAATGCCGCGAAAAAACACCGTGCCATCGCGCGTCGCGCCGGAAGGCAGGCGCACCGCCAGGGGCTGGCCCAGGTGGATGCGGTCAATGTAACTTTCTTCCACGTCGGCGCGGACCCAGAGATCGTCCGGATTGATCAGGGTGACGATGGCCTGGGCGGGATTGACCACTTCGCCCTGGAGCGCCGCGCGTGTGTCAATTATACCGTTGATGGGCGCGCGAATTTCCGTGTGGGTCAGGCGCACGCCGGCCTTCTCCCCCTGCGCCGTGGCGGCTTCCAGCAGCGCCGCGCTGGCCTGGAGCGCGGCCCGGCGCGCGGCGGTTTGCTCGGAGCTGGCCCGGGCCACGGCCACCGCCGCTTCGGCGGCGAGGACCTGTTTGTTGAGCGATTCCACCCGCGCCTTGTCCGCCGCGGCCGTGGTGCGGGCCTGATCGTAGGTCTGGCGCGAATCCACGCCCCGCTGGAAAAGGCCCTCCTCGCGCTTGAAAACCAGATCCGCATTCTCCGAATCCGCCCCGGCTTGGATGACTTGCGCCCGCGTCGCGGCGAGCGTCGCTTCGGCCTGCAGGATTTGGTTGGTGGTTTGGGCCTCCTGGAATTTCAGGTCCGCCTCCGCCTGGGCCACCAGCGCGCTGGATTGCGATTTGGCGCCCGCGTAATAGGCCACGTCCGCCTTCCATTCCTGCGGCTGGATGACCGCGAGCAACTGGCCGTTGGTCACCGCGTCCCCTTCCTTGACCAGCATTTCCTGCAACCGCCCGGAGATTTCGGCGCTGACAATGACTTCATCGGTGGTGACAATACCCGTCAATGAGATGGCCGTCGAGCGGCGCAGGCAGGCCCAATACACCAGCGCGGCCACGACCGCCAAAGCCAAAATCAAAATCGGGATGCGTCGTTTCATGGAAGGGAGAAAGGATCGGTGATCAAACCATATTTAACTGGCGGGATAGTTAAGTGAACCGGTCCCATTCGTCAAGCGCCGAACGCGCCAAACGCGCCTCGGCGGACAAGACGCCTTGCAGGCGGGCTGCGAGCCGTCTCCAGGGGTCTGGAGCCGTTAAGCCGTTAGGACCCGCATAAACAAAGGGTTTTTTGAGGTCGGACCCGTAAGGTGACCCGTTAGGACCCGTAAGGAGCCGTAAGGTACCATGCGGAAAAGCGGATGAACGGGCAAAAATTGCCGGTTTATGCCCTCCCCCCTCGATGGGTAGGGCCGTGCTGCGTCGCGGCCCCATATTCGGGAAAAAGGGATTCTCCCCCGCGCCCAAAACCAGGGCGAAGCAGCAGCTTCGCCCTACCAGGCTGTGAAATATCCGGGCTAATCCCTTCTCCAAGAAAATCCGCAATCCGCAATCCGCAATCCGCAATCACTTCTCCCCGCCCGCCAGGACGGTTTGGAAATGGGGCGGCTGTTCTTCGCGGGCGACGACGGCCACTTCGATTTTTCGGAAGGCGGCGGCTTCGAGCCAGTGGTGCAAATCGCTTTCCGAAAAACCGAGCCAGCGGTCGCCGTACAGTTCGCGCGCCTGCTCGAAGTTGTGCTGCAACAGGTCCAGAATCATGATCTGTCCGCGCGGACGCAAAATGGCGTGGGCGGCGCGGATGGCGTGTTCCGGGCTGGCGGCATGATGGAGCGCCTGGCTCAAGATCACCAGGTCCACGGTGGCCGGTTCGATGGGCGGCTTGTCCAGATCGCCCAGGCGGAATTCCAGGTTCTTGATCTTGTTCTTGCGCGCCTTGTTGGCGCCGTAAGCCACCATTTTTTCCGAGTTGTCCACGGCAATGACGCGTTTGGCCCTGCGCGCCAGCAATTCGCTCAGAAGCCCTTCGCCCGCGCCCAGGTCGGCCACGGTCAGGGACGGGAGGAGGCGCAGGAGCAATTGCCCGAAGGCCTGCCAGGAGCGGCCCGGCCCGTAACTGCGGTCAAACCGCCCGGCCACCTGGTTGAAATAGAGCTGGGCCTGCTCGGCGCGCAGTCCCAGAATGCGCTTCAGGTTGAACTGGTCGGCGGCATAGTCCGGCAGTTCCGCCGCCCCGCGCACAGCCAGGGCAATGAATTCGCGCGCCGCCCCCTCCGCCGCCGCCGCGATCTTGTAGAAGGTCCGCTTGCCCTCGCGCCGGGAATCCAGCAGGCCGGATTCCTGCAGCAAGCCCAGGTGGGTGGAGATTCGCGACTGGCCCAGGCGGGTGATTTCCTGCAATTCGTGGACCGACAGTTCGTTGCGCTCCAGCAGCGCCATGATCCGCAGGCGCGTGGGGTCGGACAACGCCCGCAACGATTTTAAAATGGCAGACATGAAAATAAAGGTTGACTCGCTGGTCAATGTTATATATCTTCTTATCAAGATACGTCAATATGTATTAAATTAAACAGAACATGAACAAGTCCTTTATCTTCTCTTCCGAGTCGGTGGGCGAAGGCCATCCCGACAAAGTGTGCGACACCATTTCCGACGCGGTGCTGGACGCCTATCTGGCCCTGGACCCGCGCAGCCGGGTCGCCTGCGAAACTTACGCCAAGAGCAACATGGTGGTTGTCGGCGGCGAAATCACCAGCAAATCCGCCGTCAACATCAATGAACTGGTGCGCGAGGCCATCCGCTCCATTGGCTACGTCCATGACGACGATGTTTTCCACGCCGACAAGGTGTTCATCACCAATCTGGTCACCCGGCAAAGTCCGGACATCGCCCAGGGCGTGGACGCGCGGGCGGCGGAGGGCAAGGATACGTCCGAGCAGGGGGCGGGGGACCAGGGCCTGATGTTCGGCTACGCGTGCGACGAGACGCCGGAGCTGATGCCGGCGCCGGTCATGTTCGCGCACCGGCTGGGCCGGGAGTTGAACCGCGTGCGCAAGGCCGGCCACGCGGCCTGGCTGCGGCCGGACTCGAAGACGCAGGTGTCCGTCAAGTATGAGAACGGCCGGCCGGCGCGGATCGTCAACGTGGTGGTCTCCACCCAGCACACGGAGGATGTCAAACACAAGGAAATCAAGGATTTCATCATCCGCGAGATCGTCCGCAAAGTCCTCCCGGCGGAGCTGCTGGACGCGGACACGCAGTTCCTCATCAACCCCACCGGCCGCTTCGTGGTGGGCGGCCCGCAGGGGGACACGGGGCTGACGGGGCGGAAGATCATCGTGGACAGCTACGGCGGCATGGGCCGGCACGGCGGCGGCGCCTTCAGCGGCAAGGACCCGTCGAAGGTGGACCGGAGCGCGGCCTACATGGGCCGTTACGTGGCCAAGAACATTGTGGCATCGGGCCTGGCGACGCGGGCCGAAATTCAATTCGCCTACGCCATCGGCTATCCCGACCCGGTTTCCGTTTGTGTGGATACCTTTGGCACCGGGGTTGTGAGCGACGAAAAGATCGAGGAGGCCGTCCGGGCGGTGTTCAACTTCAAGCCGGCCGCCATCATCAAGCAGCTCAACCTCCTGCGCCCCATCTACTCGAAGACAACCAACTACGGCCACTTCGGAAAGATAGACGACCTGGAGTCCATCACCTGGGAGAAACCGGACAAGACGGCGGCATTGAAAAAGGCCGTCAAGTAAACAGTTTGCCAAAGGACCCAACTTAACCGGAACCAACTTTATGGCTGCCATCAAATTATCGCCCCCCCGCCGAACCAAACGCGCCCCGGCGTCCGCCGTCAAAAACGGCAACGGAAAACAGGACTTCAAAGTCAGGGACTTGAGCCTGGCCGAATACGGGCGCAAGGCCATTGACATCGCCGAGCACGAAATGCCCGGCCTGATGTCCATCCGCCGCAAATACGCCCCCGGCCGTCCGCTGGCGGGCGTGCGCATCACCGGCTCGCTGCACATGACGATTGAAACGGCGGTGCTGATCGAGAGTTTGACGGCGCTGGGCGCGTCGGTGCGCTGGGCGAGCTGCAACATATTCTCCACGCAGGACCATGCGGCGGCGGCGATTGCCCGAACCGGCGTGCCGGTCTTTGCCTGGAAGGGCGAGACGCTGGAGGAGTATTGGGATTGCACGCTCAAGGCCATTGTTCATCCGGGCGGGCTAGGCCCGCAATTGATCGTGGACGACGGCGGGGACGCGACGCTGCTGATTCACAAAGGCTATGAATTGGAAGAGGGCAGCGGCTGGGTGAAAACCGCCAGCGCGTCGCACGAGGAGGAAGTCATCAAGGCCCTTTTGCAGCGCGTGCTCAAGGAGCAGCCCGGCCTTTGGCATCGCATTGCGAAGGACTGGAAGGGCGTGAGCGAAGAAACCACCACCGGCGTGCATCGCCTTTACCAGATGAAGGAGGCCGGCAAACTTCTCGTGCCGGCCATCAATGTCAACGACTCGGTCACGAAGTCCAAGTTCGACAATCTTTACGGCTGCCGCGAATCGCTGGCCGACGGCATCAAGCGCGCGACCGACGTGATGGTGGCCGGAAAGGTGGCATGCGTCTGCGGTTACGGGGACGTTGGAAAAGGCTCGGCGCATTCCCTGCGCGGTTTTGGCGCGCGCGTGATCGTGACGGAAATTGACCCGATCAACGCCTTGCAGGCGGCGATGGAAGGGTTTGAAGTCACCACCATCGAGGACACTTTGGGGCGGGCGGACATTTACGTCACCTGCACCGGCAATTGCGAGGTCATCACGCTGGCGCACATGGAGAAGATGAAGGACCAGGCCATCGTCTGCAACATCGGCCATTTCGACAACGAGATTCAGGTGGATTTGCTGAACCGGCATCCGGGGGTCAGGAAGATTAACATCAAGCCGCAGGTTGACAAATATACATTCCCCAAGGGCAACAGCCTTTATCTGCTGGCCGAGGGGCGGCTGGTCAACCTCGGCTGCGCCACCGGCCATCCCAGCTTCGTCATGTCCAATTCCTTTTCCAACCAGGTCCTCGCCCAATTGGATCTTTGGAAAAACAAGGACGCCTATCAGCCCGGCGTCTATCGCCTGCCCAAGAAGCTGGACGAGGAAGTGGCGCGCCTGCACCTGGAGAAGATCGGTGTCAAGCTGACACGGCTCACCAGGAAACAAGCCGAGTACCTGGGCGTTTCCCCGGACGGTCCTTACAAGGCGGATCATTATCGCTACTGAGTTTATCTTGCCGACGGCGGGTTGGTCGCGGTTTGGGCGGGGCGCAACGGCGGTTTTGCGGACGGGGCGAGGCGCTGGATTTGCTGTTTCTCAAGGCCCTTGACTTCGCGCTCGAGCCGGTTCAACGCCTCGGTGTTGACGGCGAGAAGGATGATCATGACCGAAAGCAAAACCAGCAGGACCAGGACGGCGGAGAAGCCCTGGGAGCGGCGGCAGGAATTGGGCGAACGGGTTTTCATTGTTCTTTGTTCATCGGGTGTTCGCGGGGCCGGCCACCGTTTCAAAGGTGAAGAGCGGGCGGACCTTCGCGTCCTTTCGCGTCGGTTTGAGTTCCAGTTCCCAGGTCCACGCCTGGACGCGCTGGCGCGGCTCGGACTGCATCTGCGACGATTCGATGTTGGAGAGCACGAGGTAGGTCGCGGCGGGGAGGCTTGTTTGGCGGCGCAGTTTCCCCTGGGTGCAGGTGTAAATAATCGGGCCGCCGGCGGAAGGGACAAGGAGTTGCTCGACGCCATTGGTGCGTGTCAATTGCACGGCGCCCCTGGCGGAGCGAACGTCGGCCCGCCATTGCTCGCCAACGTGCAGGGCGCGGATGATGTCATCGGCATTGCGCTGGAGGGCCTTGCTGTTGTCCCAGCCATGATAAAATCCCCGCATGGTGACTATTAGGACCACCGCGAGCACGGCGATGTAGATCAGACATTCAATGAGCAGGAAACCGCGGCGGGGTGGAAAGGCTAAAGGCTGAAGGCTAAAGGCTAAATGGCGAAGTCGGAGACTTTTAGCCTTTAGCCTTTTGCCTTTAGCCTTTTGGAACGGGGGTTTCATGGAACCGTCACCTCCCGCACGACGACGCCGGTGTCGCGCTTTTCGGCGGAGGACCATTCCAGGCGGAGATGGTTCCCGGAGCGGGTGAATAGAAATTTTCCCGCGGGCAAATTGGCCGCGGCCCTGGCGTGAACGGGGTAGGGTTGCGGGCCTTCGGGAAAGGCGCGCCATTCCCCGGCGGCGAGGATTTCCATTTCGCCGTCCACAATTTCCATGGCGACGGCGCGGTCGTAATTGGCGCGGAACCGTTTGGCGCTGGAGCCGGCCGCGTAAGCCAGGGGCAGGAGGGCGATGGCGAGAATGGCGATGGCGACGACCAGTTCGACAAGCACCATGCCGCGCGGGGCGGAACGTGGTTGCGCGACATATCTTGGGGGTTTGCAGAAGTGATGGGAATTTCCAGGGAGCGCGTGCGTCTCGCACGCGGTGTTTGGCGTCCCGCCAAACACATCTTCGTCGGATCGTCCATCACGCAGGACAACGCTCTGTGGGCCAGCCCATTGAAGCCGCATGGAGGACGGGGGGAAGTGCGGCGCGAGACGCACCGCACCGCGACCGGGACGGTCGCGCTCCCAAATCACTCCGATCTCTTCCGTGTATCTACTCAGAGGGTCGAGGAATGACAAATGTTGGCGTGTGTGGGTTACCATAGGACGGCGGAGTTGGTGATCGAAACCAGAAACATGAAAGCGGAAATGGCGACGGCGCCAACAAAAAGTCCGCTCCACAGGACCAGGGCGCTGGTGATGCCGTGGGCGGCGGCTTGTTCCTGCTGGAAGGCCCGGGCGTCCAGCGATTCGTGCCAGCCGGCCAAAGCTGCGAGAAAGCCGGTCTGCCCATGCGCCGCGTTGGCCAGACGCCAGGCAAATTCGCCGGAGTCATCCAGCGACTGGACGGCCTGGGCCAGGTTCATGCCCTGCTGCAAATTCTCCACCGCCCGCGCGGCGCGCCGGCGAAAAACGGAATTGGCCGTCCCATCGGCGGCAAGGGCGACCGCCACGGGTTCCGGCACGCCGGAATCCAGCAGGAGGGCGAGCAGGGTGGAGAAATCGCGCTGCATCCGTTTTCTGCGCCACGGCAAGTGGAAATAAACCCGGTCCAAGACAGGAAACCAGACAGCGACGCGCGGCCCGCCAATGTAAATGAACGCGGCCAGCCAGAGCAGCAGCAGCACACCGAGTTGGAGCAGGAACAGCCCATTGGCATGATGGGCCATATATACAAGAAGAGAGGGGTTGCCGCCCAGGTTTCCCGCGCCGATTTCCTTGAACTTCGGGACGACCACCACCTGGATCACGCGGAATATGAGAGCACCCAGCGGCGTGATGACCAGCGTCAGGATGACCAGATAGTTGATCGCGCCGCGAGTCTGGGAAACGGCGTCTTTCAATAGTTGACGGCACGCCGGCAGCACTTTTCCCAAGTCGCCGATTTTCTGGCCGGCCATCAGCATGGCGGTGATTTGCGGCGGCAAATAGCGGGGCGCCTTGTCCAGCGCGTCGCTCAAACTCAGGCCGCGTTCCAGCCAGGCGGCCACCAAATGGAAGCGCGCGCCCAGGGAGGTGTCGCCGCAGTAGGAGGCGGAAATCAAGGTTTCCTCAAGCGGCCGGCCCTGCGCGAGCGCGGATTCTGTTAAGTCCAGAAATAGCCGCGCCCGTTCCGCCCGCCGCATCGGCAGTGTCAAGAGGAAATGGACGAGGTAAAGAAGGCCGCCCCAGACAGTGAACCAAATGCTGAGGAGGATGACTCCAACGAATAACTGGGCAATGGCATAAAAAGGAAACATACCAGGTGTGGGATTGCCTGTTTCGCCAATTGTTGCGAACAGCGAACTGAGAACTATGTGTGGACCTATGTTCACGATGTAAATCGTCTCCCCATCACATTGTATTTCCAATATCCGTCATGGCCTTCATAAACGAGACAAATACAAAAATCACGGGCTGAATCTGAGCCAGGATCAACATCCCCAGCATGAGCACGGAGCAGGGCAGCGCCGAATAGAGAAACATCTCGGTGCGGTAAGAGGCGCGGGCTTGGTAAATCTCCGACGCGCGCTGAAAACCGGCGGGCAAATCCTCGTGCGATTGCGAAACCGTCCAGACAAACAGCGGCGGGAAGATGCGCCCGCCCGCCGCCATCTGGGTGAACTGGCCCTGGCCGGCGGCGAGGCGCTCGCGCCAGGAGCGGATTTCATTTCCGGCGGGAGTGCCGGCTTCCAGTTGTTCCATGAGGCCGAGGGCGTTGTCCAGCGGCACGCCGCTTTTGAGCATGAGCGCCAGGGCGGAGGCGACTTGGGCCAGGCTGGCCTCGCGGAAAGCCGGAATCCGCCAGCGTAACACGCAACGCACTTGCGGCACGGTAACGGCAACACAAATCATCGCCGCCACCAATCCGATAAAGACAGGCACCAACCAAATGGCCGGCCCAACAGTCGCAGGCATCGCATTTCGTCCAGAAAAGAAGTCTGGAATAATCACGGACTGCATCATCCGGCTCAACAGGAAAGCCAGGAAGCACGACAACAGAAACGCGCCGACAAACACAATCATCGGATAGACCATCAGCCCTTTGAGCCGGGTCCAGACGACGTGGCGGCGCTGGAAATGGTCGGCCAGCAGGGTTAGTACGGCGGGGAGGTTGTTGCTTTGCGCACCGACTTCGAGCATTTGGCGATAGAGATCGGGCAATTGCCGGGCTGCGGCCGCTTCGCGCAAGGGGACGCCCGTGGCCAGATCGGCCTCGAGCGTCTCCAACTCGGAGCGGAGTTGGCCCTTGCGCATGTCGGCGCACAACCGGCGCAGGGCGCTTTCGAGCGGGATGCCGTCGCGCACCATGGCGGCCAGTTGGAGGTTGAAGAAGGAGAACTCGTCGTTTTTCATAAGCCGAAAATTCGCCGCATTTCGGGCGGGTTGGTGACGCCTTGTTGCAACAGCAGCCGCGCGGATTCCTCGAGCGCGCGCTGGGGCGCGACGGCCTGCAACTGGCCGGCGCGGATTTGGGCGCGCAAGGCGTCGTTGATTTGCAGCCATTCCACCAGCGGGACGCGGCCCTGGTAGCCGGTTTGCAGGCAGGCCGCGCAGCCGGTCCCGCGGCATTCGCGGCAAAGCCGCCGCATAAGGCGCTGGTTCAACACCAGTTCCACCGCCGCCGCGATGGCGGAGCGGTCGGCGCATAACACAAGTAATCTTTCCAGCACGCCCCGGCATGAACCGGCGTGAAGGGTGGAAATGACCAGATGGCCGGTGAGGGCGGCGCGGACGGCGATGTTGGCGGTTTCCTCGTCGCGGATTTCCCCGATGACCAATGCCTGCGGGTCCTGCCGCAACAAATGCCGCGCCGCCTTGGCGAAATCCAGCCCCCGCGCTTCGTTGACCTCGGTCTGCATGACGCCGGGGACGATTTGTTCCACCGGGTCTTCGATGGTGATGATATGGCGTTCGCCCGGTTCGGCCAGGGCGCGGAGGCAGGCGTAAATGGTGGTGGTCTTGCCGCTGCCGGCCGGGCCGGTCAGGAGCAGCATGCCGGAAGGCTGGCGCAGGAAATGACTCAATTCCCCGGCGGCGTCGGCGGGAAAATCCAGCTCGGCAATCCCCTTGGCGGCGGCGGGATTAAAAAGGCGGAGGACGATCTTTTCCCCGGTGACCGTCGGATAGGTGGCCACGCGGATGTCGCATTGGCCGTGAACGTCGCCTTTGTCAATACGACCGTCCTGGGGCATGGATTCCTGATACGTTTTCAAGCGCGCGAGAAATTTGACGCGGCCAAACACCCGCTCCGCGATGTCGGCGGGAAGCCGGGCCGCCGGAGTCATCAGGCCGTCGAGACGGAAGGAAACGGCGGCGCCGTCGTGATCCCTTTGCAGATGGATGTCGCTGGAGGAAACGCGCTCGGCCTGGTGGACCAGGTCTTCGACGATCTTCGGGGCGGAAACGTCGGCGTTTTCGTCCGCCGGGACCGGCGCCTTTTCCACGCGGATGGCTGGCTGGAAAGAGTTCATGGCGGGTCCTGGATGAGGTTGTGGAGGCCGTGTTCGTCGCGCATGAGATCCCCGTGTACCCAGGCTGGGGCGGCGGCGGCTCTCATAATTTGTCCGGATGGCTCATGTATGATTCCTTCAACCCGTTAGACCGGCGGGACGGGAAAAGCTTTGAACTATTTTCGACTCCGCCGGCTCAACGGAAACATTTCTTTTCGGGCGTCTGTTTCTAATTGTAATACGCTTGGCGGCACAGGCAAGCGGGAACGGCTTCATGGGAGGAATGGGATGGATGGGAATGATGCTTCGCCCCACGGGCAATCGGGAGCGCCGGGAAAGCGAATTCGCGTCATAAAAAATCTTCATTTTTAACCTTTATTAACCTTTATTAACTGTAATTAGGATATTTAATACCATGGTAGGGCGAAGCTGCTGCTTCGCCCAAATTTAGGGCGGCGCGGCAGCGCCGCCCTACCGTTCGGAGTGTGGCATGTTCCCCCAGTGATATGAAATATCCGGGTTAGGAACTTGCGGGCATGTCAGCGGCGCTCATAGAGCGCCGCTACAGGTGCTGTTACGCGGCGGGCATCATTGGCGTGACGCTTCAAATCAACGGCGCTCATAGAGCGCCGCTACAGTGCTATGGATTCTGTTTTTCGATCACGGATTCGGAGTTGGTGTCGCTGAGATGGAGGTCCACGGTGTTGGTGTTGCCGAGAAAGATGTCCACGGAGTTGGTATCGTATAAATGGAGTCCAACCGGCGGGTTGGTGGATTGCGTGCCGGCTTTTTTGGCTTTCTTGGCCTCCTCCTGGAGCAGTTCCTTGTTGGCTTTGGCGTTGCGGGCGTCTTCATTCTTGCGAATCTCCATTTCGGCTTGTTTGACGGCGGCCATTTGATTGCGTTGTTCGGTGGCGACCTGGGCGGCGATTTCGGGGGTCTTGAGCACGGTGGGGCGCATGAGAACGATCAGTTCGGTGCGTTCATTATTGGCGACGGAGCTTTTGAACAAGTTGCCGAGGACGGGGATGTCCATGAGCCAGGGGACGCCGGTGTGGTTGGCGGAGCGGGTGGCGCTAATGAATCCGCCGAGGATGATGGTCTCGCCGCTCATGACGGCGACCTTGGTGCCGGCGTCGCGTTTGGTGGTGGTGGGGACGTTTCCCGCGCCGGGGATGGCCACGCTCGGCCCCAGTTGCTCGATTTCCTGGTCAATGTCCATGACGACCAGCCCGTCCGGGTTGATGAGGGGCAGAACTCGCATGCGGATGCCGACCTCCATCTGGGTGTAGCTGGCACTTGGGCCGACCGAGCCATAGCCGTAATTCTGCGTGCCGGTGACGTAGGGGACGGTGTTGCCGATGAACAGTTCGGCTTCGACCGCGTGGGAAGTCTGAATCTGCGGGCGGGAGAGGACGCTGACGCGGCTGTCGGAGGCGACGGCTTCGAGGACGGCATCGAAGTCGTTGCCGTATCTGCCGAAATAACTGAATTCGTTGGGCAGGCTGCCCAAGGAGGAATTGCCGACGACCGAACTGCCGCCGCCGCCATTGGTGCTGCCGGACGAGCCTCCCAAAAACGAACTGGCAGGACCCAGGAACTGGCTGCCGCCCGCGCCGGTGAATTGGCCGCGGGTGGAAGGGTTCTGGCTGAAGCTGAAGTTGAAATTCTTGCCGTCGGTGAGGTTGACTTCCAGGATGATGGCTTCGATGAGGACTTGGGCCAGAACGACATCGAGTTGCTTGATGATCTTCTTGATCATCTTCATGTCCTCGTCGTTGGCGAAGACGAGGAGGGAATTGGTGCGCTCATCGGCGATGATCTTGGTCTGGCCGAAAAGAGAGATGCCGCCCGCGCCGCCGGCGGCGCCGTTGACGATGCTGCCCAACCGCTGGCCAAAAGTGCTTCTGGCGCCGCTTGCGCCGGTGCTCAGGCCGGTCTGCGTCGCCTGGCCGGGGACGCCGCCCCCCATCATGCCGCCCATGCCGCCCATGCCGGTGGCGCCGGTGGTGCCGGTGGTCTTAAAACCCGCCCCGGAGCTGGGTTTGCCGACCGAACCGCCGACTCCGGCGCCCAACTGGCTGAGGGCGGAGGAGATGTCCTCGGCCAGGGCGTAGCGGATGGGGATGACTTCGGATTTGACGGTGAGTGCGGATTCGACATCGAGTTTCTCCACCATTTCGAGCATGCGCTTCACGTTTTCGGTGTAGTCGCGCAGGATGAGGCTCTCGGTGCTGGGGATGTAAATGACGCTGCTGGCGGATTTGGCAAACAAGCCGAGGGCCTTGACCACCTGGTCGGGGTCGGCGTATTTCAATTGGACGACCTCGGTGATGAACCTGCCGAGGTCGTTCAAGGAGGAGGAGGCGTTGGAGGTAATCGTGCCGCCCGCCGGGGGCGCGTTGGCCTCGAGAACCACCTTGAAGAACTTGTCGCCCATAGGGACGACGGTAATTCCGTTCATGCCCATTTCGGCTTCCAGCGCCATGATCGCCTCCGTCCGGGTCAGGTCCTTCACCGTCTTGAGCGTGATCAGCGTGTCCTTGGGAACGGTCGGCGCGCGGAGCGGGGTGCGGCCCACCAGCGGGGCGTAGATTTCGTCCAGCACCTCTTCGACGGGCATGGACCAATTGTACTTGATATTGGCCTCTTCGAGGGGCGCGGCAAAGGCGGGAGCGGCCGCGGCGGCGGGAGCGCGGTTGGTGGGAGTGACCCCCGGCTGCGGAGGCTGGGGCATCGTTCCCGCGGCATTGACGGGGGCCGCGGCGGGTGAAGAACCGGGAGCGGCCGCCGCCGGATTGCGCGCGGCCGGCGGGAGGTTGCCGGCAGGCGGGAGCGCGGGCGGCGTTCTGGTGGAGGGGGGCGCAATGGGGGTGGCCGGCGCGGCGGGGGCGGGCGGCCCGATGGGCGTTGCGTCCTGCGGCTGACCCTGCCGGGCGGCATTGGTTTGCGCGGCGGCCGCCAGTGGCAATGACAGGAGCAAGGACAATGAGAAAATGTTCTTGAGTTTCATAGTGTTTTCATGGGTTAATGTTCATTGAAAATCCTCGGCGCCCTTGAAGAGCACCTTGAAGTACTTTTCTCCAATGGGCACGATGATAAGACCTTTCTTCGCCAGCTCGTCTTCGATAGCCCGTTTCGCCTCGGACTTGGTCATCAAATGCTCGGGCCTGAGCGTGATCAACACTCCCGGGTTAACCTCCCGTGGTGGTGGGGGAACCTCGCGGAGCCCACCCTCTCCCCGACGAAGAGGAGGAATTGGGTTAACCTGCCCTTGCGGGGGAACCTCGCGGAGCCAAGTGCGCCCGACCAATGGCGCGTAGATTTGGTCCAGCATCTGTTCGACGGGCATGGACCAATTGTACCTGATATTCGCCTCTTCGCCCGGAGCGGGAGCGGCGGGAGCGGCGGGGGAACTCTTCGGCTGGGAAGGCTGGGACGGCGCGGAGGAATTGGTCTGGCAGGCGGACAACAGAGGCAGCGCCAGGAGCAGGGAGAATAGGAAAATGCAATTGAGAATTGGCCATTGAGAATTTGTCATTGGCAATTGAGACGTCCGGGAATCGCGACTCAATTGCAAATGACAAATTTTCAATGACAAATTTTCAATCATCGCTTCCGAATTGCGCGGGGACTGGCCGATGGGCTGCTTGATCTCTTTCATATTCTCATCGTGCTTTTCACCGGATGTCCTGACTGTTTTCTGCTTGCCAGATCAACTGCTTGATCATTTTCATATCCGCATCGTTGGCGAACACGAGCAGGGAGTTGGTGCGCTCATCGGCGATGAGCTTGGTTTGGGCGAAATGAGGAATACGGGCCGCGATGTCCTTCGCCAGCGCACGCCGGATCGGGATGACCTCAGACTTGATGGTCTGCGCGGGTTCGACATCCAGTTTCTCCACCATATCGAGCATGCGCATGCGCTTCACGTTATCGGTGTAGTCGCGAAGGATGAGGCTCTCGGTGCTGGGGATGTAAATGACGCTGTTGGGGGTTTTGGAGACCGAACTTAGTGCCTTGACTACTTCGTCGGGGTCGGCGTATTTCAAGTGCACAACCTTGGTGGTGAACTTCCCGCCCGTCGGCATCGTGCCGGGGGCGTTGGAGGAAAGGCGGCGTCCATCCGGCCATTCGTCGCCCTTGTAGAGCACCTTGAAATACTTCTCTCCAATGGGCACGATGGTAAAACCTTTCTTCGACATCTCGTCTTCCACAGCCTTGATCGCTTCGGAGCGGGTCAGGTCATGCATCGTCTTGAGCGTGATGAGCACTCCTGGGTTATCCAGCCCCAGTGCGGGTGCTCCGCGGAGCCATGTGCGGCGCACTAGCGGCGCGTAGATGTCATCAAGCACTTCGGCGACGGGCATGGACCAATCGAACTTGATATTCGCCTCCTCGGCGGGAGCAGCGGGAGCGGGATTGGAGGGAGAAGTCATCGGCTGGGAAGGCTGGGGCGGCGCGGGGGAGTTGGTCTGGGCGGCGGACAATAGCGGCAGGGCCAGGAGCAGGGAGAATAGGAAAATGCAATTGAGAATTGGCCATTGAAGATTTGTCATTTGCAAATGAGCTGTCCGGGAAGTGCGGGGTGCGGGACGGATTTCAGGAACCCCTCTCTCCGGCTCTCTCCCCGCAAGCGGGGAGAGAGAGGAGGGCGCGAAGAATTCTGTCCTGCGCCCGGAAGCGCGAGTCAATTGCAAATGACCAATTTTCAATGACCAATTTTCAATCAGACCTTCCGAATTGCGCGGGGATTGAGGCGTAGTTCTCATGGGCAACGGTTTCTAAATCTGGTTTCGGGGCGGCCGGGGCGGCACGGGCGGCAGATTGGTCTGGCCCCGCGCGGGCGGAGTGACGACGCGGCCCGGCGCGGGAGGGGTTGGCGGCGGCGGCGTGGCGGCGCGGGCGGGCGCGGGCGCCGGATTGGCATTGGGGGAAGCGGAGCGGGCGGCGTTGGTCGGGGGCGCGTTGGTTGGAGGTTTGGCGGGCGTCTTGACGGCGGCTTGCGTCAGGACCGGGGCCGCTTTTTTGGGCACGACGGTTCTTTGGTAGTCGGCGGTAAAGGTGATGGAGGCGTTGAGTTTGTAGCGATTGTTGTCCAAGGGGTGGAGTTCCAGTTCCCGGACGCGAATCATGGCGGGGTCGTTGCCCACATTGTAGAGGAATTTGACGAGGGGGTCTTCCGCCGCCTGGACAACCATTCGGATGGACTCGGACTCGAAGTACTTGTCGGCCAGGCTTTCCGGCCCGATGTGAGTGGGGGTGACGCCGCCGATGGTTGGGATAAAGACGCCGCTGGCCTGGTCGGTGATGGTCTTTTGCAGTTCAATCGCCTTGGTGGAGACCGAGCCGCCCATGCCATTTTGGAGTTGGTCCAACTGCTCTCTCAAGCCGCCCGGTTGGTTGTCCAGCTTGATGATCCTGGTCTCATTGGTGACGGCCAGGAGCGTGCCAGCCAGTTGTTTGCGGTAATTCCCGTAATCCTTGAAGTGCGGAAACACCAGGACCAGATTCAGGACGACGAAGACGATGATGGCGATGACGACGATGATCCGCTTTTCCTGCGGGCGCAAATTCAAGCTGTCAGCAATGTTGCTCATGGCGCCTCGCTGCTTTTGATGGAGCAGGTAAAACTCCAGGCGGTTTTGCCGGACTGCACCCGGGTGTAGTTGAGGGTGACGTTGGTGAAGAGCGGATTGGTCTGGGTGGCGTCGGTGGCTTTTCTCAGGCCGTTCTGGAAGTCATAGACATCATTCGCCAACTCGCTGTCGCCGGTGCCGCTGATCTCAATTTTGGCGCGGTTGAAATACAAGTTTTCCAACGTCAGGTTCTCGGGAAGATTGGCCGCGACGGCCGCCCAGCAATCCAGGGCGGCGTATTTGAGATTCTGGCGTTCGGTAATGAGTTTGATCTGCACGTCGTCCAGCAACGCGTTGGTATAGGAGGCGCCCAGGCTGGCCAATTCGGAGTGCGCACGGTCGTTCTCCCGCTTCATCTCGAAAGAGGCGGCGAAATAACAGAGCACCGCCAGCAAATAAACGCCCACCACGGCCATGACGCCGCGCATCCAGAGGCGGTCCATCAATTGCCGGTGGTAGCGGGCGCCGAATTCGGGGGGCAGCAGGCTGGTGCTCGCGCCGTCGGTCCCGGTGCGCTGGGCGCTGACCGCCGCCAATTCCGCCGGCGCGGCGGGAGCGACAACCTCGACCCCGTGATCGGCCCACTCCATGAAGAGCGGCCGCCAAGCATCGGCTTCGGCGGAGTTGGCGACCAGATGAATGCGGGGCGGCGCCGTCAGCCAGCCCTCCAACTCGCCCGCCCAGGCGATTTGCTCAATGTGCGCCTTGAGTTGCGAAGCGCGTTCGGGTCCTTCCGGCAGGGGCAGGAGGGTCAAATTTTGAATCGCGCTCCCGTAATGCCAGGCAATCAGCACCGGTTCGCCCGGCGCGCCCGGAAAGAACCAGAGGCCGTCCCCGTTCATTTTGGCCGAGAGCAGTTGGTCCAGGCCGGGACACTCGATGCGGTCGGCCAGGAACCCCTGGCGTTCGAGATCGCCCAGAAACTCCTCGACATAGCTGCGCGCGGCAATGATGACAATGACCGTGCGCAAGGCGTCCGGCTTGGATTCGATGCGGGGCATCAAATAGAAGCTCCAGACAATATGAGTGACAGGGAGTGGGGAGAGTTTTTCCAGTTGCAGTTCCACCATGGCGGCCATTTCCGAGGCGTCGGCGCCGGGCAACTGGACGGCGCGGAAGAACACCTTGTCCGGCGGCAGCCAGGCGATGTTGAGCCGGGGGCGGACGAGGGACTGCCAGCTCTTGGCGACGGCGGCGGGCGGGGCCGGCTCCTGCAAGGTCAGGGTCTTCTCGGAGTCAAATACAAAGCGGCTCCCCCGCGCCGAGAAGCGCCAAAGACGGCGCCCGCCGGGCTGGGTTTCAAGGACATTGGCGGAATACCAGCGCGACATCAGGTGCCTTTCTTCAATGGGACTGATTTCCCGTCCTCGGAAAGCGCCATGAGGTGCTCCTCGGTTTGGGTGACGCGGAGGACCTCCTCGATGGTGGTCTGCCCCGCCTTGACTTTTTTCCAGCCGTCGGCGCGCAAGGTGTGCATGCCGCGGGACATGGCCCTTTGTGCGATGGTGGACGAGGCGGCGCGGCTGATGATGAGGGGGCGGATGGCCTCGTCCATGAAGAGCAGTTCATAGATGCCCATGCGCCCCTGGTAGCCCAGCATCCGGCAGGCCTCGCAGCCGGCGCCTTTGCAGAATTGAGTGGTGGCGATGTCCTGCTCGGGAAAGCCCAGGCTCAGCAAATAATCGCGCTCGACCGGAATGGTGGTCTTGCACTTGGGGCAGATCGTCCGCACCAGGCGCTGGGCCAGGACCGCCTCGACGGAGGAGGCGACCAGGAACGGCTCGATTCCCATGTCAATCAAACGGGTGAAGGCGCTGGGAGCGTCGTTGGTATGGAGGGTGCTGAAGACCAGGTGGCCGGTCAGCGCGGCGCGGATGGCGATTTCCGCGGTTTCCAGGTCGCGGATTTCGCCCACCATGATCACGTTGGGGTCCTGGCGCAGGATGTGGCGCAGCCCCATGGCGAAGGTCAGCCCGATGTCCCCGCGGACGGCGATCTGGTTGATGCCCTTCAACTCGTATTCCACCGGCTCCTCGATGGTGATGATGCGTTTGGTCACCGAATTGATCGTGCTCAGAAAGGCGTAGAGCGAAGTGGACTTGCCCGAGCCGGTCGGCCCGGTCACCAGAAAAATCCCGTGCGGCTTGACGATGATTTGGCGGATGTGGTCTTCCTCCTCTTTCGCAAAGCCGAGCTTTTCCAGGCTGAGGAAAATCTTCCCGCGAGTGAGCAGGCGCAACGAAACGCTCTCGCCATAGACGGTCGGCACGGTGGAAACGCGGATGTCAATTTCCTCGCCCTTGATGCGGACATTGATGCGGCCGTCCTGCGGCAGGCGTTTTTCGGCGATGTTCATGCCGGACATGACCTTGATGCGGGAA
>Ga0182027_10003399_pt1 | contig 25278 bp, 26 predicted proteins | sample 712E1DmetaG_FD_121300 | JGI IMG/M metagenome (GOLD analysis project Ga0182027, IMG submission 121300) | Permafrost microbial communities from Stordalen Mire, Sweden - 712E1D metaG (Illumina Assembly) | ecosystem: Environmental > Terrestrial > Soil > Wetlands > Permafrost | place: Sweden...
TGGATTAGGCTGCGGGCTTATGGCACCACTGCCGAAACCGGAAGTCATCATTACTCACGAAAGCGATCTGGACGGATTGCTGTCGGGCGCGTTGCTGCAGCGGCTGGCCCAAAAACTGTTCGGCACGGACATCCCGCTGGAGGCTTACCACTACAATTTTTGGAAACAGCGCGATTTGCGCGAGCGGTCTGCCTGGGTCGCGGACTTCACCTTTGAACCGCGCCTCGACAAGCCGGATTGGGTGGTCATTGACCATCATGTCACCGAAACCGCGCCGAAAAACGCGCAACTCATTCACGACGTGAACAAATCCGCCGGACTGCTGTGCTACGAGCTTTGCCGGCAGCACGGCATTGCGTCACCCGCGCTGGACCGGCTGGTGCATTTGAACAACGTCGCCGATTTGTTTTTGGAGGACGATCCTGACTTCGAGATTGCGGGCGACTACGCGAACCTTGTCAAAATTTACCAGTTCTGGAACCTGCACACGCTCATTGGCGGCGACATTGAAAAGTTGCTGGATCATCCGTTGCTAGAAGTCATGGCCGTCAAGCGCCGCATCGAAAATCCGATTGGCTTTGAATGGAGCAAATCGAACATCACGGAAATCAGCCCGACGGTCGGGTTCATGGACACCATCGTTGGCAACAACAATCTCATCGTCCACCGGTTGCTGGAGGAGCAGGCGACGAAATATCAGGTGCTGGTCACGTTGTTCCGGCGCGGGAACGCGGTGTTCGCCAGCTTTCGCAGCCGCAACGGCGAGGCGTTCAAGGTGGCGGAAAAATTCCAGGGCGGCGGTCATGTAAACGCCTCCGGCGCCATCCTGCCCAAATCCGTCCGGAACATCACCGACGGCGTGGAATACCTGCGGCAGGTTTTGAATCCGAAAAACGAGACGCAACAGACGCGGCTGAACAGCCTGGAAAGCCTGTTCGCCGGTATTGAAGCCGGGCAAAAGAAGTGACCGCCAATGGGGGCGATCATTGGAATGCGCACGAAGGTTATTCGTTCATACCATGCCCGCTAGGCGTATTGGGATTCCACCACAACAACCCTTTTTTGGTTTTATCGTTCTCAATTTGAACCATGAAGTCTGGAAATGACATCATACTCGCATATCCTCCCACCGACAAAACATTGCAGCCGTGTTTGTGAATCGTGCTAACGCCTACTTTTGTATCTGGATAGGCGCCGCCGGCATTGTAAATCGAGGCATCCTTGGAACCGTCTGGTTCCCAATTTATAATGCACAGAGGACTCCAAATCTCACTCGCCTTGCACGTCTTCCATTGATACTCGTCGTTTTTTGGCGCTGGATAGAAGGCGCTCGCTCCATTCATGACGTAACTGCTTAATTTTTGGTTGCAGTCTTCCCATTTTTTCGTTCCCACGACAGTTGTGCTGAAAACCGGGCATATTAATGCATCAGCATTTGGTATATATTGCCAAAAAACGCCACTCGACAGGTTCTGTGCCCGCTTCTCACGCCAATTGTTGGCATCAATTTTGGCGTTCCCGGTTTTGAAGTTGACAGGGTTATTTGGGCTGCCTTTATACAACCATCCTGGAGGACATGGCGGACTGGCATCATTACCCCAATTTGGCCAGGGCATGTAATCGTGGTTGTCGGTCATATACATATTCAATGCCAGACCCAATTGTTTCATCTTGCTCAGACAATCTGTGCGTTGGGACCTCTCGGGTCGCGGTAGGGCCGGGATCATCAATGCCGCCAGAATCACAATGATCGCGATGACCACCAGAAGTTCAATCAGCGTGAACGCCGGTCGGAATCTGGAACTTTTTACAGGTTTCATTTTGTGTATTGAATTTGAAGCAACGTAGCTGATGGAGCCAAAAATACATGTCATCATAATTCATGTCATAAAAACACATGACAAGGCTTTTATCAGCCCACGGTAACAAGCACAGATAGAATAACTCTAAGATTTGTGTCCATAAACGTTAATTCGCATGGTTTTGCTTTTCCTTGAAACGATTCGCGTTTAGCATCATGGCGTTTATGGCTGATTCAAACCTGCGCGCCGACGGTCGTGCTCCCAATCAACTCCGTCCGCTACGCTTTCAAAACAATATCGCGCCTTACGCCGCTGGTTCGACGCTCGTCGAATGGGGCAATACGCGCGTCATCTGCGGCGTGACCATCGAGGAAACCGTCCCGCGCTGGATGAAGGAGCAAAAGGTCGAGGGCGGCTGGATCACCGCCGAATACTCGATGCTTCCCTATTCCACCCTGACGCGCAAACCGCGCGACATCTCCAAGGGCCGGCTCGACGGACGCTCTTCCGAAATCCAGCGGCTCATCGGCCGCTCCATCCGCGCCGCCGTGGACCTGGAAAAATTCGGCGCGCGGACGATTTGCGTGGACTGTGACGTGTTGCAGGCTGACGGCGGCACGCGCACCGCCGCCATCACCGGCTCGTTTGTCGCGCTTTCGCTCGCGGTGAAAAAACTGATGGCCGAGAAAAAGCTTTCCGCCAGCCCGATCAGTTCCGGCATCGCCGCCGTCAGCGTTGGCATCGTCAACGGCACGCCGTTGCTGGACCTGTGCTACACCGAGGACGTGGGCGCCACCGTGGACATGAATCTGGTGATGAACGCCGCCGGGGAATTCATCGAACTGCAAGGTACCGGTGAGGAAGCCACGTTCACCGAGGCGCAGCTTGCCGATTTGCTTGCGCTCGGCAAGGCGGGCATCCGCGAACTGCTGGCTGCCCAGGAAAAAGTGCTGCTGGAGTCCAAGCTTTAGCTTGTTCCGGCCACGCTGAAGCGTGAACTCCAACAGGTATTTGCATCCCATGTCGCTCTTAAAACGTCCGCGGCAAAAACCCAAACCTTCGCAGCCCACGCGGCTGTGGCTCATCCGCCACGCCGAGGTCGAAACGCGTTACCGGCACACGTTTGGCGGGCGGATCAACATGAATCTTTCGCCCCGCGGGCGCGCACAGGCTGAAAAGCTCGCCGAATATTTGCGAGGCAAAACGTTCGATGGCATTTACGCCAGCCCAATGAAGCGCGTCCGGCAGACGCTTGCGCCGGTGCTCAAAAACAGCGTGCTCGTGCCAACCATTATGCCCGGATTGCGCGAAGTGGATTTCGGCGATTGGACAGGTTACAACTGGGAGGAAGTGCGCAAGAAATTCGGCGTTCATCCCTACGACTGGCTGGACGAAATCGAGTTGGGCGCGGTGCCCAACGGCGAAACCGGCGTTCAATTCCGTGCCCGCGTCGAGCCGTGCCTGTTTGAAGTCATCCGGCGGCATCCGGGCGGGACGGCGGCGATTTTTTGCCACGGCGGGGTCATTCGCATGATGCTGGCCATCTTGCTCGAACTGCCGCTGCCCAGGACCAATGCGTTCGAGATTGAATACGCCAGCGTCACGCAGGTCGCGCTGCATCCGCATCTGAACGAAATCGAGCTGCTCAACTTCACGCCGTGGCGGGACCTGGTAACGTGACTGAATTATTGGCGCAGCCAAGACATCATGGATGCAATGATGACATCCGCCCTCGCCCCGGCCCTCTCCCCCAGGAGAGGGGGAATTGTTCGCCGATTTTTTACAAATACGTACGACGGGATTGGCTGGACGCTCATCCGTAAAACCAGAAACAATCGAAGGCGATTTCCTCTCCTGGGGGAGAGGATGAAAGGTGAGGGCGGACGTAAACGCTCATTCCACTGAAAATGGAGCGGAATTACAAATGAAGACAACCAAATCCCTCTGGCGCGTTTCCGTCATCACAACGTCGGAAGCTGAAGACGCGGTTTCGGAACTTCTCGGGGCGGTGTTCGGCCGGCCGGTTTCGTCTTATTTCAACCTGGAAACCGGTGTGAGCACGGTCACGGTTTATCTTCAGCAAAAATTCATGAACCTGGGAGCGCCGGCGTCTCGCCGGCGAGTTTCGTCCATGCCGGCGGGACGCCGGCGCTCCCAGGAACAGGTCCGCAGGGAAATTCTTGACGGCCTGGAACGAATCACCAATTGCGGGCTGAAAATCGGCTCCGGCAAAGTCATACTTTCAAAAGTACGCCGCGAAGATTGGGCGGAATCGTGGAAACGGCATTTCCAGCCCATCGAGATTGGCGATGCCTTGCTCGTCAAACCGAGCTGGAGCAAAAAACTGCCGCGAAAAAATCAGGCAGTCGTCGTGCTGGACCCCGGTCTCAGCTTTGGCACCGGCCAGCATCCAACGACGTCGTTTTGTCTACGCGCATTGGTCCGGCATAGAACAATTGGAACAAGCCGGTCGTTTTTGGACATGGGCACGGGGTCGGGAATCCTGGCGATTACGGCGGTGAAACTGGGGTATTCGCCGGTCCATGCCTTTGATTTTGACCTGGAAGCGGTCCGCGTGGCGCGCGCCAACGCCCGGGCCAATGGGGTTCAAGGCAAGCTGTGGATCAAACGTGGAGACGTGACCAAACTGCCGGTTCACGCGGCACGAAGATACGATTTGATTTGCGCGAACTTGATTTCGACGCTGCTGATTTCCGAGCGGCGGCGGATGGTGGCGCAATTGAACCGCGGCGGGATGCTCGTGCTGGCCGGCATTTTGAAATCGGAATTTGCGCAGGTACAAAAAGTTTTCGAGGAACTGGGATTAAAACTCGCCGTCCGGAAGGTTGAAAACGAATGGTGTTCCGGCTCGTTTTATTTCGCCTAAAAAGAATTTCAGAAAAAATTGAATGACAAACACGACAAATGGTCTTATACTCAGAGCGAAGCGGTTAGCCGTCAGCCAACAAGGAAGGTTGAAGGCGCTGTTAGACGCTGCTCGACATGAGTTGTGTTATGAAAAGAATAATGGAAGTGATAACGGAGGCTGTTCAGGATCCTAAACACCCGTTCCGCAAGCTGGATCATCAGCCCAAAAAACCACTCAAAAATCGTTACGAACGCAGAAAAGTAAAGGAGTATCTGCATCTCGGTGACTGGCAGGAAGAAATGGCATGAGCAATCCTGCCGAACTTGATTGAATGAGCCGCGCGCGAGCGCGGCCTTTTCATTTTTAACGGCGTGCCGGCTGGCACTCCGGGCAGAGGCCGAAAAATTCGAGTTTGTGAGTCACGCTGGTAAAGCCGTTCGCGGCGGCAATGCGGGACTCAATCTCGCGGGGGAAGCATTCCCCGATTTCAACCACTTCCGCGCAACGGGTGCACACCAGATGATGGTGATGGCCGTCGTCGCCTTCGCCGACCAGTTCAAACCGCGCCGTGCCGTCGCCGAAGTCAAACCGCTTCACCATTCCCAGTTCTTCGAGCAGATGCATGGCGCGGTAAATCGTTGCCAGATCGCACCGGCCCCGGGGCAGGGCGGCGAAGATTTCCTTGTTCGTGAACGGATGGGGATGCTGCCGCAAAATTTCCAGGATCGCCGCGCGGGGGCCGGTGATCTTTCGCGCCTGCCGACGCAAACGGCCCGTCAATGCGGACATTTCCTGACGCTGGTGGGAGTGGGAATGGGCGCGCGGCTTCGTTTTTAAAACGGCGTTTTTCATGTGGCGGTCAGGTCTTCAGATGAAAAAACAGAATCAAGGCGGCAATCGCGCAAAAACCGGCGGCAAAATTGATCAGCACGAGTTTTTTGTGGTGCTTGAAAATTTCACCCAGCACGGCGTGGGCGGCCAGATATAAAAAGCCGCCGCCGGCATTCGCGAGTGCCAGCGCCAGCCAGAAATTGGAGGCGTTTCGCAACACCAGCCAGCCCAGCAATCCGCCCAGAATGGTGGTGGATTCAACCGCCGCCACCAGCCAGAGCATTTTCCGGCGTGGATACCCGCCGCCAAGCAGCAATGCGCCCAGCGCGAGGCCTTCGGGAAATTTATGCACGCAGATGGCGAACGCGATGGACAGGCTTACCTGTCTGGTTTCGGGTCCGGTTTCCTGGTTTCCCGCCGCCAGCGCCAGACCGTCCACAATGCAATGGACGGACAACGCCATCATCATCGCCGTGGCGAATTCGGCCAGGCGATGCGCGGTGGCCTCGTCAAAATGGCTGGCCGCGCACGCCGGGCAGACGTGGTAAACGTATTTGGTGATGAAGGCGAAAAGGAAATAGCCCGAAGCCCCCGCCAGCAGGAATTGCCACCCGTGCAGGGCTTCCAGACATTCCGGCGCGATGCCGCAAACGGCGACGCCCAACAGCGTTCCCGCGCCCAGGCTGATGAAGGCGCAAAGCTGCTTGTGCGTCCGCGCCAGCCAGGCGCTCATTACGCCGCCCGCCAGTGCGATGGCAAACGCCGCGAAAATCTGGAATAAAATGGCCGTGTTAATCATGGCATTTCAAATGCAAATCATTTGCATCTTAATCCGACATAAAAGCCGCCCGGCTGCAAATGCAATCGGGCGGCGGAAAAAACTACTTCATCAGCAGCATCTGGCGCGCGCGCTTGATGGCGAGGGTCAGCCGGCGCTGGTAATGCGCGGGCATGCCGGTGTATTTGCGCGGCAGGATGCGGCCCGCGTCGGTCACATATTGCCGGAGCAAATTGGTGTTTTTGAAATCGAGCGCGTCGGCGGTGAAGTCAATTTTCGGCTTCGGCCGCGGGGTGCGTTTTTCCGTCGTGCCGCGGCGTGAACCGCGGCGGTCCTTGTCGGCATGGGTTTTGCGGGGCATAATTACTTGATTTCGCGGTGCAGCGTGTGGCGGCGGAGGGCGGGATTATACTTTTTGATTTCCAGCTTCTCCGTCTTCAGCTTCTTGTTGCGGCTGGTGGTGTAGCGCGAGGGCGATTTGCCCAGCTTGCGCGCTTCCGTGCATTCGATGGTGATGGTTTCGCGCGGCATAAATTATTCCTTTTCCTTGGCGGTCTTTTCCTCCGGCTCGTCTTCCTCGGTTTCAACTTCCGAGACGCCGACGCTGTCAATCGTGCCGAGCTGGCCGATGCGGCGCGAACGCAGCGCGCCTTCACGTTCCAATTGCGCTTGCGCTTCGACCGTGAACCGCGTCCACGGGATCGCTTCCAGGCGCGCCTTGGGAATGTTCTTGCCGGTCAATTCACAGACGCCGTAGGTCTTTTTCTCGATGCGTTTGAGCGCTTCCTCGATTTCATAAACCGCATCCTGGTCGGACGACAACAGGCTCAACGCGAAATCGCGGTCGAAATTGTCCGTGCCGGAATCGGCCATGTGCAGGCTGTAACCGGGCAATTCCTGCGCCGATTCCTTGGCCAGGCCGTTCATCTGCCGAAGCAGTTGCTCGCGCAATTCCAGCAGCCGCTGGCAATACTTCTGCCACTCGGCCTTGACTTTCCGCGGGTCGGCGGCGGCTTTGGCTTTCAACATCGGACGGCCAAGGATCGCCGCGGTGGCGGAAACCTGAGCTTTCCCGGCCGTTTTTTTCTTTATGGTCACGTTTTAAAAATCAGTTTTGATTCGTCAAGAGCGCGGGAATGTAGCAAAGGGCATCAAATACGCCACACAAATTTTCAGTTTTTTTCGGTTCGCACCAGCGCCTTCCGCTGCCCGCGCGGACACCGACGGTATCATGAAGTTCCATTGTCATGTTGGACGTTTGCAGCAGGTCGCGCACCAACCTGCGGAAAATGGATTGGCCGTGCCGCCCTGGGAGCGCTGGCGTCTTGCCGGCATGTTTCGTGACGAGGTCTTTTCCCATTAACTCGCCGCCGGGACGGCAGCGCGCCCGGGAGGGTAAACGTCATAGCGGCTCTTTGATTGTTTGTCGAAAACCCGATCCCGCCTGCTCGCCGCGCGCACGCGCGCCAGGAAAACAATCTACGACCCCCAAAAATGTCCCGATAATGTGCAACTACTTGTCCCGGTCCAGCCCGAGAATGGCAACCCGCAACGGAATCATCGCTGTGTACATGATCAATTGCCCGGCGTTTCAAATCATCCAAACCCAATCCTCTGGCGGCATCAAACATGCTGATTTTTGCCACAACAAAAGCGGTCATGGCCATGAACAAACAGATTCTCACCGCCACACAATCGGCGCTGGGCAGCGGCCAGATTGCCGTTGGTGGCTCGATGGACAGCGGGAATAGTGGATTTATATTCGGATGGTCGGGAGGCATTGACATGACGGATACGAAACTTGTTCTGGAGATTACCCCCGTCCCCGAACCCGCCATGCTGGCGTTTGCCGGCTTGGGCGCGCTGGGCTGCGTGCCGATGTTCTGGCGCAGGAAAAGCTGACACTGAAATCGGATTTGGGTTGGATTGGTTAATGGATGCGGAATTCGTTCCGCATCCATTTTTTATGGATTTCACCGGGCGATTCTGAAACAACTTCCGGCATGGCCGAAACCAATCGCAATCTGCCCCGGCATGTGGCGCTGGGCGCGCTGCTGATTTACGTGTTAACCCTGAGCTGGGGCATCACGGCGCCGGGTCTGCCGCTGGCGGCGAAGGTGACGGGCTGGGATTGGCAGCCGATGGCCGGCCAGCCGTTGCTGGGGCTGTTCACCCTGCCGTTACGCCTTCTGCCAGTTGCCTGGATTCCCGCCGGATTGAATTTGTTCTCCGCCGTTTGCGGCGCGTTGACTCTGGGATTGCTGGCCCGTTCCCTTCAGTTACTGCCGTGGGATCGCCCTTGGAACGCCGCCAACAGCTGGGCGAACAAATTGCCTGTGCTGCTGGCGTGCGTGGTTTGCTGGCTGGAGTTCGGCTTCTGGCGGGAGGCCACCACCGCCACGGGCGAGATGCTGGACCTGCTGCTCCTGGCGGCGGCCATCTGGTGCCTGTTGGAATATCGTGTCGCCAGGAAATCCGTCTGGGTTGACGCGGCGGCGCTGGTCTGGGGTTTGGGCATGGCGGAGAATTGGTTGATGCTGCTGGACGCGCTTGAGCCACCCCTGCGGAAACACTGAGCCGTTTGCCCGCCGGCACGGCAAAACCATTTCAAGCCGGCCCCGGGTCAGTTCCGCACCGCTCCACCCGCTTTTCGATGCACGCATACGCATTGTGGTTGTGGATGCTCTCAAAGTTTTCCGCCACCACCCGGTACCATTTCACCTGGGGATGCGCGTTGAGCTTGAGCGCCACGTTGCGCACCAAATCCTCGACAAACACCGGGTTTTCATAAGCCCGCTCCGTCACCGCCTTTTCGTCCTGCCGCTTGAGCAATGCGTAAAGCTCCGAACTGGCCGAGCTTTCGATCATTGCCACCACTTCCTCGATCCAGACCGGTTTCGAGAACCGCAGCGCCACCGTCACTTCGCCGCGCTGGTTGTGCGCGCCATATTTGGCAATCGCCTTCGAACAGGGACACAGCGTCGTCACGTTCACCTTGACCGTCAGCACAAAATCAATTTCCGAACCGCACGCCGCCGCGTCGAACCGCGCCACGTAATCCATCAAGCTTTCCATGCGTGACGCCGGCGACTTTTTCACCATGAAATACGGGAATTCGATTTCCAAATGCGACGTGGCCGCGTGAAATTTCCGCTGCAGCGCGCGCAAAATCTCCCCGATGTTCTCCACGTGAACCACGCTGCCATGCGCGTTGAGCACCTCGACGAACCGGCTCATGTGCGTGCCTTTGAATTCCTTCGGCAAATCCACGAACATGCCGATGGTCGCCACCGTGTTTTGCACGCTGCGCGCCTTGTCGCGCACCTGGATGGGAAACCGCAGCCCGCGCACGCCCACCTTGTCAATCCGCAACTCGCGATGATCGCGCAGGCTTTGCATATCGTGCAAATGAGCGGCGGAGTTTTTTGGGGCCGCGCGGAATTTTACGGTGTTCGTGCCTTTTCGTGACATGGCAGAACAATAACAGCTTTGCGAAATTTGGCAAAAGTGTTCTCCCGGAATAAATGTGAGGGGCAGCCAGTGCGTCAATTTCCCGCGCCCCAAATAATGTCCCACCGGGTAATATTCTTCAGCGGCTCGATACTGCCGTCCGGACCAAACTTCAATGGTGCGCTCCAGAACTGAAAATCATGGCCTTTGATGCCATCCGGAGTGGATTGCCAGCGGTCAGCCATCCAAAAGAACACCATTTCTCCACTGATTGGAATTTTTGCGACCCAAGTCTCTTGGGCGTGTATGAATGGAGCATTGTATCCACCAAAGACCGGACCAGCATGCTCAGAATGAACTGTGACCGGCCCGGAGGGGGTTGTAACCTTCGCATCCCATGTTTCCTGTCTGGACGTAGCTGGGTCGGCCTTATCCGAACGACAGTTGATGTTCGCTTGCGGTTTCGTGGTAAAAGGACCCAATGGCGAGGAAGATGTGAAAACCTGCGCTTCACTGCCCTCGGGACAAAAGGCGCAACGTGCCCCGAAGATCGCATAGAAAATATTGTTTCGCCGGAAAAGCACGGGGGCTTCACCACCCACGCCCAGAACGTCGCTGGTTTGGCCGGTTGCACCCAGATAATCGGGAGTGAGGCGCTCCACGCGAATGGTATAGCCTTCATTAATGGACGTATAGATGAAGTAACCGGTGCCATCGTCGTCCGCAAAAAGACTGCCATCTCCGGTGCCGGGATGGGCAAGCTGCACGTCCGGCGTGGCAATTTTGAAAGGACCAACCGGCGTATCGCTGGTGGCGGCTCCTTCCCGGCCAAACCACTCTTTGGCATTGGGATACCAGTTATACCAAAGCACATACTTGCGGGTACTCGGATTGAATACCACGTACGGACGATAATAAATGGCATCCGGACGTTCCTTGAGCAGCGTGCCTTCAAACGTCCAGCGCTCAAGATCGGGCGAACTGTAAACCCGGAAGTCGTTGTTGGTCATGCCATCGGTCTTGCCGTAAGCCGTCCCGTAGAGGTAATAACGACCATTGAAAAACTGGATGCAGCCGTCATGGGCATCAATAATTTCCCCGGTTACCTCGCGCCGGGGCTCAACATTGTTGATGGTGACGGTTTTTCGCTCGGGAGCGGGCTGCGTCCGGTCACATGAAATTGTGAAAGCCGCCAGAAGAAATGCAAGTCCTGCTGGTTGATAACACTTGGGAAACTGGCGTCCGAATGGATACACACGGCGAAGCCTATTTCAAGACCCACTGGTGTCAAGATGTCATTCGCTTTGACTTGCGCCAGGGCAGGGATTATCACCCTCTGATGAATTTGAGACAGGTTCTTCGGCGGCTTACGATGGTAGTTGTTTTCGCGCTTTTTCTTGACTGCCTTCAAGCCGAGACTTTTCGCGTTGCCACTTACAATGTGGAAAATTATCTGGATCAGCCGACCGAATCCCGCAAGTTCACGAAATCCGCCCAGGCCAAAGCCAAGGTCTGTGACAGCATCCGCGCCCTGAATCCCGACGTCATCGCGCTGGAAGAGATGGGCGGCACCAATGCCCTCATGGAATTGCGCCGGTCGCTCAAGGACAAAGGGCTGGATTTCCCGTATTGGGAATACGTTTCGGGCTGGGACACGAATATTCACGTTGCCATCCTGAGCCGGCTGCCCATTGCCGCCCGCCACCCTCACACGAATGACAGCTTTCTGCTCGATGGCCGCCGATTTTCCGTCAGCCGCGGTTTCGCCGAGGTGGACATCCAGGTGCAAACCAATTTCACCTTCACGCTCATCGCCGCGCACTTGAAATCGCGCCGGGTGGTGCCTGACGCCGACGAAGCCCAACTGCGTCTGGAAGAAGCAAAGATTTTGCGCGGCATTGTGGATGAACATTTCAAGGCCGACCCGGGCGCAAAATTGGTTGTGTTGGGCGATTTTAACGACCTGAAGGATTCCGCTTCGACGAAGGCCGTCATCGGCAGCGGCAGATTCAAACTCGTGGACACGCGCCCGGCCGAACGCAATGACGACACCGCCACGAACCCGGTGCCCGCCTTCGAGCCGCGCACCATCACGTGGACGCATTACTACGGCAAGGAAGACACCTACAGCCGCGTGGATTATATTTTGCTCAGCCCCGCGATGGCGCGGGACTGGTTGAAAAGCGAAACCTATGTTTTAAGGACGTCCAATTGGGGCGTCGGCTCCGACCACCGGCCCATCGTGGCGGCATTCAATATGGAAAATAATTAGAAATTGAGAGCGACAGTGTGTCGCTGTTCCCAAACAGCAAATGGACCGGCAAAATGCCAGCTCTCCTGCTACAACTTCTCCGGGTGCTTGATCAAATCCACGACGCGCATGAGCAGGCGTCCGGCCGCCCCGCCGTCAATCACGCGATGATCGAAGCTCAATGTGAGGTTCGCTTCCATCACCGGCACAAACTGGCCTTTGCTCGCGTCCCAACTGGGGGTGCGCCGGGCGGCGCCGATGCCGAGCACCAGCGATTGTTCCGGCAGCGGAATGGGCGTGGCCCAAATCAGCCCGAACGTGCCGAAGTTGGTCACGGTGGCAATGGAACCGCCCGTGGCTTCCGGCGGCAGCTTGCGTTGCCGCGCCAGCTCGACCAATTCGTCGTAAGGCCCGACCAAATCCTTGAGCGACCGTTTGTCCGCGTGTCGAAGGACGGGGACCAGCACGCCATCCTCGGCTTCAACGGCGAAAGCAATATCAATGGCCGAAGGATGAACAATTTTATTGCCGACGAGCCGTCCGGCGGGCGCGCTGTTTTCCGCCAGCGCCACCGCCAGCGCGCGCAAGCAGCAAAGCGCCGGACCGGGTTTGGGCTGGGTTACCTTGCGAAAAGCGAAAAGCGGATCGAGGCAAACCGGCAGGCCGACGTGCGCAATGGGGCGCGTCCAGCTCCGGCGCATGGCGTCGGCCACTGTCACGCGCATGGACGACGCCGGGGTTATCTTTTGTTTTTCCAGATGGGCGATAAACCGCTCAAAGTCTTCCACGGTTACCCGTCCCGCTGCGCCGCTGCCCGCTACGCCCGCCAGATCGGCGGCGTGCAAACCCAGTTCATTCATGCGCGCCTTGAGCCGCGGCGAAAGGTAGCTCGCGCCCGCCGCGTTCGCCGGCACGGGCAAGCCGCGGATGGTTGGTTTAACGCGATTCTTGCTACCGTTTCCGTTTGGCGCGGCAATGCGCTCAGTGTCGCCGGCTTTTGCCGGCGCGGGAATGTCCAAGCCCGCCAGCACGGCTTCCTCCTGGGTGGCTTCAATCTGGCCGAGCACCGCGCCGACGGTGTAGCTTTCGTTCAATTGCGCGGTGATTTTTGCAATGCGTCCCTTGCACGGCGACGTCACGTTCATGTTGGCCTTGTTCGTCTCCACTTCGATCAAATCCTGGCCGGCTTCGACGGTGTCGCCGGGCTGGACGAGGAAGTTGATGATGCTGGCCTCGGCGATGGACTCGCCCAGTTGCGGCATGATGATGGGGATGGAAGGCATGTTTAGAAGCGAGGATGGAAGATGGAAGATGGAAGATGGCGGAAAAATTCCATTCTCAACCTTCGGTTTTCCATTCTCATTTTGTTGGACGGATTCATTGTTATAAGCGGAGCAACTTTCTTGCGGCGGCGGCGACGGCGCGCGCAGTGGGACGGTGCGCGGTCCACAAATTGGGGTGATACGGCACGGGCGTGTCCTTGGCGTTGAGCCGTTGCGGCGGCACGTCGAGCAAACCGAATCCCTCGCTCGTGACGCGGGCGATGACCTCCGCTGTCACCCCTCCCCACGGCCAGGCTTCACCCACGCAGAGCAACCGCCCCGTGCGCGCGACGCTGGCCATTACGGTATCGGTGTCGAGGGGTTTCACGGAACGCAAATCCACCACTTCCACCTCCCAGCCTTCCGGCGCCAGTTCGGATGCGGCTTCGAGCGCTTCATGCACCATGGCACTGTAAGCCACGATGGTCAGGTCGCGGCCTTCGCGCGCAATGCGGGCCTTCCCGACGGGCAGCGCCTCGCTCGGCAGTTTTTCCGCCTTGAGGTGGTAATAAAGAAATTTGTGCTCGCAAAAAATCACCGGGTCGTCAATCGCCACCGCTTCGAGCAACATGCTGTACGCGTCTTCAACCGTCGCCGGCGTCATTACCACCAGGCCGGGATAATGCGCGTAAATCGTCTCCAGACTCTGGCTGTGAAACGGCCCGCTGCCGGACGTGCCGCCAAAGGGCAGCCGCACGGTGATCGGGCAGGGAACTTGCGTGCGCCAAAACAGTGTCGCGGCCTGATTGACAATCTGGTTGAAGCCGACGGTGGAAAAATCCGCGAACTGCATTTCGATGATCGGCCGCATGCCTTCAATCGCCGCGCCGACGGCCAGCCCGATCATCGCGTCCTCGCTGATGGGCGAATCAATCACGCGGCCGGGAAATTCCTTCATCAGATTTTTCGTGGCCTTGAACGCGCCGCCGAATGCGCCCACGTCCTGTCCGTAAATGAACACGCGCGGGTCGTCGCGCAAGGCATGAGCCTGCGCTTCGCGGATGGCTTCGAGATAGGTGATGCTCATTGCCGGGAAAATGCAGAATGAAGAATACAGAATGAAGAAACAAATCCTGCTTGCAATGCGGCGATGTTTTTTAATTTTTCATTCTTCATTCCACCTTCTGCGTTCATGGTTCATTTCTCCTGCCCTTCATTCAAATGTTCGGTTGAAATCGCGCACCAGTCCTCGGCAAACGGATCCGGCACGGGTTCACGCTGGACCTGGGCGACGGTTTCCTCGATTTCGCGGACAATTTCGCCGCGCATCGCGGCCAGCGCCCCGGCGTCCGTCCATTTTTGGCGGAGCAAATATTCTTCGGCCACCTTCAGACAATCGCGCCCGGCGGGAGATGTTTTCAATTTGGGGTCAATGTAGCCGGCGTCGTCGTGTTCCCCGTGGCCGCACAGGCGGAGCAGCGTGGCCACGACCAGTTGCGGGCCGCGGCCTTCGCGGGCGCGCGCGCAGGCGTGGCCGACAATTTTCAAACACGCGGCCAGGTCCGTGCCGTCCACCGATTGAACTTCAACGCCGTAACCCACGGCCTTGTCGGCGAGGTCGCGGCAGGCAAACTGGCGCGTGGTTGGCGTGGAGTAGGCGTATTGGTTGTTGGCGACGATCAAAACCAGCGGCAGTTTTTCCACGGCGGCCTGGTTGAGCGCCTCATGAAACGACCCGGTGGAACTGGCGCCGTCGCCGATGCACGCCGCGCCAACGGTTCCGGGAACTCCCTTCATGCGGCGTGCGAACAACACGCCATTGACCACGGAAATCATCGCGCCGAGATGGCTGACCATCGGCAAATAGCCCTCCTGCGGCCTGCCCCGGTGGACGTTGCCGTCACGACCGCGCATCGGGCCGAGCGCCGAGCCGAGATACGTGCGCGCGGCGTCGAGCACGGATTCGCCGAACGCCAGCCGCCCCGCCGTGTCGCGAATCAGGGGCGCGAAGACGTCGCCCTTTTTGAGGGACGAACCAACCGCGACACTCAACGCCTCCTGTCCGCGTCCGAGAAAAACGCCCCCATGAATTTTCCCGGCGCGGTAAAGGGCGGCGAACTTGTCGTCCAGCAGGCGCGCCAGCAGCATGAAGCGATACGCGGACAGATGGGTGTTGCGCCCGGAGGCGACATCGCTCACCGGTTCAGGGTTGAGCACCGTTGGCAACATGGCGGAAATTTAGCGTTCCCGGCGCGCGCCAGCAATGTTTCTTTCAAGCTTTAGGCGGGAAACGCAAAAAACAGATTGGCCAATCGCGGATTTCGTGTTAAAAGAACGGGTGCGAATTGATAATCATCCGCCTGTATTTTAGCGAAACAAATGGAAACCGCCACCATGGACCAACCTGCATTCCAGATTTTGCTGCTGGGGAATGATCCGCAAATGTCGGAGATACTGTCGAGCCTCCTGAGCGAGGATGGCGTCGCGCTCTCCTATACCAAAAAAGCGGATGAAGCGCTCACGCTCATCCGCGAGCATCCGGCCGACGTTCTGCTGGTGGACTTGGTGTCGGCGAATGCAGAAGGCCTCAAACTGTTGCGCCAGCTTCGGGACAAGCCGACGACGAAATTCATGATTGTCACCGCGCTCACGGACGCGAACAAGACGGTGGAAAAGCTGCGGGCGTTCGAGTTGGGGGCGACCAATTGCCTGAGCAATCCGTTTGAACCGGCGGTGTTTCGGGCGCAACTGCTGTCGGAATTGCGGACCAAGCGCCGCCATGACGAGCTGGACCGGCGCAATTACGAACTGGCGGCGGCGCGCAGCGACGCCGAGTCGTCCGCGCGCGCCAAGTCCGATTTTCTCGCGGCCATGAGCCACGAGATTCGCACGCCCATGAACGGCGTCATCGCCATGGTCGGATTGCTGCTCGAAACGCCGCTCAGCGCCGAGCAGCGCGGCTATCTGGAAACGATCAATAGCAGCAGCGAGTCGTTGATGACCATTATCAACGACATCCTCGATTTTTCGAAAATTGACGCGGGGAAAATGGATTTGGACACGCGGCCGTTCGATTTGCGCTCTTGTGTCGAGAACTCGCTGGACCTTTTATCCGCGCGCGCGTTTGAGAAATGCCTCGATTTTGCCCATCAAATTGACGACGGCATTCCGACGACCATTGAGGGGGATTCGTTGCGCCTGCGCCAGGTGCTGGCGAACCTTTTGAGCAACGCCATCAAGTTCACCGAACGCGGCGACATTTTCGTCCAGGTCAAGCTGCTTTCGACCATATTGGATGAGGCGCAAAACCATTCGTTGTTGTGCCTGCAATTTTCCGTGCGTGACACGGGCATCGGCATTCGATCGGACTGGCTGGAGCGATTGTTCAAACCTTTTGCGCAAGCCGAGGTTTCGACCGCGCGCCGCTATGGTGGCACGGGTTTGGGGCTGGCCATCAGCAAGCGGCTGGTCGAATTGATGGGCGGCAAAATGTGGGCTGAAAGCGTGCCGGGCGAGGGCTCGACGTTCCATTTCACCATCAACGTCCGTGCCGAATTGCAACCGGAGCCCTTTGCCTTGGGCCAACCCCAGTCCAAACTCGCCGACTTGCGGCTTTTGATAGTGGACGACAACGCCACGGTCCGCCGCGTGCTGGCCGAGCAGGTCGCCAAGTGGGGAATGATTCCGTCCAGCGCCGAAAGCCCGCAGCAGGCGCTCGACTGGCTGCGCAACGGCGAACGGTATGATCTGGCCGTTCTGGATTTTCAGATGCCCCACATGGACGGCCTGGCGCTCGCGGCGGAAATTCACAAGCTGCCCGGCGCGGAGATGATGCCGTTGGTGCTGCTCATGCCGTTGGGTCCGCGCATGGAGGCGCCGGGCGGCACGCGCATCGTGTTTGCCCACACAGTCACCAAACCCGTCAAGCCGGCGCAGCTTTGCGAAATGCTCGTGCGCGCCCTGCTCAACCCGAAAATCGCCCCGCCCCAGGAAACGCTGGCCAAGCCGGATCAACCCCTGGCCGAGCGGCTGCCGTTGCAAATCCTTTTGTGCGACGACAATGCCATCAACCAAAAAGTCGCCACGCGCATTTTGCAGCAAATCGGTTATCAGCCGGGGCTGGCCGGGAACGGGCGCGAAGCGATCCTCGCGCTGGAACGCAAGCCGTACAACCTGATTTTTATGGACGTAATGATGCCGGAAATGGACGGCCTGGAGGCCACGCGCGTCATTCGTGAACGGCAGAAAGCCGGCGCGGCCAACTTTCCTGCCAACATCGTCATTGTGGCCATGACCGCGCAGGCGATGCAGGGCGACCGCGAAAAATGCCTCGCCGCCGGCATGGATGATTATCTCGCCAAGCCGATCCGCCCCAAAGACATTCGCGCCATCATCGAACACTGGGGGGCGCAATCGGCTCCCGCGGAACCACCCGTTATGACCACACCCGAAAAACCCTCGCCCGAAGCCGCCGCACCGGTGCCTGCCGCTGAAGAACCGCCGGAAGAACCGCCGGTGGAAATGGATCGCCTGAAGGATTTGACCGACGGCAGCGTGGAAAACCTGCGCGAACTGGTGGAATTGTTTTTCAAACAGACCGCCCAGCAACTGGAGCAACTGGAAGCCGCCGCGCGCGCGAACAAAGCCGACGATGTCCGCCGCGTGGCGCACAGTTGCGCGGGCGCGAGTGCGACGCTGGGCATGACGCGGCTCGTGCCGATGTTTCGCGATTTGGAAAAACAAGGCGCTTCCGGCACGCTGACCAATGCCACGCAGGTTTGCGAAAACGCCGTGCGCGAGTTCAAAATCATCCAACAATTTCTGGCGGCGCAGACGGATCTGGCCGCGGCACCGGGCACCGATGCCGGCAGTTCATGAAAAAAATTCTCATCATCGAAGACGATCCGATCATTGCCAACGTCTATCGCAACAAACTCGCGGTGGAGGGCTATCAGACCGAGGCCGCGCTTGACGGCGAAAGCGGGCTGAAACTGATGCGTTCGTTTCAGCCGGATGCCATCGTGCTGGACCTCATGCTGCCCAAAATGTCGGGCGCTGAAGTCATCAAGGAAATTCGCAGCGAAGCGGAATTTTCCAAACTGCCGATCATTGTTTTTTCCAACACGTATCTGACCAATCTGGTTCAGGAGGCGTGGAAGGCCGGGGCGACAAAATGTATTTCCAAAATCAACTGTTCGCCCAGGGATTTTTTAGACATCGTGCGCCAAACCGTCGGCGCCAGCGGCGCGTTTCCCCCAGCCCCTCAAGCCGCCGGGGGCGCGCCAAAAACCAGACCGGTTGCGCTCACCGGCGGGGACGATGCCGCCTTTCAGGCCGGCCTGCGGAAAACATTTGTTAACGACCTGCCTGCCACGCTCGCTGCCTTGCGCACCGGTTTGCAAAGCTTCATCAAGTCCGACACCGAAGTGGCGCGGCTCAAACAACTCCACGCACTCTATCGGCGGGTCCACGCGACCAACGGCAACGCCGGTCTCGTCGGCCTCGTCCAGATTGCGCACATGGCCGCCGCGCTCGAAGCGTTGCTCAAGGAGCTTTACGAAAATCCAAAAAACATCAATGCCTCAACGTTGCGCACCGTCGCCGCCGCGGTGGATTTTCTCGGCTTCCTGTTTGAACGCGGCATCCGGCCCGAAAAACAGGAAATGCCCGCCGCCAGCATCCTCGTGGTGGATGACCAGGACATTTCCCGCCGCGCCATCGTTTACGCGCTCGAAAAGGCGCAACTCCAGTCCGTCAGCGTCGAAGACCCGAACGCCGCCTTCAAACTGCTTTCTGAAAATCATTATGACCTGGTGTTCCTCGACGTGGACATGCCGGACATGACCGGTTTCGAACTCTGCGCCAAACTGCGCAGCCTGCCGGCGCACAAGAAAACCCCCGTCGTTTTTGTCACGGTCTTGAGTGACTTTGACAACCGCACCAGCTCCCGGATGGCTGGCGGCGACGACTTCATCGCCAAACCGTTTCTCTACATCGAACTTACCGTCAAGGCGCTCATCCACGTCCTGCGCGGCAAATTGCAACCAGTAAAATGACCGGGGGCATCAGGCTTCTAACTTCATGAAAAAAATCCTCATCATTGAAGACGACCAGATTGTGGCGAACGTCTATCGGAACAAACTCGCGGTGGAAGGCTATCAGACCGAGGCCGCGCCCGACGGCGAAAGCGGACTGAAGCTGATGCGCACGTTCCGACCCGATGCCATCGTGCTGGACCTCATGCTGCCCAAAATGTCGGGTCTGGATGTCATCAAGGAAATTCGCGCCGAAGCGGAATTTTCCAAACTGACGATCATCGTTCTTTCCAACACCTACTCGACCAACCTGATTCAGGAGGCGTGGAAGGCCGGCGCGACGAAATGCGTTTCCAAAATCAACTGTTCGCCCAAGGTGCTGTTGGACATGATGCACAGCACCATCGGCGCCGGCGAGCCGGTTTCGCATGCCCGTCAGAAAACCGAAAGCCCGTCGGCGGCCAAACCTTACGCGCCCGGCAAAGAGACGGATGCCGCATCTCAGGCCGAATTCCGAAAGGCATTTATTGCCGGCCTGCCTGCCACGCTCAACGTCCTGCGCGCCATTTTGCAAAGCCTCATCAAGTCTGACACCGAAGAGGTGCGGCTCAAACACATTCAGGAACTCTATAGCCGCATCCACGCGGTCAACAGCAGCGCCGGCCTGGTTGGCCTCATCCCGATCGCTCACATGGCCGCTGCGCTGGAAGCGTTGCTCCGGGAGCTTTACGAAAAACCGAAAAGCATCAACGCCTCGACGTTGCGCACCGTCGCCATTACCGTGGATTTTTTCAACTTCCTGTTCGAACGCGGCACCCAGCCCGAAAAATGGGATGTTTCCCCCGCCCGGATTCTGGTCGTGGACGATGAGGCCATAGCCTGCCGTGCCATCGTTTACGCGCTCGAAAAGGCGCAGCTCCAGTCCGCCAGCGTCGAAGACTCGAACGCCGCCTTCAAACTGCTTTCCGAAAATCATTACGACCTCGTGTTTCTCGACGTGGACATGCCGGGCCTGACGGGTTACGAGCTTTGCACCAAACTACGCGCCCTGCCGTCGCACAAGAAAACTCCCGTCGTTTTTGTCACCCGCCTTGACGACTTTAACAACCGAACCAGTTCCATGATGGCCGGTGGCAACGACTTCATCGCCAAGCCGTTTCTTCACATCGAACTTGCTGTCAAGGCGCTCATTCACGTCCTGCGCGGCAAATTGCAACCGGCCAAATGACAGGCCGCCGGACAGATTTCTTTGGAAAGTCAGTCCGGCACGGAAGGAGAATAACGCAGGAAATGGTCAAAACGGCCGGAAACAACTAGATGATACGCGAATGTCGCTCCGATGAATTGGGAGTGATTGGAGAGATCATCAACGATGCGGCCCAGGCCTACCAGGGTGTCATTCCTGCGGATCGCTGGCACGAACCTTACATGCCACTCGCCGAATTGACGGAGCAGGTGCAAGCGGGTGTGAATTTTTGGGGAACGGAACTGGACGGCAAGCTGGTGGGAGTGATGGGCATTCAACCGGTCCAGGATGTTACGCTCATCCGCCATGCGTATGTCCGCACGATTTGTCGCAACCGGGGCATCGGGGGCGGCTTGTTGCGGCATCTGCGCACCTTGACCGCCCGGCCGATTTTGATCGGGACCTGGGCGGCGGCGGTTTGGGCCGTGGCTTTCTACGAGCAGCACGGTTTTCGGAAGGTAAGCCCGGCGGAAAAGGACCGGCTGCTCAAAAAATACTGGTCCATTCCCGAACGTCAGATTGAAACGTCGGTGGTGCTGGCGGATGAGCGATGGTTTGGGGCGGCTCAATCGGAAGCACGGTGATGCTGACGCTGTTTTGCCGCGTCGGAAAATGGCCGGGAAGAGAATTCACCGGAACGAAATTTCGCGTTTTGGACTGCGGCGGGAAGCGGAGCGCCATGCCGCTTTGGATTAGGCCGCTGTCGAGGTTGCCCTGCAAAAGCGCTGTCGCCGCTGCGCTCTGCCAGCGCAGTCCAAAAGCTGCCGCCATTCAGGCCGTGCGTCATCCAGCTACAGGAAGGGCGCTGAACATTTCTTTGGCCATGACTCCCTCGGACACTTTCGTCACCGCACCGGTCATGCGAATGGCAAAGCCGTCGCCAATCTCGATGGCAATGACACCGCCGGGCATGTGGACGGAAATCTCACGGTCGCACAGGCCGAGCCGGTGCGCCACCGCCGCCGCCGCGCTGCTGCTGCTGCCGCTGGCCAGCGTGTAGCCCGTGCCGCGTTCCCAGATTTCAATCCGGATATTTTTCCGGTCGAGCACCTTCATGAACTGCACGTTGGTGCGGTTGGGAAAGCGCAAATGCGTTTCCAGCAGCGGGCCAATTTGTTTTGCCAGATCGGCGCTGATTTTTGGCAGCGGCAGGACACAGTGCGGATTGCCAATGGTCGCCGCGCAAAAGGTGAATTGCTGGCCGCGCAGGTGGATGGGCTCGTTGATGACTTCGCGGCGCGGGCCGGTCACGGGAATTTGATCGCTCCAGAAACTGACCTTGCCCATCTCGACGCGCACCCTTTTGCCGCGGTCCATCACCTCGGCCTGCACGAGGCCGCCGGGCGTTTCCACGGTGAATTCATTCTTGCGGACCAGTTTTTTGTCCCACAGGTAACGTGAAAAAATACGCAGGCCGTTGCCGCTTTTTTCCGCCTCGCTGCCATCGGGATTGAAAATGCGGAGCGCGAACTCCGCTTTTTTTGAGGGCAGGGGACCGAGCAAAATGCCGTCCGAGCCGACGCCGAAATTGCGATGGCAGATGATTTTGACCTGCTCGGTCGTCAGCGGCGCCGGCAGATTCTTCGGGTCAATGACAATGTAGTCATTGCCCAGCGCGTGATACTTGGTGTAGGCCCAAAGCATGAGCGAAGCATAGCGTGTTGTCTGCCAAGCGCAAAACAGAAACAATGTAGCGGCAGGCATCCTGTCTGCCGTATCCGGCGGCATCTTGCCGCCCGGGCCCACAAAACCGAATCCGAGCCGCTACTTCGCTCCACATCAGACCACCCGGCTGGAAGCCGGGTGATACGGCAGCAAGATGGCTGCCGCTACCCTAAAACAATCACCCGCCCGTTTTGTCTGCGCGCTTCGCTTCTTCCTGATGAAACTTGTGGAGGAACCGGTGAAAGGCTGGCGCAATAAAAATGCCGATGCTCGTGAGGAACGCCAGGCCGCTGAACAGCGCGTAGCAGCCGGCAAAAATTTTCCCGCCATCGGTTTGCAGCGACGACACCGGCCCCATGCCGGACAAAATCATCGCCGCATTGACGAAGGCGTCCACCCACGACATCGGCTCGAAGGCGCGGTAGCCAACCATGCCGATGCCGAGCGCAACCGCGATGACCAGCAGGCCGACGCTGGCGCTCCGCGCCAGACGCGCGTAAAACTCCCGGCGCGGCAACAACGGTTTTGAGCGATGCTCGAACATAAAGATTATGGATATGTTTTCAAAATCGGCAGGTTGTGTCCAGCGCCGTAGGCGCGGAATATTTGTAGAACCCATCCCGCAAAACGAAAAGCCCCGTTCGGGGCGGCATATTCAGATGATGTCGCTCCTGACGGAGCTTGAAAATCTTTTTGAAGGGTTTCTACAAGGATGTCACGCCTACGGAGCTGTTTTTGAAAACACGTTCTGGCGCAAATTGACTGGGCCGGCTTACTTCACCACCTGTACGCTCCCAACGATTTCCCGCACGTCCTTGAGGCCGTGCTTCTGCATGAACTCGCGGATGCCGGCAATCACCTGCAACGTAGTCTGCGGTTCGTAGAAGTTCGCCGTGCCTACCGCCACCGCTGTTGCGCCGGCCATCATGAATTCAATCGCGTCCGCCGCGTTCTGAATGCCGCCCATGCCGATGATGGGAATCTTCACGGCCTTGGCCGCTTCCCAGACGAGCTTGATGGCAATCGGTTTGATGCACGGACCGGTCAGGCCGCCAGTGACGTTCGCCAGCTTCGGCCTGCGCGTCTCAATATCAATCGCCATGGCCGGATAACTGTTGGTTACGGCCAGTGCGTCGCTGCCGGCTTCCTCCGCCGCTTTGGCGTAAGGGGCGATGTTCACCACGTTCGGGCTCATCTTCGTAATCAACGGGAGATTCGTCGCTTTGCGGCACGCGGTTACCACCTGTGCGAGCAGCTTTACATCCGTCCCGAACTGCGCGCCGCCTTCCTTGATGTTCGGGCAGGAGACGTTGAGTTCGAGCGCGCCGACGCCGCCGAGCGCGTCAAATCGTCGGGCGACCTCGGCATATTCGTCAACGGTTGTGCCCCAGATGTTGATGATGGTTGGCACCTTCAGCTTTTTGAGGAACGGCCAGTATTTTTTTATGAACCCGTCCACGCCCGGTCCCTGCAAACCGATGGCGTTGAGCATGCCGCTGGTGGCCTCGGCGGTGCGCGGCGTCGGGTTGCCGCGAACCGGATGCAGCCGGATGCCCTTCACCACGACCGCACCGAGCTGGTTCAAGTCGAGAAGTTGCGCGTATTCGACGCCGTAACCGAACGTGCCGGACGCGACCATGACCGGGTTTTGCAATCGAAGAGTTCCAATCTGCACCGACAAGTTCATGGCTGTACCTCCTGAGAGTGGAGCAAGGGATCAAACCAACATTCAACATTCAACATTGAACATCCAACATCGAATGAATTAAGCATCTCCGGTTGGTTGGACGTTGAATGTTGAATGTTGAATGTTCGATGTTTCCGCTGCATAAATTGCAAATTCACTTGGTTTCCTCCCAAACAATCTCGTTCGCATCAAACACCGGCCCTTCGGTGCAGGTGCGCTGGTATTCCCAGTCCCGCAGTGCGGGACCGGTCTTGACGGGAATCACGCATGTCAGGCAGACACCCACGCCGCAGCACATGTGTTCGTCCATCGAGAGTTCCGCCGGCACTTTGAATTCTTCGGCGATTTTGCCGACGGCCTGCAACATTCCCGTCGGGCCGCACGCGTAAATTTTCACCTTTCGGCTGGTAGCAGCCGACGTGAGGAGGCTCCGTTTAATTTTGGATATTTTAGTTTGAGCCTCGTTACCTCGGCGGCTACGCAGTTCTGCCAGCAACAGTTTCGTCACGAGACCTTTTTTGCCGTGGCTGCCGTCCTCGGTGGTCACGCGCACGTCCCAGCCGAGCGCCTGGAATTCTTTTTCGCACAGGATGTCCATGCGCCGCCGGCCGCCGCCGAACACGATCCCTTTCTGCGGCGAGCGTTGGGCGAGCAGATACATCGCGGCCATGCCGTAGCCGCCCGCAACGAGCAGGGGCGTCTCGCCGCCGCGTTTCGGCACGGTGAATCCGTGGCCGAGCGGCGCGATGACGCTGAGTTCCTCGCCAGCCTGCATTCGCGCGAGGACTTCGGTGCCTTGGCCGATGGTTTTGTAGAGGATGGAAAACGTGTCGCCGGAAACCTGGAAGATGCTGAATGGCCGCCGGAGCAGCGCGTCCTTGAGCGGCAGCACGCGGACGTGCGCAAACTGACCCGGCTGGATCAGCGGAGCAATCCGCGGCGCGCGCACCACGAGGCGAAAATAAGAATCCGTGTCGCGCTCGTTGGAAACAATCTGGACGGTTTGCTCAAGCATTGGGTTAAACCCTAATGACTAAATCCTAATGACGAAAGAATATTCAAATGACGAATGGTTTGGCGACGTGTTTGGGATTTCGGGCTTGGTCATTATTTAGACATTCGGATTTGGTCATTCGTCATTTGGCATGGATGACACTGGTTCCAAAAGCTTTTTCCCCGCCATCGCGTCTGGCCTCGGTGTGATTGAGCATCTTGCGATAGGTCGCAAACGCGAGCAGCGGCCAGGCGTTGCGATAGATGTCGTATTTCAAATAAAACACCTTGGGGAAACCGGTGCCGGTGGTTTCCTGCTCGGTCCACGAGCCGTCGGGGTTTTGCGTGCGGATCAAATACTCGAGGCCGCGTTTGAGCGCGGGATTGTCCGGGTCGCCGAACGCGCACA
>Ga0182027_10003400_pt1 | contig 25275 bp, 25 predicted proteins | sample 712E1DmetaG_FD_121300 | JGI IMG/M metagenome (GOLD analysis project Ga0182027, IMG submission 121300) | Permafrost microbial communities from Stordalen Mire, Sweden - 712E1D metaG (Illumina Assembly) | ecosystem: Environmental > Terrestrial > Soil > Wetlands > Permafrost | place: Sweden...
GTCTCGGCAATTCTGGCCGACATCGCGTCATATACCACCGGCAGGCTCACGAACCCCGGCGCCTCAAATAGTTTACGCAGCATCGTTGTTTTTTTCATTTTATACCCTCTTTAATTATCTACCGGTTATTTTGACTTTTGTCTTTAATTTTCGTACCGCACACTGAAAGAGTTAAGGATTTTCCTTAACTCTTTCAGTTGATTTTATCAGAATGTTGTTACCGAATACAGTTGCCTGTTATTTACTGGCTAAACCAGCAGCGCGCCCCGTAGAAACCGATGTTCACGGCGTTGTTGCCGATGGCTTGCGCCTGTCCGTTGTAACCCTTAAGCTGCGGTACGCAGAGGTTATAACTATTCACCGAAAGCAGCGATATCGAGAAATGCTGCTGGGCGATATATTCGTTTTCCTGTTCCAGAATCTGCAGGATTACGCTCGGGTCGGTAGCCGCCATTGCCTGGGTATACCAGTTATCAATTTTCGGGTCTGCCACCAGCATATAATTGTACGACACTCCCGTCCTGAAACGATTCAACTGTGAGGTCGGCGCCTGGGTTTGTCCGAGTGCTCCGCTGCCTGAACGGTATGCCAGTGCATCTGCTTTATGGCTCGTCATCACGTAAGAAGTCCAGGTTGCGGTATCCATTAGATTAATGCTCATGTTTACGCCGATTGCCGCGAATTCCGATTGAATAATCTGCAGCAGAGTTAAATCCGCAGCACTATCCGCCACTACGTCGGTGTTGAAACCGTTGGGGAAGCCCGCGGAAGCCAGCAGTTGTTTGGCTGCGGTCGGGTTATAAGTATACTGCGCCTGCAAAGCCGCCGGCCATGATGAGAACGGGAAGCCGCCGCCGTTCTGATAAATGGAAGTTAACGAGGAAGGCAGCGGCGAGACGGTGCCGCCGTAATAAGTTGAGGCAATCAGCGGCAGGTTCAATGCTTCCTGTAAAGCAGCCCGCACACTAACATTATTGTACGGCGCCAGGTCATCCCGCGGGTCAATGGTCAATGAAGTGTTCGGCGGCGAGATAATCTGGGTAATATCCGGGTTTGTTGACTGCATTGCCTGAGCCTGCGTCCAGGATAACCCGCCCATGATGCTGATTTTCCCGGTGCGTACGGCGGCTAAGGCCGTGGCGGCTGAAGGTATTACCAGCACTTGCAGCTTATCAACGTAGGGCAATTTATTCGCCGGGTACCGTTCGTCATTACCCCAGTAAGTGGGATTCCGTACCATGGTAGCAGAACCGCCTGAAACAAAATCGGTCAGGATAAAAGGTCCGGTACCGACGGCTTGATGCCAGTTATTGCAGTTGCCGTTTTGCTGGACAACTTCCGGCGGTTCAATGTCGTTGGTGCAGCCTAAGCCTTCGATGCTCTGCAGGATTTGTGCCGGGTTCGGCATCGAATAGCCGAAAACAACGGTAAAATTATCCGGGTTCGTACAGGATACCAGGTTGGGTGCACCTGCTGCCGGTAAGCTCAGGTTAGGGTCGCGGGTGGTAAAGCCGTCGCCGAGGCCGTATTGCCGGTCATAGTGAAACACGACATCGGAGGCCACAAATTGCCGACCATTCATCGGCGCAATGTTCTGCCAGTAGACATCATGTCGCAGATGGACGACAAAGGTGGACGGGTCGGAAAATTCCCAGCCGGTCGCCAAGTGCGGCGTATAATAATTCGGGTTTAAAATGGTTAACTTGTAATCAAATATTGTTGGGTTCAAAGTCCAGTCAGTGTCGTAGAAAAGTTCCAGCCATCCCCCCATTACGGTGGGCAGCGCGGATGCGTTATACGGGTCGAAATTGGTAATGTCAGCGCTGGATTGAATCGTGATGGTTCCGCCGTATTTCGGCATGCCAAGGCTGTCCCACCAGTTCCCGGTGGAGGTTGTGGTCGTGCCGACGACAGCGGACGATGTCGTGCTGGCCGGTGCCGATGTCGTGATTGACGTTGTGGTCGGTGTCACCGCCGATGTAGTTACGGACGTGGTTGTGGTCGCGGTTGATGTCGGCGTCGATGTTGCCGTTGTCGCGGAGCTGCAGGATGCTAACACCATTGATATGATTACCATACCCGTTAGCAATACGCCTAAAATGCTCTTTTTCATTTTCCCTCCTCTTTCTAATACTGTCTTAGCAAAAAATCTAAGGCTGGTCTTGTCAAACCCCGATTACTCCCAGGGATCCATCACGGGAGGGGCCAACAACTACACTTAGCTTTGAGTTCAACCACGAAACTCTCAGTACCCTGGAACTCCCCGACAGGACCAGCCTTAAACACGGGTGATCATCCGGACTAACTGTTATCTTTATCAGTTTGTTTTCTGTATTGGCAATCTCCTACTTTACGCACGACTTACCTTCGACTGCTTCATGGTAATTCATGTGAATTGTTATCTGATATTTCACTAGCTATTAAGAATTTAAACAATGCTATCATTAATTTGAAAAGTTGTCAATCATTTTGTCAGATGGGTGGGTTGTCGCCTTTTATGCAAAATGTTCCTTTAGCATCCCCGTCCGTGTAAACTGATTGCACCGGCTTCCGTGCCGTCACGAAAGAAAATATTTTTCAATCTCCGCGAAAAGCCGTGTCAATAATCCGGGCCCAATCGGATTTTACGGCTTTTGTGATATAATTTAGACAAATAAAAAAAGGCGCTTCTCAACGCATTTTGATGAAGAAAGTACAAGATGAAGAAAAAAACATTAGCTCAATCGAATTTTGACCTTTGGACGCTGATCGGACGGTTGAACCATGATATCGTGCAGCTTCGCCAGAAGGAATTAAGCCTGTATAAAATCCCCGTCCGCCAGCTGTACGTTTTGCGCACTATCCGAGCACTCGGCCCCGATGCCACGTTATCGGCCGTGGCCAAAGAAGTGGAACGGGAAACTCACGTGATTTCCAAACAGGCTATCCGGATGGAAAAAGACGGGTTGATCAAAAGAACTAAAAATACGCCGAAATCAAATATGCTGCATTTGGAACTTACGGAGAAGGGTTTGGAAATGGCCCAAATGAGCGTGCAGAGTAAATCACTGGATGCTGTTTTTTCTTCACTATCGGAGGAAGAGCGCCGCCGGTTCGAATCCATTTTAAATAAGATTCTTATCCGGGCAGATGCGGCCCGCAATCGTTAACCGGTCGCTTTCGCTCTTCTCCTGATAACTGCCTTTATCGCAAGTGCTGCTCGGTGCGCCCCCACAGATAGGTATATCTGTCTTTCCCCGACATCACCATCCATTTAATCCGGAATGAAATTTTTCGCGTTATTTTTCCCATTGTTTTTATCCTGAAAATCGGCTTTTCTAATTACTGTTTTCATCAAAATCAACGTTTTATGCTTTCTTTTTCCGCAAAAGCCCGGCCCGGCCGGCTGCGGCGACGATAATTATCAAAACCACTAATATTACCGCGGCCGCAATAATAATTGTGACATGCGCTGCCGTCCAGAAACCGGTGGACTGTATCAGTGATAAATAAATCATGGCATCGGGCGGGGTATTGCTTTGCTGCGTCCCGGTTGTTTGCGTCCCGGTTGATTCTTGGATTGTTTTCTGGTCTATTTTACCCTTTTTCCCCAGGGTCGTCATCACCTGGTCGAAATTATCCCGGTAAACTTCTATCGCCAGCGAAGCACTTTCCTTGCCGTTATCGAAGGAAACTGAAGATGAATTGATAATCCCATTCACACTTGCCACCAGTTGTTTTACCGATGTCACCGTGTTATCGACATTACCCACCTCGACAGTTAACGAACCGGACGGCGCCTGCCCGACATTTTGTGTAGGGGTGGTCAAATTGACGGTTATGGTAGACATCGCTACCTGGTTCTGCATGTAGTTTATCTGTCCCTGCAGGCTCTCCACCTGGCTGATGACCTGCGTCAGTTGATCCTGGATTGCAATTTCATCGCTCACCGTCGTCGCTTTTGCCAGTATTGCCTGTAAACTTTGTTCTTCCAGCTGCGCGCTGGTCAGTTGCGCCTGTAAATCGATATATTGCTGGGTCACATCCTGTGTATTGATGTTCTGGCTCTCGACGGTACCCATGGTTTGCAGCTGGTTCAGGGCTGCGAGGAATTGGTTTGCAGGCACACGAATCGTCAGGTTGGCCTGCTGCTGGTTCTGTGACCCGCTGCTGGACATGTTGTCTACCGAACCTCCCAGATTTTGCGCCAGCGTCTCAACCTGGTTCACGGCAGTAGACACATCGCTGACTTCCAGCGCCACCGAGGCCTGGGAAATGACCTGTTTCCCGGTTGTGTCTGTGCTATTTGTGGTGGTAACCGGGGCAAAAGTAATATCCCCGTTAAAGAAAGGCGCGCTGGTCTGTGTAATCGTAACGGCCGGAGTGGTTTGCGGTATTATCATGCCGTTAGTTAAAGTTACCGTCGTTGCCGTGGAATAACCGCCGTAAGTTTCGCCCCCACCCTTCGCAATCGCCCCCCGGTCGATTATGCCTGCAGTGTTACTGTGATTGATATTGTTGTTTCTGGTCAGCCACAGCGAACCGGCCGTAGCCAGTATCACCAGTACCCCTAAAGTGGATGAAATCGCAATCAGCCGCGGTCCGGCCAGCCATTGCCAGAAACTTTCTTTCCGCTTAGCCGAGGAGGCGCTTTGCTTTTCGTTCAGTCTCGGCTCTAATTTCGACCAGAAACCCTTCCCGACTTTGAAAGATGCCGCCCGTTTTTGAAAGAATTTCTGTGCCTTGTTTTCCATATTATCCGAATTATTTTTTTCGTCTTTCACTTTAAGACCTCCTGTTATTGTGGTTAACTTTGGTTATCATTTGTTATTAATTCTCTCAATTGCTCCAGCGCCCGGGAGGTTTGCGATTTTACGGTCCCCTGCCGCCGTCCCAGCGCCGCCGCCGTTTCCGCCAGCGAGAGCCCGGCAAAGTACCGCAAAAGCACCACTTGACGCTGCTCGGTGGACAGACTCTGCATCACCCGCCGCAGCTGGTCTCGCTGCGCGATATCTTCCGCCGGGTCGTCGCCCGCCGGGTCTATGGCCGAATTGTCATCCAGGGATATCATCGTATTCGCATTTGTTCGTTGGTAACTCAGTACTTTGTTCACCAGTATCCGCACCAGCCACGGTTTTAACGGGTATCCCGGGCGGAAACTGCCGATGTTTTTCCAGGCCGCCAGAAAAGCTTCCTGGACGTGGTCTTCGGCAATTGTCCGGCTGCCGGTCATCAGGTAGGCCGTGCCGAACAGCACGTTCTGATATTTTTCCACCACCGCCCGAAATGCCTCCCGGTCGCCGGTCTGGCACCGTTTGATAATATCGCCTTCCGTCATCGCTGTTTGTTGTTCTATCATCGAGGTACCTCTATAAAATAATACGTTTTTAATCCGTGAAAAGTTCCGTAGTTTTTAAGTATTTAAAAATTTATTTTTCTTTCCTCCTTCTATTTTCTGCCGGAATTACACCCGGTTATTTTTTCTCCGGCTATTTATGTAACGAATTTTCAGGGAAAAGGATAGTTCCCACCTGCTTTCTTCTGTTCTTTTTCCTCGCTCTTGGGTTTTTAGATCGATAGCTGCAAGCTGACCGCTAATTTGCTTCAATTGTCGGCATATTTTACTCTATCATATATATACGTTATTATCCGGCATCCATTACAAGTACTTTAAGAAATAAAAAAATCCCCGACTTTATAGTCGGGGATTTAATTAAAACCGATTATCAGCGCAATTTAAAAGATTGCGTTCGGAACTCGTTAAATGTTTTCTTATAAAAGCTTGTTCTTACTTCGTTAGCTGCGATGTACAATTGGGGCAGCGCGTCGCTTTCACCGGGATTTGGGTATCGCAGAACGGACATTCTTTCGTCGTCGGAGCTGCGGGCGCAGCGGCTGCCAACTTTGCTTTTTGCCGTTCACTCATTTTCGCAATCGGGCGGACAATCAGGAAAAAGACTACTGCCGCCACAATTATGAAACTGATTACGGTATTAATAAATGTGCCGTAATTGATTGTTACCGCGTGGGCTGTCTGGGCATCGGCCAGAGAATGGTACGGACCTGCCGGTACGCCCTGTTTCAGTACGACCAGTAAATTGGCAAAATCTACTTTCCCCAGTGCCAGGCCGATCGGCGGCATAATGACATTTGCCACCAGTGACGTTACAATTGCGCCGAACGCCGCGCCGATAATGATGCCGACGGCCATGTCCACCACGTTGCCGCGCATGATGAATGCCTTAAAATCTTTTAACATAATCCGCCTCCTTTGTTCCCTAATTATATTAGCTTCTACGCTATTGTCAAGATATTTCCGCCTTTGCCGCACTAAAAAGAGTAAAAGCCGCAATAGAACCTCTTGTAGGGTGGGCGCGCCTACCAATTGACAACCGCCGGGAATATCTGGTTCTGATGCAGGTATTAGTAAAAACGGCTGAAAACTGATAACCATTGATTTAGTATTTCGATATTCGGATTTAGGATTTCGAATTTTAACTACCAATCCCTTGCTCCGGCATCTTTATCCAGCGTCCGTTTTTGCCGCTGCACAATATTCGAAATAACCATGGAATTAGGAACAAAAACCACGTTCTCCCCGACGGATAGCACGGTATGCGTCAGGTTGATTTCCGCGATAACTCCCTTGGTCTGATTGACCGTTATCTCTTCCCCGACGCGTACCATACGCGTACTCAAGATGATAATTGCCGCCAGCATGCTGCCGACAATATTTTGTGTGGCAAATGCGATCACAACACCCAGAATTGCACCGGCGCTGATTCCCAGGGTCGCATTGGAAGCCAGTATCGAGATTACCGAAATCGCGGATATCGTATAACCCACGATGCGCACCATCAGCCGTATCCGATTGCGTTGGTCCTCCATTTTCGGCGTATGCAGCCGTAAGGTCGCCAGCCTGAGGGCCAGTTCCACCATAAAAACCGCCAGTCCCGCCGCTTCAATTGCCAGTATGTATTTTTGCTGGTTTGTGATAAACGGAGCCACATTGCGGTGACTAACATCCAGCGTGGCTAAAATTAAAATTATCATCAGGATGGTTCCTGAGAAAGTGATGATGACAGGCCTGACATGCCGCCTGTTTAATTTTTCAATCTCAGCGTTCTTAACCATACTGTTCGTCCTTGTAATATAAATGGATCAATAACTGGTTTAACAACCAATCAATTTTCCGTCTCATTGGCTGATAATTAACTTATCCGATTTTTTCCAACTCTTTCTCGTGAAACATCATGTTGTATCCGGTTTTGTCGGCTTTCATCAGCACATATCCCGCCGGGTCGTTAATCACCGCCACCACCTTGCCTTCCCAGTTCGCCAATTTGTAGCCGCCGTCCGGCCAGCCCGGTTTATCCAGTACTTTTACTCTATCGCCAACATTTAATTCTGCCACTATAGTCTCCTTTTCCGTAATTATCGGTATTTTTACATTTTATGACTTTTTTCTTTCTGCGTCATCACTTTTTACCGTTTCGCCCGGCATCACGCGGCTGCCCTTTTTCAGTTTGATGCCGTCAATCACCTTCACATGGTCTCCGAGTACCGCCGCGTTCAAACTGCACTCATCCCCGATTTTGCAGTTATCCGCCAGTATCGAACTTTTGATTTTGACATTGTCCCCGATTTTGTCGTCGTGCCATAACACCGAATCGGTAATCGTCGTATTCTCCCCGATTTTGCAGTTCGGCCCGATTATTACCGGTCCGGTAAATTTCACGCCTTTGCCCACGTCGCAATTGTCGCCGATCACGACTTTCCCCTTGAACTTCACCGATGCGTCGATGCGGCATCGTTTTCCTATCATCACATCTTCGTCGAAAGCGTAACCTTCATGTTTCCCGTTTAAAATATCCCGGTGCAGCTGGATGTAGTTTTCCGGCGTCCCCGTATCCATCCAGTAGTTATCCGTAGCATACGCATAAAAAGGCACTTTGTCCGCCAGCATCTGCGGAAAGACGTCGCGCTCGAAACTGAATCTGGTATCCGGCGGTATTCGCTGCAGGATTTCCGGTTCCACCACCCAGGTACCGGCGTTTATCATGTTTGTCGTTACTTCCTCGGCTTTCGGTTTTTCCAGAAAACGTTTCACCCGGTGATTTTTATCCGTCTCCACCACGCCGTATTGCGTCGGATCGGCGACCGGTGTCAATACGATGGTCACTTTGGCCCGGTGCCGCCGGTGGAATTTCAAAATTGCCGTGAAATCGCGGTTGTGGATAATATCTCCGTTTAATACAAAAAATGTGCTGTCCAAAAAACCTTCCACGTTCTTCACCGCCCCGGCCGAACCCAGCGGTTTTTCTTCCATGACATAGTACAGCTTCACCCCGAATTTGCTGCCGTCGCCGAAATATTCTCGCATCGAGGCCGGCAGGTAAAACTGAGCCATTACAATCTCGGTAATGTTGTGCTCTTTCAGGTTGCGGATGACGTGCTCCAGGAACGGCAGGTTCAGCACCGGCACCATTGGTTTGGGTGTGTGGTAGGTCAAAGGCCGTAACCGTGTCCCCTCCCCGCCTACCAGGATTACCGCTTTAAGTGCCTTTTTCCCTTTTTCGTCTTTTCCGCAATGTTCGCAGCCGCATTCTTCCATCGTCATCCGTCCTCTGAGTTTTCTCGCTAATCAGGCTTAATTGTAATTATCATACAGTGCACGGAAATCAGAATCAAGTGCAAAAAGAAACTCTCAGGAAAACAATAAATGCCATAAATTCGTAATACTATTCTTCGCTATTTTATTACTTTTTGATGCGGCATCATCTACAATTTCCAAAAATACCTTTAAATTACTCAATATTCACCGCCGGGATAGCCTGATTCATTTAAGCTGTTAAATATTAATCAGGAGGGGAAGGATGCAGATGCAGTTTGGTTTACCTGCGGTTAATGGCCTAATAATCGGGATCATCGCCATCGTTGTCGGACTTGTTATCCTTATTTTTCCGAAAATCGTCAATTATTTTATCGGCGGCTTATTGATTGTTTCCGGAATAATCGGTATCACCGGCGGCAGCGTTCTCCCCGGTATCGTCTCCATTATCATTGGTATCATTATCCTGATATTCCCACATATCATTAATTATTTGGTCGGCATCTACCTTATCTTGCTGGGCGTCTGGTTCATTTTCGCCGCTTCAAGCTTGATCGTCGGCATTGTTACCATCGGGGTCGGAATCGTTGTGATGTTTTTCCCGGATATTTTGAATTTTATCTTCGGGATATATCTTATTGCGGCCGGTGTTATTGCGATCGGTCATTATTTAAAATGGTTTTAATTTCATCCCGTGACACGCAGGAATGATATTTAAGCCGTATGAAATGCTTTTTCTATAAATAACAATAAAGCCCGGCGCGAAATTTCGATGTTTTGACGATGGCACATTGATTCTGGAGGTAATGGATATGGTGCTGGCTAAAAAAGATCCGCCGCAAGCTGTCGCCGTTGATGAAGGGGATGCTGCCAAAAGCAATTCTTCCCGGGACATTTCAGGGATATCCGCACGACTTGAGGAACTTGAATCCCGCCCGCGTCGCGGTGCGGTATTGCATTGGCTCGCTTTTATTCTTTCCCTGGTTTCACTGGTTATCCTTGCCATGTGGGTCTTCGGTTCTCAAGGGGCGGTCCCGGGCGTATACGTTATTGGAGACATTGCCATCGGCGTGGTTTTTGCGGTTGAATTCTTTACCCGCAGTGGGTTTCACTGGGGGCGGATTTCATATTTGCGCTCCCGTTTCTTTGACTTCATCGCCATCGTTCCGGCGATGGCACTTGTCGGTCACGGTTTCCCCTGGCAATCGGTATGGTTGTGGATAATTTTCGCAGCCCGTGCGATTCGTGTTGTCGACAGGCTTCTTGGCGACGGATTTTTCGGACGGAATGTATTGGCGCTGGTTGAAGGTTTCGAAGAACAGATTACCGACCGGGTCCTCGAAAGAATCATCGCCCGCATCCAGGCGGACATGGACAAAGCGGGTTTCAGCCACGGTGTCGCTGAAGCGCTCAAAAAAAATAAGCCGTCTATTTTGCAGCGTGTTCATGCCGCCACTCCGCACGAAGGGCTCTTGCCGGATCTGGCTCACATTGCCGGATTGGACAAAGCGCTGGAACGTGTTGAAGAACGCACCTATGATTCGGTAGTGGAAATAGTGAATAGTCAGGAAGTAGATAAAGCCGTGCGTGATTCCGTTAACTCCGTCTTCTTCCGTATGCGGGCGGAATTAGGCGGAAACAAATGGCGTAAGCACCTCGGGATACGCTTTTAGTAATTAATTATGTTTCTTGAAAGCAGCTGGAATGCCCGCCGCCTGAAGGAGGTCAAAATGCCTTACAAGATTGAATTTAAAAAAGACCACCGGAACTCCAAAGGAGAATTTGCCCCGTGGGTTATTGTCAATGAGGACCGTAACGAGATTGTCGGCAGTTCGCAAACCAAAGAAACAGCCGAAGCCAGCATCCGCGCCCGCCTGGCCGGCGAACACGGCGGTTTTAAAAACAAAAGTTAAAGTCGCTTGACTCCTTATTACAAGGTGTCCGCCTGAGTCAGAGCGCGGTAATCTGACATCCCGATGTCATACTGAGTCCGCTTTAGGCAGGCGAATCTGTCACATCGCCAGGACAGAGTATAATGGGGCTAGTGTAAGGAAGGAGATAATATGGAAAGGAAAATCAGTTTAACCAAAGAGGAGTTTCTACAGCGGTTTGAAAAAAAGGCCGCCTTAATCGACTTCCCCAAACTGGACATGCACCAGACCATCACCTTCCGGGGTAAAACCAGGGATATTTCCATCAATGAGGACATTACCGATAACTTTACCGATTATATCGCTTTGTGTATCGCCACTGCGGTGAATGCCGTTTTCGCTGAATAAGCCGGTTAACCTGCGTTACGTCTTTATCGCGTGCTCCGCATCCGCCCGGATTTCATTTCTTTAACTGCCTTTATGTAAAGCTTTCTGCAAAACAATTATCCTAAAACGTGGGCCATCCTCTTTCCTTGACATTGAGGCTCCCTTTTACTATTATTTAACCAATATCCCTCTTATTTATTGAATCCGTTTTGATTCGGTCGCTGCCTCGTCGGACCGAATTTTTATGTGTGTAATATTTCCCAATAATAGTCGCACTGATTTACCCTCATCAAAGGAGAAACTGAAATGAATGCTCAAGCGCTTTCCGGACTGAAAGTCCTCGAATACGGTGAATTCGTGGCCGCCCCTTATTGCGGTAAACTTCTCGCCGATTTGGGCGCCGATGTCATCAAGATCGAAAAACCCGTCACCGGCGACCGCGCCCGTGAAAACGGCCCATTCCCGCAGGACAAACCGCATCCCGAGAAAAGCGGCCTCTTCCTCTATCTGAATACCAACAAGCGCGGCGTCACCCTTGACCTGAAAAAAGCCGCCGGCCGCAAGGTTTTTCAGCAGCTCGTCAGGTGGGCGGATGTCTTGATTGAAAATAACCCCCGTCAGGATTTGCCCAAACTCGGGCTCGACTATGAAACCCTGCGTGAAATCAATCCGAAACTGGTTGTCACCTCGATTACCTACTTCGGCCACACCGGCCCCTACCGCGATTACAAAGGCTGCGACCTGGTGGCCAACCACGTCAGCGTTGAGGCTTTCCTTAACCCCTGCTATGAAGTCTATAACGAAGATCTGAACCCCCCGATGAAATTGCCCGGCCATTCCGGCGATTTTCTCAGCGGCGTGATTGCCGCTATCAATACCATGTCCGCCGTTTTCGTGGCGCAGCAGACCGGCGCCGGCCAGCACATTGACCTCTCCGAACAGGAAGCCGTGGCCAGCATCATCTGCCATGAAGTCGGCGATTATTTCGATGCCGGCATTACCTATCTCCGGGACCGTAAATACCGCTGGGAGGAATCTCCCAAATATCCCTGTTCCGACGGCTTTATCATGATGAATATTCCTTTTCAATTCTGGGAAGGCGTCGTCCGCATGATGGACAGTCCCGAATGGGCGCAGAATCCGGAATACAAAACCCCCGTCGGCCTGCTCCACGACCACTGGAAGGAAATCCAGCCGCGTTTAATCGCCTGGTTCAAACAGCACACCTGTGCCGAAGTCGTGAAACGGGCGCAGGCGCAGCGTCTGGACATCGCCATCGTCGCCTCGGCTAAAGAAATGTCCGAAAACAAGATGTTCGAAGAACGCGGGTTCTTTGTCGAAATCGACCATAAAGAGGCCGGCCGGTTGAAATTTCCCGGCGCGCCCTGTAAATTTTCCGCCACTCCCGCCCAAACGCCCCATGCCGCTCCCCTCCTCGGCGAACATAATGCCGAAATTTATAGCGGGATGCTCGGCTTTAAACCGGCAAAATTAGCAAAATTGCAGGAGTCCGGCGTAATTTAACCCGTTCAAAAAGAAGGAGATTACCATGCAGCAAATGCCTTTAAAAAATATCAAAGTCCTCGATTTTACCCAGGTTCGGGTCGGCCCTCAAATTACCCAATGGCTGGCAGTCATGGGCGCGGAAGTTATCCGGTTGGAAACCAAATTCCGTCCTGAATCCTTTAAGATGACGAATAATCCGGGCAATTTGACGGTGGCGGCAAAGTACCGCGTGGGCTATTTTGCTTCACTGAACTACAGCAAAGAAAGCATCACGCTTAACATGAGAAATCCCAAAGCCCTTGAACTGGTTAAAGAACTGGTCAAGCACATCGATATCGTCGCCGAAAACTTCCGTACCGGCGTGATGGAAAAGTGGGGCCTGGGCTACAACGATTTGAAGAAAATTAATCCGGGCATTATTTTGATTTCCGCCTCCGGGTTCGGCCGTACCGGTCCGATGAAAGACGAACCGGCTTATGCCCCGGTCATTGACGGTTTCAGCGGTTATTCTTATGTCAACGGCTATCCCGACGGTGAACCCGCTGAAGCCGGCGCCCGCGGTTTCTCCGATTCCATCGCCGCCTACCAGGGCGTTTTTGCTCTTCTGGCTGCCCTTTATCACCGCTCCAAGACCGGCGAGGGCCAATTTCTGGACCTCTCGATGTCCGAAGCCGATGTCGCCCTCGGGCCGGAAGCCTTGATTGAATACGCCGTTACCGGCCGCGTGCAGGGCCGAATCGGCAATTCCGACAAGCACCTCGCCCCGCACAATGTTTACCGCTGCCTCGGTGAAGATAACTGGGTTGCCATCGCCGTTTCCAACGATAAGGAATGGAAAGGCCTGTGCAAAGCGATGGGTAACCCCAAATGGACTAAAGACGCCAGATTTACTGACGCCGCCGGCCGCCGGGCGCACAAAGATGAACTCGATGCCTTAATCGAAACCTGGACCGTTAAACACGAGCATCAGGATGCGATGCAAATCTTACAGGCCGCCGGGGTAATTGCCGGGGCATCGCTCAAAGTCCAGGAATTCTGCGAAGACCCGCATATTAAAGAACGCGGCTTCCTTGTTGATATTGAATATCCGGATAAAAGCACCATCCGACGCAGCGCCTTGCCGCTAAATCTAAGCGTCACCGGCAAAGGCAATTATACCCATCCCCCGGAAGCCGGCGAAAATAATCAGTATGTCTTCGGCAAAATCATGGGCTTGTCCGCTGAAAAAATCCGGGAGCTGGAAAAGGAACAGGTTATTTACTAGTTTTTCTAATGGTTCAGTATTTTACTGAGGAACCGTTTGGTGCGTTCCTGCTTCGGGCTAGTGAACAGTATTTCCGGCGGCGCTTCTTCGATAATCTGGCCTTCGTCCATGAAAATAATGCGTTTGGCCGCGGCGCGGGCGAATCCCATCTCGTGCGAAACCACCACCATCGTCATGCCTTCTTTCGCCAAATCCGTCATCACATCCAATACTTCTTTAATCATTTCCGGGTCGAGCGCACTGGTCGGTTCGTCAAACAGCATGATGCGCGGGTTCATCGCCAGCGCCCGTGCAATCGCTACACGCTGCTGCTGTCCGCCGGAAATCTGGGAAGGATAAGCGTTTAATTTTTCCGGGATGCCCACTTTTTTCAGCAAATCGAGGGCAATTTTACGCGCTTCTTCCGGACTGCGTTTGCGGATTATTTTCTGCGCCAGCATCAGGTTGTCCATCACCGTCAGATGAGCAAACAGGTTGAAAGACTGGAAAACCATCCCGATTTCCTGCCGCACCAGGTTGATATTTTGCGCCCCGTGCAGCAAAATGCCGTCCACGGTAATTTTACCGGAATCGTATTCTTCCAGCCGGTTAATGCAGCGTAATAATGTTGACTTGCCGGAACCTGAAGGCCCCACAATCACCACCACTTCGCCCCGGTTCACGTTCAAATTAACCCCGCGCAAAGCCTGCACCTTGCCGAAGTGTTTATGGATATTCTCGATTTTGATAATCGGGTCTTTGTTATCTTTCAATTTTTGTTCGCCGTTCAATATAATTTACGATACGCGCGGAAAAGAGCGTCATCACCAGGTACAGTAACGCAATCATCGTCCACACCTGCAGCGGGTCGAAATTCGCCGCCATGAACTCCCGGCCGCGCCGGGTTAAATCCGCCAGCGCCACCGCGCTCACCAGCGAAGAATCTTTCAACAGCGCGATAAACTCGTTTCCGACCGGCGGCAGGATTACCCTGATCGCCTGCGGCAAAATTACGTGCCGCATCGCCTGGAAATAACTCATTCCCAGGCTGCGTGCCGCCTCCATCTGGCCCTTTGGGATGCTCTGGATGCCGGCCCGGAAAATTTCGCTCATGTAAGCGCCGTAGCAGAAAACAAAGCCGAAAATTGCCAGGAGCACCGCGTTAGCTTCATAATTCGCCAGAAAGCCGATGTGCGTCGCTTGTCCTAAATTCCTGATGATGACCGGAAAGGCGAAATACCACCAGATCAATTGCACCAGTAATGGGATGCCGCGGACGATTTCGACATAAAGCGTGGTTATCATGTGAATGAATTTGTTGGTGGAAATACGTCCCAGTCCGCCCAGCATCCCCACAAAAATCATAATCACGAACGAGGTCACCGTAATCAGCGCCGTCATCCCGATGCCGTCCCGGACAAAGAGGATGATGCGCCAGTAAGGGTCCGGTTTTGTCCAGGCGAGTATTGCAATTACGCCGGCGACCAGCGCCACCAGCCACCACCACACGTCAATGTGGTATCCGAGACCGGCTTCCGGTACATTGTCCAGTTCGGGGGTATTTATTTCCGGGGATTCCGTTTTGCGCCGTGAAAACATAATTTACCCTGAATGCCGCTAGAGTAGGCAGGGAGAAGGCTTCTGCCTTCTCCCTGCAATATTCGAAATCTGTTTGTTTCTGATTTTACTGCGCCAGCTGCCATTTTACGGCGATCGCCTGTAATTCGCCGTCCGCTTTTACTTTGGCCAAACCGTCATTGATTTGCGCTAACAAAGCGGTTTTCCCATTTGCCACGGCGATACCGTATTGTTCGTCGGTAAAAACAGACCCTGCGGTCTTTAGTTTGGTGGGATTGGTTGCCACGTAGTTTAACGCCACCGGATTATCGCAGACCACCGCATCCACCTGCCCGTTCATCAAATCCTGGAACGCTAACCCGATGTCATCATACGGTTTAGCGGTGGCGCCTGCAATATTATTTACCTCGATATTCCCCGTCGTACCCAATTGCACGGCCACGGTTTTTCCAACCAGGTCGTTTTTGCTGTTGATTGTGGTATTGTCTTTTCTGACTGTAATGATTTGCCCGGCATCGAAGTACGGGTCAGAGAACAGCATCGCCTTTTGTCTGTCGGCGGTGATGGTGATGGAGGAAATGGCCGCGTCGTAAGTGCCCTGTGCCATCCCGGCCAGCAGCGGGTCGAAAGCGACATTTTCAAATTGAATTTTAAAATTTTCCTTTGCCGCAATCGCATTGAATAAATCGATGTCAAAACCCTGGATTTGTTTGGTCTTTTCATTGACCGTTTCGAACGGCGCCCAGGTTGCGTCCGTCGCCACCTTAATTGTCTCTTCCGAAGATGTGGTGGTGTTTGAGGAACAAGCTGTCATGCAGCAGCCGACAATCAGCGCTGCTGCCAGGACCGGTAACAGAAAACGTTTCATGCACTCCTCCCGATAACTGTGTTTTTATAAATTGTTTTAATAATATCAGAAAACGATTTATTTGCAAAGTTTCGGATTAGTAAATACTTCCGCTTAGTTTTCCGGCCTGGGGACCTTCGCTTATGATTTGATTGCCACCACTAACATCGCCGTCAGCACGCACACCGCGCCGAAAATAATCTGGGGTGTCAGATGGTTTTTCCCGAAAAATACCCCGAAGATGCCGGCAAATACCGGTTCCATCGTCATGATGACGGCTGCAGCGACTGCAGGCACCAGCGATTGTGTCCACGTTTGTACCAGGAAAGCCAGCGCGGTCGCGAAAACTGCGGTGATTCCAACCGTTCCCCAGGTACCGGCATCCGGCGGTAATCTGAGTCCTCCCGGCAGCGCCGCCAGCAGTGTGATTACTGCTACTGTCGCAATCTGTATCAGCGCAAATCCGTATGCCTCGTATTGTGCCGACCATTCCCCCAGTCCGACGATGTGCACCGCAAAAAATATCGCGCAAGCCAGTGTCAGTAATTCCCCTATACCCAAACTCCAGCCGTGCAGGCTGAGCAGCGCCAGCCCCACCGTGGCTAATACCACTGCCAATATCGTGTTCCGGTTCAGCTTTTTCCCCAATATCAGCCAGGATATCACCGGCGTCAACACCACGAACATCCCGGTAATGAACCCGGATACCGTCGCCGAAGCAAAACGCAGCCCGTATGTTTGGGTAATGTAACCAGCTCCAAGCACGGCCCCCAAACCTGCTCCCCGCTGCAATCCTTGTAGCGTCATCCGGCGCAAACAGGTCGGACGCAGAGCAAACATCACCACCGTGGCCACGGTAAAGCGGACCGCCAGAAAATCCATTACCGGCATGCGCGATACGGCATTCTGCACAATCAGAAAAGTTGAACCCCAGACCGCGCAAACCGCTACCAACGCTATCGAGGCAATAATTGAGGATGATTTCCAGTTTTTCAATATCGGAACAAACCTTTACTTTTCGGCCGGCTCATGCTAAAAACCAATAGTAACATCATACAATATTTACCTGCGTTAACTCGAATCTTTTTGACAACACCACCCTGAGCCTTTCATCTGAAGGACGAAGGGTCTCCCTGCGGTTCACAAATATCCGTCCATCGTCATTGCGAGCTTACGCAGTACTCGAAGCAATCTGACATAGCAATGCCATACTGAGTTCGCTTTAGGCTGACCAATGTATCCGGGAGGAGTGGGGTACAACAAATTTTGTTATTTGAATTTGTTTAGCATTTCGATATTCGGATTTTCATCTTTGTTTGGTTTTTAGATTTTGAAATTTGGAATTTTCTTTTTCCCCGTTTTGACATTTATTCCCGCTTTTACTATTATCTAACTAACCCCCTCAGTTGCGCTGAATAGGTTTTTCCTCGCTCCGGGCGTGTGTTGTAAGGATGGAATACGAAATGCGGTGGCAAGAAGAATACAAGAAAAAACTCGTCTCGGCGGAAGAAGCCGCCAAAGCCGTCAAATCCGGCGATACCGTAGTCATCCCTTACCGCACCAATACACAGGTTATTCCCCAGGCCATTGCCAATCGCAGGAACCAGCTCCGCAATGTCCATATTATTGTCGGCACTTACCGCGTCGACCCCGCCATCTTTGCCGGTGCGGAAGAATCGTTTAAAGTCACCCCACCCACCGAGTCTAAAATTATCGGCGATTTTGTGCCTTCTCTGTTTGCTCTCAGCTTCAAAGCCCTGGACGAAAAACGCGAAGGCGCTTACCACGACGTGGACGTTGCCGTGGTGGCTGTTTCCCCTCCTGACGAAAACGGTGTCTGCTGCTTCGGGCATTCCCTCTTTCACCAGAAAGGCTATGCCAAGCGCTCTAAAACAGTCCTGGCGGAAGTCAACCGTAAACTCATCCGGACCGGCGGTGATAATTTCATTCACGTCTCTGAAATCGATTATTTCGTCGAGCACGATACCGATGTCGCCGAAGTCTCCGGCAAGGGCGCCCCCATTCCCGAATTCGATTCGGTGAAAACCATCGCCCAATACATCGAAACTTTGGTTAAAGATGGTGATATTCTCAGCCTGGGCGCCGGTGTCGCTGTCGAAAATCTGGCGCAAATGGGCATCTTCGATAAAAAGAACGACCTCGGCTACTGGGCCGGCGGCGCTCGCTATGGTATCATCAAGCTCGCCAAAGCCGGGATTATGACCGGGAAATATAACAACCTGATGCCCGGTAAAATTGTCGCCAGCGGCTTTTACGGCGATGAAGAAGATATCGCCTATATGAATAATAACCCGCTGTTCGAAATCTACGGCTATGAATATATGAACAACCCGGTCGTTTGTTCCCAGATTAATAATTTCGTTGCGATTAACAGCGTCGCCTCCATCGACCTGACCGGGCAGTGGACGGTCGGCGTCACCAATACTTATGGCGCGTATTTCCCGATTGCCGGCGTTATGTCCAAAGGCGGCCGCTCCATTCTGGCGACTCCATCTACATCCAAAGCAGGCACGGTTTCCCGCATTACCGCACGTTTTGCCGCCGGTGCTGCCGTGACTTTACCCGCCGCTTTCGGCGATTATGTTATTACCGAATTCGGCATCGCTAAACTTTTTGGTAAAACCTTGAAACAAAGAGCCCAGGAACTCATCGCCGTTGCTCACCCGGATTTCCGGGCGGACTTGAAAAAAGAAGCCGATAAAATGTACCCCTAGCATCTTTCCAATTAGCCCCTTTATCTTTAGAGGGTCAATCCTCTTGCAGGAGAAGTTTAGAGAGGGGAATGATAATTAACACAAATTTACTAATATTGACATCATCGCAATCAGTACCGAATATCCATACCAACTAAAAAACAATATCACAAGGAGCATTAAATATGGCAGGACCTTTAGCCGGCGTCAAAGTTTTGGATTTCACCTTCTATCTGCCCGGACCGTTTTGCGTCTTTATTCTCACCGACCTCGGCGCGGACACGATTAAGGTAGAACGCGTCACGGCCAAAGCCAGCGGCGGGCCGCCGGATAAATCCGAGGAAATAAAAAAAGCCTACGACCCCCGCGACCGCAACAAGCGCAGCATCGCCCTCGACCTCAAGAGCAAAGAGGGTAAAGAAATATACATGAAACTGGCGGCTAAATCTGATGTTGTCGTCGTCGAAGGCCGGCCCGGTATGCCGGAGCGCCTCGGCCTCGGCTATCAGGATTTAAGCAAAATCAATCCCCGCCTGATTTACTGCCATATCTCCGGTTTCGGCTACGGCGGCCCCATGGAACAGGTTCCCGGCTTCGACCCCAACTATGTCGCTTTAGGCGCGGTGCAGGGCCAGATCGGTTACGGCCCCCAGGGCATCCACGTCCCCACCACTGAATCCATTGCCATCGGTGACATGTGCGGCGGCAGCCTCCACGGCGCGGTCGCCATTATCTCCGCCCTTTATGCCCGTGAGAAAACCGGTAAAGGCCAGTTCATTGACACCGCCTGCGCCGACGGTGTCGCCTATATCCAGGGCATGCGCCACGCGCCCCTGTGGTATTCACAGCACAAGAAAATCCGCCGCGGCAGCCGCCTGCCGATGGTTTTTGAATGCAAAGACGGCAAATTTATTCTCTTCGCCGTCGCCGGCGAATATTGGGAAAAATTATGCCGCGCCGTCGGTTTGGAAAAATTCATTTCCTACGTTGATGACATCCAGGCCTTCGGTCTGGAGGATTATCGCCCGGACCCCGTCGAAACGCGCCGCAAGCAGCGCGAGGCTGTTTCCGCATTAACCAGTATCTTTCTCGGCAAGACCCGCGCCGAGTGGATGCCGATTTTAATGAAGGCCGATACCTGCGTCACTCCGGTCAATGAAATCGATGAGCTTTTTGAAGACCCCCAGATTATCGCCCGCAAAATGGTCGTCGAACTTGACCATCCTACCCTGGGTAAAATCAAACAGGTTGGTATTCCCTTTAAAATGTCGGATACCCAGCCTGAAATCCGCAGCATGGCGCCCCTCACCGGCCAAAATACCGCAGAAATCCTGGCGGAATTGGGCTACTCCAAAGCTGATATTAAAAAAATGAAAGACGCCGGTTTCGTCAAAACCACCGGTTAGTTTTTGGTTGTAAGACCGTATTAAGCAAGGTCTGAGTCCGTAGACCGCAGTCGGAGGTACTTTGCGGAGCAGTTCGGAGCAAATGTATAAGGGGCGCAGCCCCTCTAAGAAACTCCCTCCCTCGCCATTTATGGAGAGGGAGCCAGAGGGTGATGTTGGATGGGTTGTGGGATATTTAACGTGGCAAAAACAAAAAACGATAAAGTTTCAAATCAATCAATAGGAGGAAAAATAGAATGACAGACCAGGCATTGTCTGATGTGAAAGTCGTCGAATGGGGTACCTTCATTTCGGCGCCTTTCTGTACCAAATTAATGGCAGACATGGGAGCTGAGGTAATCAAGGTTGAACCCCCGTCCACCGGCGATGAGTCCCGCCAGCACGGACCTTTCCCGCAGGACATCCCGAATAATGAGAAAAGCGGCTTGTTCCTCTACCTGAACACCAATAAATACGGTGTTACCCTCGACCCGACCAAGCCGGCCGGCAAAGAGGTCTTTTTCAAATTAATCAAAGACGCCGACATTTTTGTGCAGAATTATCCTTATAACGTCGTTAAAAAAGCCGGCCTCGATTATGAATCGCTGAAGAAAGTTAATCCCGGTCTGGTCATGATTTCTTTGTCCCCTTACGGACTGACCGGCCCGTACAAAGACTGGAAAGCTTACGACATCAACATCTGTGCATTGGGAGGCATTACGGCCGCCAGCGGCTACCCCGAGCGCGAACCGCTCGTTCCGCCGCAATGCCAGTCGCATTTTAATTCAGGCACACAGGCCGCCATGGTTGCCATGATTTCCCTGTTCAACCGTGATATGACCGGCGAAGGCATCCACATCGACCTTTCTGAAGCGCAGTGCTGGGCCACTTTCCATATCGGTCAGGGCGCTCAGCCTTTCCTCGATGAAAACCGTATCCGCACCCGAAGCGGATACAGGGTCCAGCATCAAGCTTTCACCGATGCTGTTTATCCCTGTAAGGACGGCTATGTCTGCATCGATACGCCGCAGAACCGGCAGTGGAAGAAATTCGTCGAAGTGATGGGAAATCCGGAATGGGCCAAAGACCCGATGTTCAACGAACGTATCAAGATCGTTGATGAAAACCCGGAAAAAGCCGAGGCTTTCCTAACACCATGGCTGATGTCGCACGGGAAAGAAGAAATCTATCGTCTCTGCCAGGATAACGGCGTCCCTGCTGCCCCGGTCAGAAATGTCCAGGATGCCGCCAATAACGAACACCTGAAGGTGAGAAACTACTTTGTTGATATTGACCATCCGGCTGCCGGCAAATTGAAATATCCCGGCGTCGGTTACAAATTCAGCGAATCGCCGTTTACTGTCCGCCGCGCGGCGCCGCTGCTCGGCGAACATAACGAAGAAATTTTCAGTAAAAAGCTGGGCTACACCAAAACCGCCCTGGCGTCTCTGAAAAAGGAGAAGGTAATCTAATGGCTAATAAACTACCTTTCGAAGGCATCCGCGTTGTTGACTTTGGCTGGGTATGGGCAGGAACAGTTCTCGGGCATATCATGGCCGACCACGGCGCCGAAGTAATCAAAATCGAATCCAGAAAAAGGCTGGACGGCCTCCGGCTGGGGCGGGTTTTTGAACTGGGGGACACGCTGGAACTGAATCCGGCTTTCCACAATAATAACCGCAGCAAGATGAGCATCACCCTGGACTGGAATTCACCCAAAGGGCACGAACTCATTAAAGAACTGATTAAAAAAGCCGATGTCGTCAATGAGAACTTTACCGTCGGTACGCTGGAAAAGCACGGCCTCGGCTATGAAGATCTGAAGAAAATCAAACCCGATATCATCATGATAAAACTGGCGCCCACCGGGCAATATGGTCCGGAAGCGAATATCATGGCATATGCGCCGCTGATGTCCGCGATTGCCGGCATCGACAGCATGCTCGGCTATAAGGGCGACCGTCCGCTTGGCTTCAAACACGCTTACGGCGATGTTATGGCCACCCTGACCGGCGCTTTTGCGATGATGACCGCATTACGCTACAAGAAGCGAACCGGCAAAGGACAGTATATCGATTTATCGGAATGCGAAACCACTTCATCACTCATCGGCGAACCGTTTATGGATTATTTCATGAACGGCCGGGTGGCAGGATGTATGGGTAATTTCCGTCCTGGCATGGCTCCTCACGGCAACTACAAATGCGCCGGCGACGACAAGTGGGTGTCCATCGCAGTGAAGACCGAGGATGAATGGAAATCATTCTGCAAAGCTATCGGCAATCCGTCCTGGACTAAAGAAACAAAATTCTCCACACTGGCTAACCGTCTGGCAAACCTTGAAGAATTGGATAAGGCAGTTACCGCATGGACAATCAACCTCGGCGATTATGAAGCCACTGAAATCCTGCAAAAAGCCGGCGTTGCCGCTGCTCCGGTGCTCAACATCGAGGGTGTCTTCTTCGACCCGCAATTCCGGGAACGCGGCATTTTCCTGAATGTCACGCATCCTATCGCCGGCGACCTGACCCTTTATGACCTGCCGTGGCAGGCCAGCGGACTCGGCCGTAAAGCGGCCGGCCCCGCCCCGACTCTCGGCGAAAATAACGACTATGTTTTCGGCGATATCTTAGGTTTGTCCAAAGACGAAATCGCCAAACTCCAGGAGGAACAGGTAATTTACTAACCCCCAAAACTATTCGTAATAAGCAGGGCTTTGAGTTAGAGGGGCGCAGCCCCTCTAATCAAACCTCCCCTTCCCCGAGGGAAGGGTAAGGGATGGGGCATTGGGACTTCATTATCCTGGAATAAAATATAAACATATTCAAGTTAATAAATTCTTTATAAACTCCCCCCGGCCAATCATTCAAAGGAGGCACAATAAATGGTATTAGGACAGGCGCGAATCACTGATGAAGGTGTCGCCCAGTTAAAAACAAGAATCGGCTCTTATTTTAAAGGCGAATATATTTTCGCCTACAGCAAGACCATGACCAAAGGCGGCATCGCCCACTGGTGCGACGGCATCGGCGACTATAACAATCCACTTTTCCGCGACGAGGCGTATGCTAAAAAATCTAAATACGGCTGTATCATCGCGCCGCCGTGTTCGCTTAATGCCATCCTCAATGTCAGCGGCATGCGGGTCGGCGGTCTGCCCGGCGTCCATTCCTTCCACTCCGGCTGGGACTGGCTGTGGCTCAAACCCGTCAAAGTAAATGAACCCATTACCTGCTCGTTCCGTCCCGTTGATATTCTGGAAAAGAAAAGTGAATTCGCCCTGCGTACCGTGATTATCTACGCCGAAGGCATTTACCGTAATCAGCGTGACGAAGTTGTCGCCCGCTGTATCGGCTGGAGTATCCGGGCCGAACGTGGCACCGCCGTTAATCAGGGTAAATACAAGGAAATCAAGCAGTATTGGATTGATGAAGATATGCAGAAGCGGGTGGAGTACCTGCTGGACCACGAAGAAATCCGCGGCGCCAATCCCCGCTACTGGGAAGACGTTAAAGTCGGCGACGAGCTGCCGCAAATCGTCAAAGGTCCGCTTTCCGTTGGCGAAATGATGGCCTGGGCGCATTCCATCGGCGGCGGCGGCGAAGTCCACGCGTTCCGCATGCGCGCCCTGCGCAAACATCCGGCCTGGGGCTGGAAAAACCCGGAGACCGGTGTCAAAGAGACCATCGACCAGGTTCATGAGCAGGACGACGCCGCCAAAGGCATCGCCATCCCGGCCGCCTACGATGTCGGGGCGCAGCGTAATTCCTGGGTCAGCCAGGGGATTACCAACTGGATGGGTAACGACGGTTTTCTGAAATCGCTCTATTGCGAGTACCGCCGCTTCAATGTTTACGGCGATATCCAGTTTATTAAAGGCAAAATCACAAAGAAATACGAGCAGAACGGCGAACATCTCGTTGATTTGGACGTCTGGGCGGAAAACCAGCGCGCCGAAGTCACCGCCCCCGGTAAAGCCACCGTCATCCTGCCCTCTAAACCCATAAAAACGTAGTGGCTGCGGTACTAAAAACGATTCTCTCTCCTTTGTAAGGCTTATAGTCCGCCCCAGGAGGAAGAGACTAAGAGAGAATTATTTTAATTGGTCAGTCCTCTCGCCCCAGTGTGGGAGAGAGTTAGAGAGAGGGGGCAGCATCCCCTTCTAATCAAATCGAATCACTCAGGAGGTCGTAGATAAAAGATGTTATTACCAGATGGAAAAATCACCCCGGAAGGGATAAAAGATTTAAAGAAACGCATCGGCGTGCCGCTGCGCATCAAACTCTACAACGAGGAAGCCTCAATTGATGCCATCCGTCACTTCGCCCACGGTATCGGCGACCCCAACGAAATGTGGGATAACCCCGGCCACGGCTTCCAGAGCACCTACGGCTGCCTGGTCGCCCCGCCGACCTTCCTCTACAGCGTCGTCTGGCCCAGCGGCATTTTAGCCGGCGGTCTACCCGGCGTGCACTCTTTCTTCGGCGGCAACGACTGGGAATTCTTCCATACCATCCGGGCCGGCGATAAAATCTCTGCCGAAGCCAAACTGACCGACGTCGTGGAGAAATTCAACAGTCAGGCAGCCGGTCACAGCGTCATCCAGTACGTGGAAGTCATCTACAAGAACCAGTACGGCGACATCGTCGCCAAGGCCAAGGGCTGGAGCATCCGGGTGGAACGTTCCGCTTTCCTGGCTAAAGGCAAATACGCCAATATCAAGAAACACCGTTTTACCGAAGAACAGATGAAAATCGTGGATGAGACCTACGACAAGGAAGAAGTACGCGGCACCACCATCCGCTACTGGGACGACGTCAAGGAAGGGGATATGATTACCCCGGTAGCTAAGGGCCCGCTCAACCTGGGTGATATCCAGGGTTATGCCTCCGCCGCCATCCCGCCGCTGGCTTACGGGGAGCTAATCCGGTATCTGCGCAAGCATCCAACCTACGGCTTCCATCATCCCACTTCCAACAGACTGGAGCCGGTCTCGCGGGTCAACACGGATGATTATGTGGCCCGGGAATTGGGGATTCATTCGGCTTATGATTACGGCGCCGATAGAATCACCTGGATCGGGCATGCGCTGACTAACTGGATGGGCGACGACGGCTTCCTGAAAAAGCTCAAAGTGGAAATCCGCCAGTTGAA
>Ga0182027_10003402_pt1 | contig 25264 bp, 38 predicted proteins | sample 712E1DmetaG_FD_121300 | JGI IMG/M metagenome (GOLD analysis project Ga0182027, IMG submission 121300) | Permafrost microbial communities from Stordalen Mire, Sweden - 712E1D metaG (Illumina Assembly) | ecosystem: Environmental > Terrestrial > Soil > Wetlands > Permafrost | place: Sweden...
AATCTTGTTGCCATCCTGTTCCCGACCAGTTAAAACCATAAAACATTCCTAAACCATCTCCGGAAAGCATATACCAAGAGCTATCTTTTTGAAAAACAAAAGGTGTAGAATAAAAAGTAGGAGATAAAACTGGTAAACTTGCATTAATTACAAAATCTTGCTGCCATGTCGACCCTGACCAGTTAAAACCATAAAACATTCCAGTTAACGCTCCAGAAAGCAAATACCAAGTTCCATCTTTTTGAAAAACAGTTGGGGCTGACCAAGAACCAATATTGGGTAAACTTGCATTTATTGTCAAATTAACTTCCCACATATTCGATGAATTATATTTATATCCATTAAACCCCCCATATCTATTTCCAGCAATCATAAACCACAACCCATCTTTTTGAAAAACGGCAGGTCTTGAGTATATAGAAGCTGAAAGCCCTGAAATTATTGTTGAATTACTTGTCCATCCAGTACTTCCAAAAATACTATCATTAACCCAAATTCCAGTATTATTTGTAGAAAATATCCATTGACCATTAGGGTTCAATGCAGTATCGTCAGTAATATTAATTCCAAAATTAGTTATCTTACCAGCACCAGTATTATTAGCAGAAACTTGTGAATAAGTTGGAGGTGTATCATCAACAGATATATAATACTCATAGATTAATGTGTGATTAGAATCAGTAACATAAAAGTAAGGATTATTAACTGTTAATGCGTAAGGTTTAATATTTCCACTAGATGATGTATTCCAATATGTTTGAGTATAAGTCATATTCATAAAATATCTATACACAACTTGTGCAGTACTATCTGTAACCCAAATAAATGTATTATTAGTTGCAATACCCCTACCTGTTCCTACACCTGATGGTATTTCAGAAGTTATAGGATAATCATTTCCAGTTTGAGTTCCATTCATAAAATAAGTTCTTACACTATTTCCACTTGTACCATAAAGTAAATAAAAATAATTATTATCATTAGTAATTGCTCTGGCACTACCTGCTAATGCTCCAGTTTGAAAATAATCTGTAGTACTTGTTCCATCCATTAAATATTTATAAACTTTATAATTAGAACCTCCTCCAGTAACAGCCCAAATAAAAGTTCCATTTGTAGTTAATCCACTCATACCTCCACTTCCTCCTGCTCCAGAAGAATCAGAATAAGACAAACCAGTGATACACCAAACATTATCGTTAACTCCTCCATCATACCAACCTTGATAAGTTCCATTAGCCCAAGTAAAAAGAGGGTGATTAACAGGAAAATTGCCCGAAGTTGGAGTATAATATGTAGAATAACCGGTACCCCCGAAAGCAACAACATAAGTAACATTAGCTTTCATTAAATAAGGTGTTGAAAAATTAGCCCATTGATTAGAAACAGCAACAGATTGAATAATAGTTCCGTTATAATACATTAAATATCCTGTTGAAGCGGTGCAAGTATTTTTTTCATTAATTCCGTACAAATATTCATCTTGTAAAGAGTGAACAGTAGAACCTGCAATTATAGAACGAGAACCTCCACTAGAAGACAAAGGAACACCATGAAGTTCATTTGTAATTAATCCACTCGTTCCTACACCAAAATAATTTTGAGTATAAGTTCCATTCATATAAAATTTATAAACTTTACTCATAGTTGTATCTCCTGCCCAAATAAAAGTTCCATTATTGATAAGACTTGAAAAAATTCCACTTCCAACACTACTTGTGTCTATTGTATTTCCTATATAAACACCTTCAGTTTTAGAAGGAGGTATTGTAGAAACTTTAGATAATGTTAAATTATCCACTATATCATAACCACCTCCTGCAGTTAGAACTGTATTGGTTCCAGTTTGATAACCATCCCCCGTATCAAACACTTTTACAGAATAGTTTGTTCCAGCACCATTACCAACATCAATCTCATACTTATTATCTGTTTTCGAATTTCCATTAACTCCAACTGTGTCTGTATAATTTCCCCAAGAAAGTCCATAATATGTAACCCATATAGTAACAATTCTGCCATTAGCACTTGTTCCGTCTGAAGCATTATTTACAATTCCCACCTCGTAATGTGCTGCTGAGGCAAATGGCACTAAAAGAAATAGTAAGATAAACAAAAAAATAAATTTAATTTGAGCTCTTTTATCCATAAGATTTATAAACCATCTCTATTTAAAATTCTTTCTATCATATATAATATATAGGTATTACATATATTCTTTTAAGACCTTTGCAAAGCCCAATGCTATTAAAAGTGATAAAAAGGTGCTTACAAGCAACCCAACATTTGTCACTGTTGAATACCCCAGTAATTTGGTGCTTACAAAGTTGACAAAAGGGCTCCCAATTAGATGGGGAAGTTCAGAAGGCACCGGAATCTTTTGAAGAACAAAGTAGAAGATATCTGCCAAACCTCCAAAGTATAAGATTGTTGAAAACCCAAATATACCTACAGCTTCAGATTTATCCCTATGAACAAAGAAGTAATAACAAATAGCAGGAATAGCAAAGATTACAACTGCAAACTTAAAGAATAATTTCCACCATTCAGCACTAACATTCCCAGTAGTATATTGAATCAAGCTTCCAAATAACCCAGACTTAGCGCTGAATATATCTAATACTGCCACAGCTAAAACAGCACCAAATGCAATCATTAAAGCAGCCGAATAATGACCAGGGTAAATCTTCTTCCATAACTTCTTCCAGCTCCATTTAAGTAAGTACATTCCGATTAGAACCATAATTATTCCTAAAATAGTAGACCAAATCTCAAAATCCCATAATACAGATGGTAAAACTGCCGGGTTTATTAAAGCAGCATAAGTAGTGTGATGAAGGAGGGCATATATTGAAAAACTTATAAAATCCGGGCTTGGTTCTATAAATAGGGCTCCAAATAGAAGAAACATAGAACCCAAAAAGTAAGTAAATGGCTTTCCATCATATTTTCTATACTGATAAATAGCAAAACCAACGATTGCTGCAATTATAGCAATTAACATTAAATTCATTGTGATATCTCCAGTTGTTCTTTAAAATCATTTAATTTCATAATCTTAATATTATGCTCTTTTAGTCTAACAACCTTAAACCCTTGTTTAATTAATTCTTTTGTCCTAAGTTCATCTTTAATTATCTGTTCTTCTTGCCATTGGTTAATCTCTTTGTTACAAATTTCACATCCATGCCAATAACATCCATCCATTTCAAGTATTGTTTTCTGAGTTATTCCATTCTGAACTGGAAGAAATATATCACATTGATAAGCATGAGTAATTTCTGACATATATTTATGAGCTATATATTCTAAATGTAATTCTGTCAAAAATCCTTGTATTTTAAGCTCTATCTTAGTATCTTTGACTGGGAATATTTGTCTTTTTCTATTTTCCTTTGCCTTAATTCTGTGCTTTATACAAGATTCTTCATTTCTCATTGGATTATTATTTATCATAAAATCTCTTTTTAATTTTCTCATATAATATAACTTATCCTTATCATAAATTTCTTCCCAAGTTTTACCTTTAGTATAATTTTCTCCTCCTTGTTTAAATTTGTCCATAGCATTATGCCCATGAATAAATATAGGAATAGAACAATTTCCAAAATATTTCTTATAAGTAATCCATTTCCCACAGCCACATACACATTGAGAAACCTTATCTCCTACTTTAAATGTATTACTTTTCTTTCCAACAATTCCGTGCCCTTTAATAAATCTCTTTTCTCTATTCTTTTTATCATATTTCCATCTTTTATTTCCACAGCCACATGCACAGTCTACAAGAATATTTTCTTCACCTTTTTGTTTATAGTTCATTTACATTGCCTCCTTCACGATTCTATTGAATGAACTAGTTCTTCTAATAACTCTAAGGGCAAGATAAACTAACAACACTGGAATTACTACATATAAAATGAAAACTACAAATGGATGAGCCCCTAAAAATTGAGATATTGCCTTATAGAAAAGTGTGTCCGAATATCCATATAATGGAAGAGATTCAGTTCCTGTTGGAAGTATACCTATCTTACTGATACTATGAGTTAAAGAGATTATATCTATTCCCAAACTAATTAATATTCCAGAAAAAATACCTCTTACTCCATATTCTTTAAACAACCAGTAAATTAATACAAAATATGCTGGATTAAGGATTATTGATACTAACATTACCACCCAAGTATTTGTTTGAGAAGCCCATAAAGAAAAAGTATCTGAAAAATACCAAAAAGCTAAAGCTAAGATTGCAAAAACTATTAATGTCCCATACGCTTTCTTTTTATTATCTAAGTGTTTTAACATCTCAAACTCCTTATACTCTTTTTTGATATCCTTTTGCTCTATTAGATGCTAACACCTGAACTGCCTTTCCATTGTGCCTTCCAAATAAATCTGTTCTACCGTGAATAGTTCCACCACGTTCTGAAGGAGAAAATTTTCCATTGCCATCTAAATCAGTATCATGAAGAAGATAAAGTGATTTGGTATTATCTCCTCCCTTTTTACTGGGAGCTCTTCCTGTAAATCTTCCACCTTCTCCTCTTGTTGCAACAGTCTTCTTTTGAGGAACAACCCTAATCCATCTTGTTGGTATACTCATTCTTTATTTTACCTCCCGATATTTTATTGATTTTTTCATTTTTTATTCTTCCAAATATATACTAATACTAAAATTATTACTAATGTTAATAACAAATTATTCACAATTAAAGTCTTTATATTTGCCATTATTGGAAGAGCCTTTGTTGTAAAAAAAAATATAATTAAGGCTATAACTAGTATTACTTCAATATTTATTAATGTAGATTTTTCCATTATTCTTCTTCCTCTTCATCTAAATAATCATATGCTTTAGATTTCATTTTTTGTGCTTCTATCATTTGAGCCAATACCCATGGTGACAACGAACTCGAACTTTTTCTACGAACAGGCTTTTCTATTTCTTTTTCACCAACTATCTTTTTATAGGGTTCAGAGCTTAAATCTTTTTCGTATACTTTATCTTCTCTTAAACTATGTGCTGGTATCTCTCTATTAATTTTAAAACCTGCAACAGGATTATTTCCTGGAACGTGCTGTCTTGTTGGGTCTGCAGGATGACAATCAAATTTATTAATAACCCCATCACCATCTGAATCTATATACGGTTTTGTTTTCTTTAATTCTAATTCTTTTTTATTTATTAAATCATTTCTGAAATTTGTTAACTTTTTCATCTTCTCTGAATCTGAATCTTTTTTATCTCCTCTAACCGATAAATCTGCCCCTAAAGGATGTTCTTTCTTTTTAATTGCTTTACCAGTTAATTTAAATATAATTCTATCTACTGCATCTGTTATATTTCCACCAGTATCATCTTCATGCAATGCATTTACTGCGTGAAGTTTATTTTCCTTTGCTGCTTCTTTTATCATTCTATATTGCTTTCCATTTTTTGTTTTAAAAACAATGTATGGTTCTTTCTTTACTGGAATTGTATGCTCCTCTTCTAACCCACTACAAGAATATAATGTTTTATACCCAGCATCATTTAAATCTTCTAATATTGGTTTTATAGAAGAGTCCAAATCATCTTGTTGCGTTAGTGATTTCCCCCAATCCTTATTATCTTGTCTGTCAACATCAAAAGGTCTGCAATCTCTCTTGTTAGGAACACCATCCTCATCAATATCTCCTCTTGGTTCTATAAATGGATATCTTATTCTTGCTTGTGAGTAAGTATAATCCTTTAAAGGTATTATACCAATAGTTTCTCTAACTCCTCTTCTTGAAGTTGGATGACTTCTTGTATGTCTGACTACATCTGTATTACCACTATCTAAATGTCTTTCGTGTTCCCTGACATTTACTTTCCCTGGTCGTTTTTGTATTATGTATTTCATTTTATTCTTCCTCTGCATCTCTATTAAATGAGTCTAATTCGTGTCTTTTAATATCTTCGTCAGATAATTCTCCAGCCATTGCTTTATCCCAATTTGATTTGCTATCATTACTACTTATATCTTCAAATTCTCCGTTATAATCATCTGTAAAAATAAGCTCTTTTCCATTCTTTCCCCTTATTACAAAATCATCTCCTTCTTCATTTCCATTTTTGCCATATGCTCTTCCAGCTTTTTTTGTAAATTCCTTTGCTGCTTCTTCACTTGAAAATCCCCCTATTATATCATCTTTGTCTGCTTCATCTCGTATTTGATGTACTTCCCATTTCTCTTCTCTTTCTTTTTGAGCTGCATATAACCTTTCCCATACTTCCTCATTCTCTTTTTCTTCTTCTATATCCTCTTTGAATTTCAAAAGTACTTCATCATCTTGTCTCATAGAATCAAATGGTCTACAATCTTTCTTATTTATTTTATTGTCTCCATCAATATTTCCATTTGGATTAAGGAATGGGAATCTTTTCTTTGCTTGAGGGTATGTTAAATCTTTTAATGGAATTACTCCTATAATTGGTTTTCTAACTGTTCTCAAATGTTTTCTTACATCTGCAACTTTATGCTTTGTATGTCTGTCATGCTCTCTAACATTTGTTTTTCTTTCTATGTATTTCATTTTATATTTCATTTATTAATTCTTGGGAATTTTTTTCAATTTCCCTATTATACTTTTCTTGTCTTTTATCCTTCTGATATTCTTCTTCTCCCATATTTTTCCTACGTGCTTTATTAAATTCTTTTTCTTGTTCTTTGTATTCTTTTACATCTTTCATTGAAGCATTTATCCAATCTTGAGCCCTCAAATCATAGAACATAGCAGGAAGTTCTCCGCTAGCTATTCTTTCTTGTGCAAATTTTGAAAGTGATTCTTCCCTTTCTGCTGTCATTTCATTAATTTTTCTTGTTTGTTCCCTTTTTAGAAAATCTTGTCTTTCGGGTAATTCGTCTAATAGTTCTTTTGGTTTTTCTTGTTTATCTCCAAATAAATCCCATAATAATTCCTTATCTCTTCTTACGAAATCTTTATCATATTCATCTTCATCATCATCTTGTCTCATTGCATCAAATGGTCTACAATCTTTCTTGTTTTTTACTCCATCTCCATCAATGTCTCCATTAGCTGAAAAACCAGGAAGAATCCTCCTTGCCTGATTATACCTTATATCTCTAATTGGAATTGTCCCTAATACTTGCCTTGTAACCTTTCTTTCATGCCTTCTAACATCTGCAACTTTTGATGGCAAGTGTCTGTCATGCCTTCTTACATTTGTTTTTGTTGTTATTGTTGTCATTTATTCTCCCGGTACTGCTTTAAAGCAGCAGATTAATAAAAGTATAATTGTTAATCCAATAACTCCTAAAAATTTTGGAGTTCCAGTTGGATGAGATTTTATCCATTCATAAACTCCAAATATATATAATCCTATAACCAACCAACCTTCAATACTTACTGGTCTCCAGCCTATTCCAAATATTCTTTTTGTATCAAACCAATATGTGTTCATTTTGAATCAAAGTATGAATATACTAACACTCCTCCAATTATAGTTCTTATGTATCTAACAAGATTTCCAATATCACTATTATTCATACAGCTATTTAGACAAAATTTTCCATAATGCAAACTTAGAACTCCATCTAAAATAAGAAATATTCCAATTGCTAATAACCATTTTTTACTTAAATTCATTTTCTTTTCCCTTTTGATTTATATAAATACCAACCTATTCCAATTGCTCCAAGAATTATAATATACCAATATTTTTGGAAGAATGTTTTATCTGCTGGACAAGCATCAAATTCACAGTTGTTTGATGAATTTTCACTAACTGAAGAACCATCAGAACATTGCTTTGCAAGCATTGAACATACAGTTATATTATTTAATCCTAAATAATAATTACAATCATCTAAATTTGAATAGTCCAAGTCTGTTACTTCATCTGGAGTTAACTGAGATAAAACACAGGAATTATCTTTAATTCTATAATAGTCTGCTAAATTACTTTCATTATTATTACTATTATTATCATTGCTTTCATTATCTTGATTAATTATCCATTTATAATTGCTACAAATATATCCTGTTTTAACTTGATTATTTATACACTCTACACCACATTTTCCAACAAGTATTGTGTTATTAGTCTGGCTGTAAATAAAATTATTTCCTGTACATTCAATATAAGAAAATCCTTTACAATAATTTCCTTCAATGGAACATTCCGAATTCTTTGTATAATAATTAACTGATTCATTACTTATTTTATCTGAACATCCATTGCTTGTTAAAAAGGGTGTATTTGGTGAACAACAACAATCAATTCCAGATGAATTTGCACATTTAAAGTCAAGTATATCCCCAACATTTGGACAGCAAATATTATTTACACAAGATGTTTGAAAATGGTTTATATAATTATCACAGAATCCTGTGCTTCCACAAACATTAGTTCCGGCACAATATGTTTGGGTTGTATCTGCACAACATTGTGTGGCACTTTTACACCAAGCACATAAACCACAATCTGTTGAACATGTTGAACAATCCTCATTTCCATTACAAGTTCCATCCCCACAAACAGGGCAGACTCCGCAATCTTGAGAGCATGTTGAACAGTTTTCGTCACCATTACATGTTCCGTCACCACAAGTAGGCAATTGAATACAAATTCCACAATCTTGAGAACATGTTGAACAGTTTTCGTCACCATTACATGTTCCGTCACCACAATATTGTGTTATGGGACTATCACAAGACATTGTTCCTGCACAAGCTCCTCCACATCCATTATAACAATTGTTTCCAGTGCAAACGGTTGAAGCACAATCACAATTTGGTGTACATGTTCCCCCTAAACTATAACCACATTTTCCAACAATTAAATCTTGATACCAAAATCCACTTGAACTACATTCTAATATAGCATGATTTACACTACAAGAAGTAGTAGAATCACAACATTTTTCTTGACCAACAGTACATTGAGCGATAGAACAAACACCATCTGAACAAAGATTAGATTTGCACATATAATTAGAATCACAACTTGCACCTGCATCTTTTAAAGAACATAAACAATTAGGATTGTTTTCTGGACAAGGACCTACTACCCAAATACAACTTGAGACACATTGTCCTGAAGAACAAGTATCGCTACCTGAACAAGTTCCACAACTTCCTCCACAACCATCACTTCCACAAGATTTTCCAGCACAATCAGCTGAACAGCCTCCACCACCACCTCCACCCCCTCCACCTCCAGAACAAACTTTTTGACCTTGACAAGTTCCCCCACATTTATCTGAACAAGTTGAACCTTGGCAAGTATTTGTTCCACATGAACAATCAGCATTACAATCATTTTGACAAGTGTTTAATGAAGTTACATGCTGACCTGCCCCGCAGCAAACTGCTTCAGAAGTTAATCCACTATAAACTGTTTTACAAACTGCACAGGAATAAGGAAGATTACTACATGTGTAACCACTATAAATAGTTCCAGCCATAGAAAATTTGTAAAAAATTAAAGCTAAAACTACTATTCCAATTAGAATATATGAGATATACTCTTTCTTCATTTTCTCTCCTTCTCACATAAAGAGCCACATCCATTTGAATGTGCTGCATAAACACAACATTCTGCTAGATATTTTTGTTTATTTAAATCAAAACAATTTAGACATTCTCCATTACAGGTAACTTTATCACAAGGACTACTCATTGTAGAAAAAACATTATAATTAGGGTCAATTAATTGTGGATAAAAATAAAAAGTATTGGAACTTTTATCGTAATTCATTGCGGTTGATATTTCAAATTTTGTTGGTTGAATCATATTTTTATTACTATACATAACTAAAAGTATAACTAATATTATAGCTCCTAATACCCAGAATATTTGTTTATTTTTTTCTTTCATTTTAAGGTGCAGAAGGGCCTCCACAAGATAACCTATTTATTACGCAGAGCATAGTCAAGCAACATGAAGTCCCCAAATTTGAATCAAGACTAGAATATTTACTACCATTTCCACCAGCAGTTCCTGCATTACAAGAAGATGGACTTCCACTCTTATCATAAGTTCCTCCAGAACCTCCATTAACTATCATAGAAGAAGTGTCTTGTAATGAATTTCTATAAGCTATTATAATACTTCCTCCTGAACCACCTCCACCTCCAGTTCCACATTCACTCTTTCCGGTATAAGCAGCTTGCTTACCATTTCCACCATCTCCACCTTTACTAAGCATTTTTGCTCCATTAATATTTAAATCATTGGCTAAAAGTATTATTTTTCCTCCAGAACCTCCACCTCCACCTCCAGAAGAATCAGTTCCAACTGTTCCTGCATGACCATCTCCTCCTCTACTTCCATTTACAGAAATTGTTCCATTGATTGTTATTTTTTTGGATATTAAAGTTATACTTGCTCCTCCAGAACCTCCAGGACCTCCTCCGTCAATATCACCAACTGTTGACGTACCTCCAGAACCTCCTCCAGAGCCCATTTCAAATATATAATTATTACTTCCGTAAGTTATTCCTGCTGGTCCAGATGCTACACTTTCACAAGAACCTCCTACTCCCCCTGAAGAAACATGCCCAGCTCCTCCACCTCCAGATGCAAAACTTTTTGATGATACTCCTAAAACATATTCATATCCTGCACCTCCATAACCTGGGCCGGTACCACTATTTCCAGTACGTACATAATGAGGCATAATTCCCCCCGCATATCCAACTCCATCCCCTATTATTGCTCCATAAATAGAAATATTCTTTGTTGCAAATATATTTAGATAACCTTTTGGCCCAACTAATATTGTAGCCCCTGGATAAACTGTTACAATCTGATATGTTAAATTTCCATCTAAAGTGATTGTTCCACTTTTAAGCTCAAGATTTGAAGGTATTATTGTTAAGTCTACATATTGACTTGTATATGTAATTTCATTTGTAAAATTATTCTTTACTGAAATATTTATAAAAAATCTTACTGGTTGATTATATGGTTCGAATTGAGATGTGGTCATATTATTAGAGCTTAATATCACTGAATCCCCAATATTTAATGTAGAATTAGTTAAATTAAAAGCATTTTTGAATTCCACGGGGGATGCATCTGCTATATAAATATTATTAATAGGAACATTTCCAGTATTAGTTACATAAATATCCAAAGAGATTTGATTAAAATCTGCTCCAGGAGGGGTAACTACAGAAAACAAACCTTGTTTAGGAATAACTTCTACACCATTATTCCAGTAATGAACTTTTATTCCAACCGTTTCTGGCTGGCTTTTTGGCTGTATTTTTAAGATGTTTAACTGTGATAATACTAAAAGTAAAAGTATTATCCCTACAATCCATAAAATTATGTTACTTTTTTTCTTTGCCATTTTAATAACTCCACCCTTTTATCTCTATTGAATTTAAATTTGCATTTTTCCTTGAACTTTGTATATTTTGCATATCATCTTCTGTAATAACATAACTTCCACTATTGCCCTCACAATTTATTGAATACACAATTTTTCCTGATAAATCTGAATCACTATTTGGATTATATGTTGTAGGTCCTTCTATTAAACAATCATTGGTGCTTATATATTTACTATAAATAATCCAAGCGGGTGTTAATCCACAACCATTCTCTCCGCTACAATAATGAGTATTAAATGCATAATCCTTATAAGTACTATACTGAGCAGTACCAAAATTCTCTCTAATACTAGTTGTTATCTTAAACGGGTATATTAATAAAAGTACAACTAATACTATTATCCCTACAATCCATAAAATTATGTTACTTTTTTTCTTTGCCATTTTAATTTATCTTCTCCATTATTTTATTTAGGAAGTAAATTGCTACAAATCCTAACGCTGTTGTTATTAATAAACTTATCCAAGTTATAGTATTTAATCCCATTGCAGATGATATAACTTTGTAAATTCCATGATTTAGCCAAGGTAATTTTGCAGGAATCATCTTAAATTGGAATAGGAAATAGAGAATATCTGCAAGCCCTGTAAACCATAATATAACTGAAGTTAAAAATAAAGAGATTGTTTCTGATTTATCCTTTCTTACACTGAAATAATAAATAACGGGACCAATTGCAAGCATTATCATATTCATAACAAAGAATAAAGACCACCAACCATTTACAAAATTACCATTAGTATAATCTTCTAAAGAACCGAACACCCCGCTGTGAGCAGCTAAGATATCAAAGATAGATATTAATGCTACAGCTAAAATTGAAAATATTATTGCTTTCTTAAATTTAGGATTCATCTTTGCCATTTTAATTTGTTCCTCCACAGTCATAAATTACTATTTGCTGCTCATTACTTAAAGTACCATCACAATTTATTCTAAATGAAACTCTTCCAGTAGTACTTGCAATTGTTGAATCTGAATGCCCACCAGAACTATCTAAATTAAAATAAACACCCATATTTGCCCAAGGAAGAATTCCTGCTTTGTATTGTAAATAACATTTAGCATTTGGCATATTGCTTGTTATTACTCCAGATACAACATTTCCCATACAAGGGCTTGCAGGAGAGATTATTAAAATTAATGCTGAATTATTTGTTTGAGATGAATCTAATGTAGTACTATTATCGTTAGTAGCATATTTTGCATCATCATCTGTCCTAATCTTGCTAAATCCTAATAAAAGGAAGAGTAAGACTAATGAGATTACAACCCATAGTATAGTGTTATCTTTTTTATTTTTTGCCATTCTATATTGCCTTCTCCAAGGTAAGATAATTTTTAATTTTATTAACAACTATCTTGAATTTATGGTAATAAGGAAAATAGAATTTATATGCTTTGTCTGCTTTATTTTCTTCTAAATCTTGCTGAATTCTATTTATATCTTCTTCTATAAAAAGTTCGTCTATATTTTTCTTTTTCATTTTGTTCTCCTTTCAATTTTTAAAAACCTGGGGAAGGTTACCTTGGGGGTATTTACTCTCATAATATTTTGTCTCCATTAAAAGTGCATTCTATTCCCCAGGTTTTTTCTCTACAGCCTATATTTTGTAAATTTGTATATCTTTTACTATAATATTCATTTCCATAATAAGCACAATCTTTCATTGAAATTGGTGCTTTACATCCGTAATATAAACTTCCATCATTAAGAGGATTAACTGTAATCTCACTAATTATAAATGGCTGATTTAATTTATTAGGATTAAACCAATTTTGACTCGTCATAAAAGAGAAGACAAATATTAATACAACTGCCCCGACAATTATTTTATTTGTATTTTTTTCTTTCATTTTAGCATACTATCTCCTTGCTTGGTGTAATTAATGATTTACTTATGCTTACTTTTGAAGCATCAGTAGTATCTGTTGTAGAATACTTTGTTGAATAAGAGTGTGCTCCTAAATTATTCTCATCACAAATACAAAGAGTATTAGCATCCACATACCACATTTTAGTGGTCCCTATTATAGATGGAACATTTAATGTTTGGTCTGTATTATCACAAAAATGAGTTAAGCAAGCACCACCAATTTTACCATAAGCAACTAAATTTCCTCCGCATGTTGGTGAGTAAGCTACTGCAATATTTGAAACTCCATATAATAAACTAGTAGTTCTAAATGTAACAGAAGTTCCTAAAACACAAGCATTTGTATTAAAACTTCTACAATCTGAATTACATGCTAAATTTCCACTTGCAAATCCTTGATTTATTTTATTACAAGTATTTCCACCTAAATCAGTTCCATCACATATCTCAATTGATTCTTTTATGTTATTTCCACAAGTATGCGTTTGATTATAATTATAAACTTCCCTATTAACATAAGCTGGAACAGAAAGAATATTTAAATTAGCATTTAAAACTGGAGGCAGATAAGTATAAAAGTTAACTCCATCACTTCCAACTGGACTTCCTGAAGCATGTTGGTTTTTACAAATGGATATCTTAGTTAAATCAAAAACATCTTTTTGGACAGTCCAATTTCCATAAGAACTAATAAATATAGCATCTCCAGGAAGAGCACAATTAACACTACTTCCATAATGAGCATCTCCACTTCCAAATGCTTCTAATTTTCCATCACCATTATAGTCTGTAGCAATCCAAGAGTTTAAGAAATCGGTTAAAACAGAGGTATTTGGTTTTTCTACCCTTATTAAAATAGCTGCTTCTAAAACTTTTATGGATAATGAACTTAAAATAATCATAGTTCCATTATATTCATCACCTGCCATTTTAACCCAAAATGATATTGGCTGAGGATAGTGCTCAAATTGGGCTGTGCTCATATTTTGGGAGCTTAATGTTCTTGATTCTCCTGCACTTAAATTAAACACTGTCGATGGTAAAGCATTTTTAAATTCTATTGGAGATGCATCTGCTATATGAATATTACTAGTTGGAAAACCTCCAAAGTTTGTTATTTTTATATCAAATGAAAGGCTATCAAAAATCCCGCTTGTATTTTCATTAGAAACAATAGAGAATAAACCTTTAGGTTTGTCTGGAAAAACTTCTACTCCATTATTCCAATAATGAACTTTCATTCCAACCACATTATCTTCTTTCTTTTTAAAAATTCCAAATTGAGAAAGAACTAAAAGTAATAGAATTATCCCTACAATCCATAATATAAAATTATCTTTTTTTTTTACCATTTTATAATATGCAGTATGCTACCACTACTCCTATTATCAATAGTAAAGGTATAAATGCTAAATACCATGCATTTTTTCTTACAAAGGCTAAAGCAATTGGGGCTGCAAATATTAATATTATAATTATTGTTGTTGATATTCCAATATCTTGGTTTGCTGCAGATAATTCTGTGAATCCATGTGGAGAAAGTTCATAACGAGCTCCCCAGTTGTTAAATGTATTTAGTATAGCCTGTTCTGATTCATCATAATAATTATTCATTTTTACTGAATTTGTTGAACCAATTATAGGTGCAAGGAAATTAGTAAATTTATCTATATAAGGATATAATTTAAAAATGAATGATTGTCCTTGAGGTGCAAACTGTGAACTATAAAATGAAGAATTTCCTCCTAATGCAGTATCTAATTGGATTAAGTTTGCCTTTACATCTATATCTGAATTTGCACCAATTGCGTTTTGAATCATCTGAATATATCTTTCTCCTTTAGGACCATACATAGCATCCATCATATGTGCTGTTGAACTCATTAATCCTGGATTTTTTAAGGTAAGGTAACTATCATATTTCTTTTCTAACATTGGATGTGCAACCCAATTTGGAAGTTTACTCGCTCTTATTCCTGCAGGAACTGCTTGAGTATGTGCAATTGAATCTGCTATTAAATGCGAGGCGATACCATAAGCAAAACACTTTTCATCATCTGTTAATGCTTGAGCAAAAATTTCCTGGTCAAAATTCCAATTATGTGTTAATCTATAATCATTCCCACCATTTGTATAATAATATATTACAGTTATATCTGGTGTAACACTTCCTAATTCATAAGCTGCTTTATTTTCTGGGGTTGAATTACATAATTGCCCAATTGGATTATCACTATTAAAAATTGAATTACTCAATGAGTCATGCGTATGCGGACCCCATGCTAAAACATTATTAGATAAAGTTGCTACTATAAAAATTGATATAATTAAAAGCATTATTTTATTTTTCATTTTATGATAAATCTCCAGGATATATACCAAAAGAGTAAGAATTTCCAGTTGTTAGTGATTGAGCGGTATCATTTTTTATGTAACAAGTAAAACTTCCTAACCCCACCCAGTTAGAAGGTAAACCAAAACTTTGTTTATCAGCATTAGCCAAACCAACATAATTATAATCTGTATTTATTTGAGAACAAAAATATAAAAGGGCATCATTACGTTCATACCCACATTGATTTGTAGTATTTGTTTTAGGAAATAAATTTGCTCCTATAATTGCTCCGACTATTAAAGCTATTATTATAAAAACAATTGTTTCATTTTTCATTTAAATTTCCTCCATAACCATTGTAATATTAAACCCAAGATGAAACCTAAAATTGGATAAATAATAAAAGCAATGTAAGGAAAAGTAGGAGGAGAACAAACCATTGAACAAACTTGCCCAACAGCACAATGACCACAAGCGTAATTATTTCCTTTACTGTTAAAATATATAACAAATATAACTCCAATTATAGCTCCTACCCAGCCAAACTTATTTTTTAGTATATCTTTATATTTCTGTTTCATTTTTTCTTTTTAGCAAATTTAACTATAAGGAAGATTATTAATGCTCCAACTAATACATAAATTATCCAAGTATAATTTGTAAATCCGCCAATTCCTGGACCAGTGTCTAAAGATGAACTTACTGCGACAGATGCTAAAGAAGAGCCTTTTGCATAATTTTGATAATCTGCATATATATTAAATGAGTGTTTCTCTACCTCTGTAAAGTTAAATGAAAATTTATAAACTCCTGGACTTACCTTTGTAATTTCTGACATTGGTATCTCCTTAACAGTAGTTCCATCTGGCAATGAAACTTTTATATTAATATTATCTGGGTCTAATACTGTTCCAGAAGAATCAAATGTTTTAATTGTATAAGTCATATTAGAATATAATGTTGCACCTGGAGCTATTTGACTTACATCAATTGAAATTCCCATTGGTCTTACATCAATAGTTTCTATTGGACTTGATTGTTGCACTCCCTGAAACTTAAATGATATTTTTCCAACATACTGCCCTGAGCCATCTACTTTTGATTTTATCTCATATACCCCATTACCTGTATGATTAACCTCACTTGAATAAACAGTTCCTTGGGTTAATGTAGCAACTACACGTAAATTAGTTATTTCTTGTGGAAGTATATCCTGCTTATCTGCATCTTGCATATGAACTGTAAATGTTATATTCTTTGATGAATATTGCGTTGGAGAGTAAGTAGCAACTTCATATTTAACTGAATTTCCTAATATTTCAAGCATCTTTGTTGTTGGGCCATATATTGTATTATTACTATATGTTGCAATTACTTTAACTATTACTTCTCCAGAAGCAGGTTTTATAAATGTAAAACTGTATTGACCGTTAGAATCAGATTGATTTGAAGATTCACCCAGTAATCCTCCAACATTATTTAATAATTGAACATCTATAGAAGCGCCTTGTATTCCACCATTAGAATCATTAAATGTTGCCACTCCATTTATGTTTTCTCCTAAAGAATAAACATCCTGGTCTGTTTGTATAATTACTTGCCTTTCAGGTTGTGCACATCTATTTGGTTGCACATTTGCATTACATCCTGAAGTACAATTTGTATGTTCAATTCTTTTTCCATCTGCACTGCATGTTGCTAATGTAAATCCATCAGAAAGACATGCTGTAGAATCTGGTGTACAATATTGATAACATTGATAACTTACAATTCCATCATCTGGTTTGGGGTCATGTGCTCCAGTTGGGCAGTAATCCACTAATATTTCTTTTGAACCAGAGTATACTACGTCCCAATAATCTGGGTCTTTAGTTAATCCATAATTATAACAATAATTATCTCCATAATTACTATATCCTGCAGGTGGGGGTAAACTACCAAGACTATCAAACTTAGCATAAACACTCATCCCACCTGTGCTGTCTGTAGCCGTTGTAACGCTAACAGTTAGAGGATAAGAAATTTTATTTCCTTGTAGAGTCTCAACTGCAATATTACATGTTCCCGAGTCATGTATTTTATATATTAGACTATCTTCACCAATAGCAAATTTTTCTAATTTTAAATTAGGAAGTACAACTAATGCGATGATAATTATTCCTAATATTATCCATGCTGTTTTTTCGTTTTTTTTGTTCATTCTTTTTTCTCCTGTGTTTTAAAAATAACTTTAGTAATCGGATAAAAGGAATATAAAAAATATTCCAATTACTAATTGGGTTACTTTTCTCTTTGCCATTTTCTATCTCGCTCACTAATTAAATAGTAACTGTCTGGCTTTTATCCTTCATCCAGTTACTATTTAAGCTGCTCCTAAAGTAATTACTACACTAAATCCTGCTTCTTCCTTCTTTACTGAAAAAGAGGTGGTTGAAGTTGTACTAAAGTTTGTACTAACATTTCCTACAAGGTAAGTACCCATTGTTACTAATGAACCATTGTATTGTACCCAGGTATTCTTATCTGGCGACAACGATTGTAATGTAATAGCACTTGCTGGATAAAAGTAACGTGTTCCTCCACCTTGATTTAAGTTACCAGCTTGACTATTGCTATATCCTTCCATATACTGAAATGCATTATCTACGTATGTCTGTCCATGAGTTGCATCTCCTATATAACTAGGGGTGGTTATCCAATTTGCACTCTCAATCCAAACTTTGCTAAAATCTATATTAGCTGTATTAGTAAACCCAATTGATATTCCTAGATTTACCTTGTTTGTACTCTGATTTCCTCCTGCTGGAAAATAAATTGCACCAAGTGGGAATAGTTGTGTATTGCTTAATCTCTTTGTACCTTGACAATCTACTTGATATCCTTCAGGGTCTGAACAGCAATAATAAGCTGGTAAAGTTCCCTTTTGAGGGTCGTTTGGTGATGGCCAACATTGTTGTGCATCTTTATTCCAATACCCATTACTTCCTCTATCAGATGCTAAACCAAGTCCATTTAAGGCATTATTTGCTCCACTACTTATCTTACTTCCTATATCTGTTCCAGTGCCTTGAGTATAGAGAAAAATCCCTACAAGAGCAATTACTGCAACTACAATTATCCATAATGTTTTATTGTTTTTTTGTTTCATTTGTTTAATAACCTCCCATGTGAATTTATTTGATTATTTCTCATTTTTTTGATTGTGAAATTTTAATTGCTGCTCCTTGTTTTATTGCTTTCCCCCTTGCTCCTGTCCCAGTATAAACATGACCTTGCTTTCCGAATTTATATCCGCTTTTTCCTACTTTTATTATTGGCATTTTAATCTAATTTTAATAGCGTATGCGCTATTATATCTCCTAAAGTTATTAATGGAATTGACCAAAGTATATTCTTCAAAGTAAACATATTTCCTGCTTTTACTAATTGAAGTATACCTAAAACTACAACTGCAATTATTGCAACATGCAAATAGTAAATAGGTTCATCTACTTCTGGTTTCAAAAATGTTGGTTTCTTAAATAACTTCATTTGATATCTCCTTGTAAGTTTATTATTATTTCTCCATTTGAAGAGTATTCATAATTATATAATTCTTTTAATAAAGATTGGAAATATAACTTCCATTGACTACGATTATAATTTGTTATAATATGACATTTTCTACAAAGACTTATTAGATTATTTGGAAGCATATTCTTTTTATTGTAATCCACATGATGTATGTGCAATCTTTCTTTAAGTTCCTCTTGAGGAGTATTACAAATCTTACAAATATAATCATCTCTTGCCCTTATCTTTTCCTTTAACACATCATTCCAGTCTTTAGTGTATGGCTCTTTAGATATCCAATCTTTAAAATTAGGATTATTCTCACCAACGGAAACTCCTCTTTCGATACAAGTCTTTTTAATCTTTGCTTTTATTTCTTCTGATAAATGTTTTCCAAAACAATGGTGATTTTCTCCAACTCTAAATTCAGACCATTTTTTCTTTAATTTGTCACTATGAGTTTTTCCATAAAAAGGATTATTTTCTCCAGTTCTTGATTTGCTAAGATACCTTATATATTCTTCTGAAAATGCATCTTTTCCCTTTCTACTTATAATACTTTGATTTTTCATTTCTTTTAAAACTGTAGATTTGGAACAACACTTCATTCTAGCTATTGCTAATGAAGATAATTTATTTTCTGTGTATAATTGGTTTAAATCACTCCAATCTATTTTTCTATTTCTATCATAATTTCCTTTCATTTTATAAATCTCTCCCGTGAATATATCTATTGTTTGTTTTGTCATAAAATAATTTATTCTTAAATTCTTCTTGTTCTTTTTCCTTTTCTTTTTTTCTCTCATTATCTCTTTCTATTTCTTTCTGCATTTTAAATTCTCCTTCTTGTGCTCTTTCTTCATCATGTTGTGCTTCATTTGCATAAAATGTCTCATCTTCAGAACGCATTTTTTCTTCTGCTTCATTATACTCTCTTATTTTTCTACTAGCATCAATAGGTTCATCCATATCAAAATGATTCTCTGATTGTTGAAGTGCACTTGAAGTTTCTCTTCTTTCTGCTTCATTTAATTCTTGTTCAGTCCAATAATCTAAATCATCATCTTGTCTCATAGCATCAAATGGTCTACAATCTTTCTTATTTACTTTATTATCTCCATCAATATTTCCATTAGGATTTAAGAATGGGAATATTTTCTTTGCTTGAGGATATGTTAAATCTTTCAATGGTATTCTTCCAATATTGTCTCTTACTCCTCTTTTTGAGGTTGGTCTGCTTCTTGAATGGTCAATTACGTTTGTATTTCCATCTTCTAAATGTCTAGTGTGATGTCTAACACTAACTTTCCCTGGTTTCTTTTGTATTATGTATTTCATTTTACAAAATTTATCTCCTTTAATGTATTTTCTAATTTAGTTGTTGAAGATAATGGATTTATTTTAATGTATTTTCCTATTTCAAATTCTTCTGTATAACTTTGATATCCCTCAACACTATAAACTGCTTTGTATTTATGACCACAGTGTAAGATAGTTGCAAAAGTGTTATCTATTGTATAATCTGTTTTGAACATTTGTTGAACTCCATCGTCCATTGTATAGAAGGTCATATTGGCTGGAACTACATTAAAATGCAAATTGTAAGTATAATCTTCGCACCCCATAGATATTACATTAGCTACGGGATTTTTATTTGAAATTTGCCCTACTACTACAACTATAAGCACAACCAATAATACTGCCCATACTTTTACAAAACTATCAAATTTCATTTTATAATTATAAGTGGCATTATCATTCCAAATAATGTTCCTCCTCCTATTAATGCGACTAGTCCTGCAACTCCGTTTGCTATGATATGGAACCAAATAGCCTGTCTTGTTTCCCCATTATTATATGCAACTAAAAATAAAGATATTGCCATCATTATAAATACTATAATAAGGGATGATGTTGCTCCTACTCCTTTTGCCGTTAAGTGGAATATCAAGAACATTATAGATAATAGTATTACTAAAATTATGAATCCTAAAGCCATCTTATTATTTCTGTCTATCTTTATATTAAATCTGTCTGATAAGAATTCTAATAATCTAGCCCATAACTGTGTTTCTGCATAACCTATAACAAAGCTTATTGTAATCCAATTAACAATAGCACTATTTGAAAAAACTGGATTTGCTGAATTAATTGATTTAACAATTGAACCCATTGTTGTTTTAATTGGGTCAACTATCTTTAATACCACCCATGATACTGCAAGTAAAACTACCCAAGCAATTGCTCCTTGTAAAAATGCTTCTATATGCTTTCCTGGAACCTTTTGATAAGTTACTTTTACATTTTTATCAAATATAAGAACATTTACGAAAAGAAGAACCGTGCTTATAATTAAAAACCAAAGGTATGCATTACCTAAAGAAGTATTAGCATTTGTTAAAACAAATAGTAACCAAAAGAATGCTATTACATTTAAGGATATTTCTTTAAGATAGTCTTTCATCTTCTTTTCTTTCCTCCATTCATATAAAGTATTATTACTATTGCACCTATTAATATAATCAAAGCTAAACCGTATTTCTGGAAGAAAGTTGGCTGAACTGGAACATTAACATCATTTGTTACAGTCTTTGTTATTGGACCACAAACTTTTGAAGTAGCATTATCAAACCATTTATCTCCATTAGGACAAGTGCAGGTTAAATTAGTATAAGTTCCAGCAACAGCGTTACATATTTGTTCTGATGTTACATTTAAATAAACTGGAACTGAAACATTTACTGTTTGATTAACATACTTAGTTACATTCTGATATACAGTCTGGTTTACAGTTACATTTTGTGTCTCTCTTATATATACTGTATGCCATTTATACAAAACAGCTGTAGTATTATCAGCTGCAATAACTATTTGAAATTTATTTACAATATTAGTTCCTTCTGGTGTTGGTATGTAATTATAATAAGTTATTGTAGAATTTCCTATTGTATAAAATACATCTCCATTAGTGTAAGTATAATTAACATCTTGAACCCATGAAAAAGTTACATATTGCCCATTTATTGAATAAGCTAATAAAGGAACTGTTCCATCTGGAATAAAAGCATCGTCACTTATTACAAATTTCTGAGGTATTAATATTCCTGAACTTATTAAATAGATTACTACTGCTACTATAACTATTCCCCAAATCAACATTTCTTTAGTTTCTTTTTTCATTTTAATCAAACCCTTCCCTTGTTTTTCTATTTTGAGATATTCCCCAGTCCCTTATTCTTTCTTGTTCCATTCTTTCATCATTTTCTTTAAATGCTTTATCCATTTCTTCTTTATTTAAGTCTACCCAATTTTTTTCTCTCCAACTTTCATTATCAACTTCATCAATTAAATCTTGAGCATCATCATCTTGTCTCATTGCATCAAATGGTCTACAATCTTTCTTGTTCTTTACACCGTCTCCATCAATATCTCCATTAGGATTTAATCTTGGAAATATTGCTTTTGCTTGTCTATATCTCAAATCTTTTACTGGAATTACTGCTACAACTTGTCTATCTTTTATTCTTCTAGTATGTTCTGTTACATCTGCTACTTTATTCTTTGTATGCCTTTTGTGCTGTCTTACATTAGTTTTCATTTTTTCTTTTTTCTCTCCATATAAATTATTACTATTGCGCCTATTAATATAATCAAAGCTAAACCGTATTTCTGGAAGAAAGTTGGCTGAACTGGAACATTAACATCATTTGTTACAGTCTTTATTATTGGACCACAAACTTTTGAAGTAGCATTATCAAACCATTTATCTCCATTAGGACAAGTGCAGGTTAAATTAGTATAAGTTCCATTCACTGCATTACAAATCTGTGTTGAAGTTATATTTGCTGCTATTTCTATTTTTAAGTTATTAATAAGTGTATTAAGGGACCAGTCTTCATATTTTACAGCTGTTGCATTAATAATTGTCAATTTCATTTTTCCAATATTATGATATCCATCTGGAAGGGCAGGGATTGTATCATATAAAAATAATGAACTTGCATTAGTCTCATTTAAGTCTACTGCATAATACACTTTCCCTGAGGGTCCTAAATAACTATTATTAACATAAGTAAAATTTATTGTATTATTAGTTATTGAGTTTAATGAAAATACCATTCCATGTTGAGGGTCAACCATAGCTTGACCAACAGAAAAATTCATTGTTGATAAAACAGTAAAATCATCATCAAGTATAACAAACTTCTGAGGTGTAATCAATCCTGAAAAGATTAAGAAGAATATAGCTCCAACTATTACTAACCCCCATAAAAGTGCTTCTTTAGTATTTTTTCCCATTTTATACATAAACTATTACTAGATAGAAAACTAAAGCTAGTAATACTAAATTTAATATTGTTGAAAATTTAGCCCAACCTGAAACTACAAATTGTTTAACCCATAAATAAGCTAAAACCAAGGATATTATTGCTGCAAATATTAAGAATGATGAATTATTTGGTAAATTTATTAATCCAGTTAATTTCATTAACATACTTCTAACCCATTCTATTGCTACTGGTATCTTATCCAAGAGACTACTTATTGTTAATCCTATTGCCATTAACATTTACCTCCTGTATGCTCATCACCAGGACAAGTTTTACAGCCTACGTTTGGAACCCACCATATATTGCTATTGTAAGTATCACATCTACAATTAGCAGGCATTGCATAAGCTATGTTTGGATTATCTCCCCCTATTGCATTCATCCATGTTCCTCCAGAACTTTCACATAAACTTTGCGTGCATGAATCATCATTATCTTGTTGACATTGATGAACATAAATATGATTTATGTTATAATTCACTTTATCACACTCTCCATTTTTATAAGTTACTTGCCCTAATCCTCCAAAGGAACATAACTCACAAGAATTTGAATATGTTCCTCTAAGTGCATCTCCTAAAACACAAACGGGAGTATAAATTTCTGGACAAACTGTATTACTATCTCTTATAGAATCACATGAAAATATTACTTCATTAGTATTGCTCCTTACATTCTTAAAATATATAAATCCAATTACTACTAAGACTACTATTCCTATAATCCAAAGTGTTTTATGATTTTTCTTTGCCATCTTATCTTTCTCTCCTTATTAAAACTAATAATATTAATCCAATCATTATCCATACATATATTGGAACTGATTGAAAAAATGTTTGAGTTGGTGTTAATACTGCTTTTGGCTTTACCAATGAAACAAACCAAGCTCCTGCTGCTACTACAGCTGCAACTCCCCAAAGCCATAATACTTGTCCTTTCTTGTTCATTCTTTTTTTAAATAAAAATTTATCTTTCATTTTAATCTCTGTAGTCTTCATCGTAATCTCCTCCACCTCCCGCATTTAATCCCTTATAACAAGTAGGGCAATAATCTGTGAACGTTCTATCTTTATCCATTTTCTTCGCACAATTTGAACAATATCTAGTTTCTCCTTCATAGTCTTCTTCATCATCTTCTTCCTCTAATAATCCATTTCTAAATTGCTCTCTTGCTTCATCTACTTCTTCTTTTGTCATTTTTCCATCCCTTATCATTTGCTGCTGAACCTTACTATATATATTATCGGGTAATTCTTCATCTTGTCTCATGGCATCAAAAGGTCTACAATCTTTCTGGTTTACTTTATTGTCTCCATCTATATTTCCATTAGGATTTAAGAACGGGAATCTTTTCTTTGCTTGAGGATAAGTTAAATCCTTTAAAGGAATTCTTCCAATATTTTCTCTTACTCCTCTTCTTGATGTTGGTCTGCTTCTTGAATGGTCAACTACATTTGTATTTCCATCTTCTAAATGTCTGACGTGATGTCTAACATTTACTTTCCCTGGTCTTTTTTGTATTATATATTTCATTTTCTTGGTTTGTATACACTATCTATTAACGCACCTCCAGTTGAAAATATGAAAATTAATATTGCTAATTTAACAAAACCTGTTTCATCAATTGGGACAATACTTATATTGAAAAAATAAACTGCGCAGGCAGCTAATGCTCCCCAGAATATTCCTTCTTTCTGCAACTCTAACCAGTGAGCTGTTTTTTTCCAATCATTGCTTGTTGCATTCATTATCCAATCAAATACTCCTGTCATTTAAT
>Ga0182027_10003403_pt1 | contig 25261 bp, 28 predicted proteins | sample 712E1DmetaG_FD_121300 | JGI IMG/M metagenome (GOLD analysis project Ga0182027, IMG submission 121300) | Permafrost microbial communities from Stordalen Mire, Sweden - 712E1D metaG (Illumina Assembly) | ecosystem: Environmental > Terrestrial > Soil > Wetlands > Permafrost | place: Sweden...
GGCGTTCTCCTCACACCATTTGGTGATGGACATGGACCAGGACCATCTGGTCGGCGAGGATAAAAAATACCATCAGGACTTCATGAAGTACCGGGCGGAGTTTCCCGGCGAGGACGAGTTGGCGGTGGTGGTGGAAAGCGGGGACCTGGAGCGCAACCGCCAGTTCGTGGAGCGGCTGGCCGCCAAGCTCGCGGTGGAAACCAATCTCTTTGTTGACATCTTTTACAAGGGCGACTTTACGGCCCTCGGCCCCAAGGCGCTGCTCTTCGCCCCTGAAAAGGACCTGGCCGACATGCGGCAGATTCTCAACGATGAACGTCCGTTCCTGGAGAAATTCACCGCCGCCACGAACCTGGATTCGCTCTTCAACCTGATCAACCAGCAAATCCGCACCGCCAAGCGCGAGGAGAGCGCCCAAAACGATTCCCTCCTCAAAGCCCTTCCCGCGCTCGAACGGATCATCACCCAGGCGACCGCGAGCCTGTCGCGCGCGGGCCGGCCGGTATCGCCGGGCATCAGCGCGCTCTTTGGGGCGGGCGAGGAAGCGGAGCGCGCCATGTACATCACCTTTGCTGATGGGCAGATTTTCCTCGTCACCGCCCGCGCGCAAAGCCAGGACCTGAGTGCCGACGCGGTCGAACGGATGCGCCAATTGATCCACGAGACGGAATTTGAAGTGCCCGGCCTGAACGTCGGCCTGACGGGCGAGCCGGTTTTGGATTACGATACGATGGTCCAATCGAAGCACGACGCCACGCTGGCCACGATTATCTCGCTGGTGGTCTGCTCCCTGCTGTTCATTTATGCCTACGGCGAAACGGGACGCCCGCTCAAGACCGTGCTCTGCCTGATCCTGGGCCTGGGTTACAGCATGGCCTTCACGACCCTGTGCATCGGGCATTTGAATATCTTGACCGTGACGTTTGCGCCCATCCTCATCGGGCTGGCGATTGATTTTGGAATTCACCTGATCACCCGCTACGAGGAGGAAACGCGGCACGGACGCCCTCTGACGGAGGCGATGGACAAGGCGCTGGTGTTCACCGGGCAGGGCATCGTCACCGGCGCGCTAACCACCGCGGGCGCATTTTTTGCGATGGGGTTGACCCATTTCAAAGGCATCCAGGAAATGGGCATCATTTCCGGGGGCGGCATGGTGTTGTGCCTGGTGCCGATGATGACTCTGCTCCCGGTCTTGCTCATGCGGGGCCGGCGCCAGAACACGCTCGATGCCCAGCCTGTCGCCCTCGAAGCCAAGCGCGCCCGCCTCGAGGAAATGTGGCTGGGACGGCCGGTGTGGGTGATGATCGCCACCCTGGCGCTCTGCGGCGCCGCGGTCACGCAATTTCACAAGGTTTATTTCGATTACAATCTGCTCAACATGCAGAGCAAGGGCCTGGACTCGGTGGCGTACGCGAAGAAGCTGCTCTATTCGACCAACAGCATCACCGTTTATGCCACCAATGACGACGGCTCGGTTATCGAGCAGAAGAAGTTGAGCGATTACGGTCAATCCGTCCTTTTCGCCGGGATCATGGCCGATACTCTCCAACAGGCGCGCCAATTCGAGGAAATCGCCGAGAAGCTCCCCTCGGTGGCCACCGCCGACCGGGACGACCGGGAGAAAAGTGAGCCGATGTTTCAAATCCTGACCGAGGACCAGTCACCCAAATTGCAGAGGGTGCGCGAGATCAAGAACCTGATATCCACTGTGCGGTTCGCCCCGCTGGATCCGCTTCCGGTGGATACCAACGCCCTGGGCACCACTCTGTATTCCACGATGGGTTATATGGCGGCCGCTCACGATGACGAGGATGTAAAGAAGAACCATCCGGAACTGGCCCGGCAATTCCAGTCCCTTTACGAGGCGATCAGCGCTTTTCGCGTGAAAATGTTCAGCGGCGACCCTGAAATTCCGGGCCGCCTCTTCGCCTATCAACAAGCTTTTTTCAACGACCTCCACAACACCTTTGCCGCGCTCCAGGAGCAGGACACCACCACCGGCCTGCGCCCCCAGGACCTGCCGCCGTCTCTGCGCAACAAGTTCATCGGCGTCACCGGCAAGTACCGCGTGCTGGTCTTCCCGAAGAAGGACATCTGGCAGCGCGACAACCAGACGGAATTCATCACCCAGTTGCGCTCGGTCCTCCCGTCTGACCGGGTTACCGACACCCCGGTGCAATTGTACGAGTACGAATCGCTTCTGAGGAACAGCTACGAAATCGCCGCGCTCTACGCTTTGGGCGCCATTGCCATCATGGTCTTCCTCCACTTCCGCTCGGTCGCCTGTGTGATCCTCTCCCTGCTCCCGGTGGCGATTGGGACGACGTGGATGGTGGGACTCATGGGCAAGACCGGCATCCCTTTCAACCCGGCGGATATTATGACCTTGCCGCTGGTCATCGGCATCGGAGTGACCAACGGAATTCATGTGCTCAACCGTTTTGCCGAAGAGCAGGATCCGGGCATCCTGGCCAGGAGCACCGGCAAGGCCGTCCTGGTTTCGGGCCTGGCGTCCATGACCGGCTTTGGCAGCCTGATTTTGGGCCGGCACCAGGGACTGCGGAGCTTGGGCATTGTCATGACCATCGGGATCGGCACTTGCATGGTCGCCGGCTTGACTTTCCTGCCGGCCTTCCTGAACATCCTGGTGCGCCACGGATGGACGTTGCAAATAAAAAGACCCAGCAGCGACAATGCAAGGTCGTTGCTGGATCCGGAGGAACCGAGGCAAAAACCCAGGCTGGGTTAGCACCTCAATTGATGAGCCTAGCGTAGGCTTCTTCCCGCAGAAGTCAACCTGTTTTTGAACCCCCAACGGACGAATGACAACCGGAGCAAAATGTGGGATAATCGCCGGCGTGAGATGCGAAATGACCGTCGAAAAGCCGCGCGCTGTGTTCCCGCGAGGGATTGCCGCATGGGTTTGCGGCTGGCTTCTGTTCCTCGCTTCCTCCGGCGCCCAGGCCCGGGCTGGCGGCGGGGAAGCCGGCCCGGCGGCCGCCCCTCCCTCCTCTGCGGCCCAGCTTCCATCCGAGCGCGAAATCATCGCCGGCCCGGCCTGGTCTGATTACCGGCTGACGCTGGAATCGGGCCGCCGGCAGGAAGCGGTTGGGCCGCTCTTTTCCGCGCAACAAACCGACTCGCAATGGCAGTGGGACCTGCCGCCCCTGTTCAGCTACACCCGCACCCCGGATGTGGATTGGACGGAAGCGGATTCCCTGTATCCGATCTTTACCTGGCGCCGCTTCGGCACGGAGTACCGGGTCCAACTCTTCCAGCTCTTGAGCTTTTCGGGAGGGCAAACCCAGGCCGGCCCCGCCACCCGCCTGTTCACGTTGTTCCCCTTCTATTTTCAGCGGCGCTCGGACGACCCCAGTCTGAATTACACCGCCGTGGTCCCCTTTGGCGGGCATTTGCAAAACCGCATCTTCCATGACGACATCCAGTTTGTGCTGTTCCCCCTCTATGCCAAGACGCGCAAGAAGGAGGTCGTGACCGTCAATTATCTGTATCCATTGTTCCATCGGAGGTCGGGCGGGAATGTGACGGGCTGGCAGTTCTGGCCCGTGCTGGGGGTCGAACAGAAGAAGCCCGCGCTGGTCACCAACACCCTCGGCGAGGCGGAGGCGGCGGGGGGATACAACCGTTTTTTTGCGGTCTGGCCATTGGTCATCAAGGACCAGTCCGGCCTGGGAACGACCAATCAGGAGGACCGCCTGGTGGTGGCGCCGTTTTACAGCCGGCTGCGTTCGCCCTGGCGCGACGAGAATTGCTACGGCTGGCCCTTTGGTTTCTGGCGCACCGACGACCGGGGGAAGAAATACCGCGAGCAGGATTTTCTCTGGCCTTTGTTTGAGGTGGCGCGCGGGGAAAAAACCGTGACGCGCATTTTTCCCTTTTACAGCCACGCCGCCGGCGGCGGGCTGGAGAACGACTTTTATCTCTGGCCGCTTTACAAGTCGCTGCGGAGCGAAAGTCCCGCGGTCGAGAGGCAGCGCACCCGCCTGGTTTTTTTCCTGTATTCCGACATCCGCGAGAAGAACCGCCAGAATGGCGACAGCCTGCGCCGGGTGGATTTCTGGCCTTTCTTCACCTATTCGCGGGACATGGAGCAAAAGCAACGCCTGCAGGTTTTGTCGTTGCTCGAACCGTTTTTCGTCAACAACCGCAGCATCGCGCGGGACTATTCCCAGCTCTGGTCGGTCTGGCGGACGGAGAAGGACGGCCGGACCGGTCTGGCCAGCCAGTCCCTCCTGTGGAATCTATACCGGCACGAGAGCGGCCCGCGCTCGAAAAAAATCTCGCTCTTGTTCGGTCTTTTTCAGTATCAATCCGATAACAAAGGCGCAAACTGGCGCGTGGGGTGCATTCCATTTGGAAAGAAGAGGGGGAGTTGAGGAACGCGGCCCGGCCCTGATATGTTTCAGAATATTGGCGAGATCATTTTGTTGTTCTGGCGGACGTTGCGAGTGCTTCCCCTGGCCTGGCATCAGCGCCGCAAGGTCTTTGACCAGCTTTTCGAGATTGGCAACGGCAGTCTGCTCATGGTTTGCATCCTCTCCCTTTTTATCGGGGGCGTCCTGGCCTTGCAGACCGGCCCGGTGCTGGTGGAGCGGGGGTTGAGCTTTGTCCTGGGCGGCATGGTCGGCCTGTCCATCTGCAAGGAGCTGGCCCCGGTCATGCTCGCCATCCTCATCGCCGGGCGGACCGGCTCGGCCATGTCGGCCGAAATCGGCTCCATGCGCGTCTATGAGGAGATTGATGCCTTGCGCACCATGAATATTGATCCGGTCTCCTACCTGGTTCTGCCGCGGATGCTGGCCATCGCCTTGGCCCTGCCAACCCTGGTGCTGTTCGCCATCCCGGTCGGCTGGCTCGGCGGCGCCCTGGTCTCGGCCATGAACAATCAGATTGCGGTCAGCTTCAACGCTTTCTTCCAGGACTTGCGCCAGGTGGTGGATGCGGGCGATGTCCTCAATGGCGTGTTCAAGTCCTTTGTCTTCGCCCTGGCCATCGGCATCATTTCCTGCCACCAGGGCCTGATCACGCGCGGCGGGCCGCGGGGCATCGGGCGCAGCGTGACCAAGGCGGTCGTCAATTCGATTGTGTGCATATTGATCCTGGATTATTTCCTCACCCGCTTTTTGTTGTACGTCCAGAAATGAACCCCTCCGCCCAACCAACGCCCAACGTCTCGGTGGAAGTGCGCGACCTGCGCAAGAGCTTCCACGGCCAGGCCGTGCTCAAGGGCATCAACCTGAGCGTCGCCCCCGGCGAAATCTTCGTCATTATGGGGCCGAGCGGCAGCGGCAAAAGTGTGCTGCTCAAGCACATCATCGGATTGCAGGAGCCGGACAGCGGCGAGGTCCTCATCCAGGGCCAATCCATTGCCGCCCCCGACATCCGGGATCAATTCCGCATGGCCATGGTGTTTCAGTCCGGCGCGCTGCTGACCTCGCTGAACGTGGGCGAAAACGTCGGCATTTACCTCAGCGAACACCGGCTGCATCCCCCGGCGGAAATCGCGCGCATTGTCGCCGCCAAACTGGAAGCCGTCGGCCTCCAAGGCCTGGAAGATCGCATGCCCAACGAACTGTCCGGCGGGATGCAAAAGCGCGTCGCCATCGCCCGCGCGCTGGTCATTGACCCGCAGTTGATCTTGTTCGATGAGCCGACTTCGGAACTGGACCCGTTGATGGCGGTGGTGGTGGGCGAGGAAATCCTCAAACTCAAATCCCTCACCCAGGCCACCTCCATTGTCGTCACTCACGACCGCCATCTGGCCTTCGGCATCGCCGACCGCGTGGCCATGATGGCCGGGGGCGAAATCCTGTTCGTGGGCGCGCCGGCGGCCTTAAAGGACAATGCCGACCCGCGCATTCACGACTTTATCTACGCGGAACTCCCCGCGTCTCAAACCGCGTCCAAACGCGCCGTCCCAAACCCGCCAAATTTATGAAAGACTCCATCGAAACCCGCCTGGGCATGTTTTTCGCCCTGGCCATCATTGCCGCCCTGGTCATTTTGGAATCCCTCGGACCTTTTGCTTTTTTCCAGCGGGGCTACCACTTGCACGCCCTCTTCAAAAACGTCCAGGAACTCAAGGTGGGCGACGCCGTCAAAATGGGCGGCGTGCCAGTCGGGCGCGTCGAAAACATCGCCCTGACCAACTCGTTCGCGCGCGTGACCATGAACCTGGATCAGAAGATCAAGGACCAGGTCAAGCTGGACGGCGCTGCCACCATCCGATTCGCCGGCCTGATGGGGCTGAATTACGTGGATATTTCCTTCGGCACCCCCGCCGGGGTGAAAGCCGCGGACGGCGCCACCCTGCCGTCCATCGAGCAGCCCGACATGAGCGCGCTCATGGGCAAGCTGGACAACGTGGCCAGCGGCATGGAAAACCTGACCAAGAGTTTCAGCGGGGAACAAATTGACAAGCTGTTCGGACCCCTCACCGAGCTGGTCCAGAATAACAAATCCAACCTCACCGCCACCCTCGGCAACGCCAAACTCATTTCCGACCGCATCGCCGACGGGCAGGGAACCGTGGGAAAGCTGATCAACAGCGACGAGCTTTATCTCACCGCCCTCAACACCGTGAGCAATTTGCAGGGCACCGCCGCGGACATTAAAAAGGCGTCCGACGAAGCGCACACCCTTCTGGCCAGCGCCAACGACGTCATTGCCCAGGTCAAGTCCGGCCAGGGCACGCTGGGCAAGATCATCTATGACGACGCGCTGCACCATCAGGCCGCCGGGGCCATGACCAACCTGAACCAGATCCTCGGGAAAATTAACAACGGCGACGGCACCGTGTCGCAATTGATCAACACCAACAGCATGATGAAGGACGTCCGGCTTTCCCTGCAAAAGCTGGACAAGGCGACCGAGAGCCTGGAAGACACCGGCCCGTTGAGCATCCTGGGCACCATGGTCAACAGCCTGTTCTGACCGCCGGCGCCAGCGACACCTGCATCAGATTTTCCAACCGCGAAATACGCGAAATACGCGAAAGCCCATTTTCCTGCCTGCCCCCGGGCAGCTTTCCGGCTCCGATTTTTCGCGTATTTCGCGTATTTCGCGGTTATCAAGTTTTTCTTGGGCGAGGGTTCAGGGGCGGAATTCCGGTTTGACCGGAATCGAATCAACCGTCCCTGCGCCCTTCCCCGTAACATGTCGAGATACTACCCCGCACCCTGCGTCCACAATCAACGACGCGACATGCCACTCAAAACGCTTGGCGGCGCGTTTTAGAGCAACAGGAAGAGCAGGTTTTCAGGTGCAGATGTTCTTTGGTAACTTGTGGTGATTATCCGCCACCGGCTTCAAATCAATGGAACGCCGCAGCGCAACAGGTAGTCAGCAGTGGTGTTGAATGGGATTGGAGGGCGGCTTTCGTCCGTAACGTCACCTGACGGAATCCAGAGAACCAAACCCCGTCGGGCACGCGTTAGCAAAACACGGTACGTATTGAGAAGATATTGACGATCGATTTCGTTTCTCAAATTTCCCCAGCGTGAGCCGCTGAAATACCGAAAGGCCCAGTGATGGTTTGTTGCATCATATGTGAAATCGCCGCCCCAACAGACTCCAATCCAATCAAGTTCAAGTCCTTGGCACTCGAACTCAGATGCTGCGATTTCGAGTTGATTGGAAGACCGAACATCAGTGTGCTCCTGTTCAATCCCCTCTTCCATATCTGCGTCAATCCCTGTCCGCCGCACACGCCACCCCCATTCCCCTGGCTGCTCTCCGGCCTTCTCCATTCTCCATTCTCCATCCTCCATCCTCCATTCTCCATTCTCCATTCTGCACCCTCCACCCTCGATCCTCGCTTCGGTTGCAGACAGCCGCGCTCCATTCGTGCGCCACTGAGGAAGGCTCGCCCCGCCGGTAGGGAACGCGGGTCAGGGAACCAATTCCCTAAAGGGCCGCCGGCGTGGCCGTGGGCGACTCAGGAAAATCCCCGGAATGCCCCGTGAACGGGAGGGCGGGCGCGCGGCGGACTTCTCCGCAAGACATGGCACGACTTATGCGGTAGTTGCCGGTGAGCATGATTCCAGATGTTCTGGAAGTATCTTGAACAAGGGTAACATTAAAATAGGAACAAAATATGGCAAAAGTCACAAAATCAACAGACTCTTCGAGTCTGGCGGAAGTGGTGGATCGGATACTTGACAAAGGCATCGTCATTGATGTTTGGGCCAAGGTTTCACTGGTCGGCATCGAACTGGTTACAATTGAAGCGCGCGTGGTTATCGCGTCGGTCGAGACCTACTTGAAGTATGCGGAGGCGATCGGCCTGACGGCGACCGCGGCAGCCCCGGCCTAAACCAGGCGAAGGCGTCGAGCGTCGGGCGGGGAATTGATTCCATTCTCCGCCTGACCCAACGGCAGAACCAGGAATCCTCGAACCAGAAAGGGTTTTTCCATGACAAGTAATTTAACCAGTGACATGACGCGGTTGTGCGGCGAGATCGCGGCGTTGCGGGACCGCCGCGGGGACCTGATGAGCGGCCTTGCGGAAACCCGCACGGAAATGCAGGCGGCGGTCAGCCGGATGGTGAGTGGCTTCGGAGAGGCCCGATCCGAGATGGCCCAACAAACCAAAGCCGACTTGGGCGAATTTGTGGGCCGCGTCAAGGAAGCGGTGACCGATCTGCGGCAAACGGTGGGCCGGATGCAGGATGAGTTTCGGGTTGACCTGGCGGGCGCGCACCTGGCGTGGCACGGCGCCAGCTCCGCGCCCCGGCCGGCGTCCACGGTGTTGAAGGCGACTTTTCGGGCTGAGGAACCGACCGACAAGTTGACGCCCAAAACGAAGAAGAAGAAACGGTAGGAACGGCGCGGGGCCGCCGTATCACAGAACAGTTTGGCCTCAATGATCGTGTGGGTGGGTTGGATCGGAGGGATGGGATGCATGGGTTGCAGGGGTGGTATGGATTGCATGGGCTGCTTGGGTTGGCTCCGCCGGAGACGGGGCAGGGAAATGATCGGTCATTGAGGCTGTTCTGTCCAGCAGGCCCTGGCACTTGAACAGCGGAACGGTGCCGTGAAAGGGCGGGTAGGCCGTGCGCGTCCCGCCGTTGAGGCATTGCCAGACAACGATGAAAAGACTTGATTTTCCACATGAATGTTCGTGAATCCAAAACGCCCGAAAGAGAACGGGTGGAAACCACCCCCGACACCTTTTTGCCCGAACCAAGCAACGAATTTGTAACAACGCCGTTTGTGGAGCAGATCGCCGGGCGGGCGCTAACATATTTGCAGGCGGGCTATCCGATCCATTTCGCCGGCGCCGCCGGCACCGGCAAGACGACGGTGGCGTTCCATGTGGCCGCGCAACTGGGCCGGCCCGTCTCGCTGATCCACGGGGACGATGACTTTGGCAGTTCGGACCTGGTGGGCCAGGACAGCGGCTACCGCAAGCACAAGGTGATTGACAACTACATCCATTCGGTTGTCAAGACGGAGGAGGAAATGAAGTCCCTGTGGCTGGAAAACCGGCTGACGACCGCCTGCCAAAACGGGGACACGCTCATCTACGACGAGTTCAACCGCTCGCGGCCGGAAGCCAACAATCCGTTTCTGAGCATTTTGTCCGAACGCATCCTGAACCTGCCCAAGCTGCGGCGCTCCGGCGGCGGCTACCTGCAGGTGCATCCGGAGTTCCGCGCCATTTTCACCTCCAACCCGGAAGAATACGCCGGGGTCCATAAAACCCAGGACGCGCTGATGGACCGTTTGATTACCATTCAATTGGAACATTACGACCGGGAGACGGAGATTGAGATCACCATCGCGCGCTCCGGCATAGGGCAGGAGGATGCCAGTATTATTGTTGACATTGTGCGCAAGCTGCGGCACATTGGGGTGAGCAACAGCCGGCCGACCATCCGCGCCTGCATCGCCATCGCGCGGGTGCTGAGGTTGCGGGGGGTGCATGCCCATGCGGAGGATGCCATCTTCCAATGGGCCTGCCGCGACGTGCTCAATTCGGAAACGGCCAAGGTGACGCGCGACGGGCGCTCGATCATGCCGCAGAAAGTGGATGACGCCTTGCTCGGGGGGCTGCGCGCCACAGCGGATTCCATCCCGCCTATTTCACCCCTCCCGCGCCCGCGCCATGCCAGCAAGAAAGGAAACGGCGAATGCCTCCTTCAAAACGAATAATTCGCGGTGTCAAAGACATCCGCACCCGTTCCAGCACGCCGGACCAGGTGATTGTCCCCTACAAGGCCTACATGGCGGTCACCGCCCTGGAGATGGAAAAATTCCGGAGGGAAATCGAACGCGCCAACCTGACCCTCCGTTTGAACAACGTCAACGCCCGCCTCGAGACAGTGGAATCGGAAAAAACGGCCCTGTTGAAGCGCCTCGACACGGAAGCTCCCAGCCGGCCCGGCAGGCGTCCGATCAAATCCTCCCGTCCTATCCGGGATTGCCCTGCTGCGGGCCAGGCCGGCGGATTTAAATTCCAGTATTGACCGGATCATCCGGGACGAAAAACAACAAAAAAGAAAGAAAGCAAGCCATGAAGATTAACTGCCTATCCTGCGGGTTCCAAGTGGAGTTGGACGAGACGTATGAGGACTACGCGGGCCAGATCAGGTGCTATGTTTGCAACGCCACCATGGATATCAGGACCGAGGAGGGCAAACTCAAGTCGGCCAAGCCGGCGCGGAGCGCGGCCCATCCGGTCGTCGAGGTGAGATGAGCCATGCCTGAAACCACGCTCAACGGGGGAGAGTACCTATATGCCATCACGGCCCTCGGCAAGAACCGCGCCTACGATGTCGCGGGCATTGACGGCGGCGCCGTGTACAGCGTCCGCAATGGCGGCGTGGCGGCGGTAGTCAGTGATTGCGCGCGGCAAAAACTGCGCCCGGAACGCGCCCACCTGGCGGCGCACAAGGAAGTGCTGCAGCGACTGATGATGGAGAGCACCGTCCTGCCGATGGCCTTCGGCACCATCGCGGACGATGTCAAAGCGGTGCGGCGGCTGCTGTCGCTCAATGAGGAAGTCATTTTGGAACAACTGGAGCGCGTGGCCGGCAAGGTCGAGATGGGCTTACGCGTGAGGTGGGACGTGCCCAATATCTTCGAGTATTTCATTGATATTCACCCCGAATTGCGGGCCGCGCGCGACCGGTTGCTGGGCAACCAGCGCCAACCCCGCCAGGAGGACCGGATCGAACTGGGGCAACTGTTTGACCGCCTCCTCAACGACGACCGCGAGGCCCATTTTGAAAAGCTGGAGGAGGCGCTCGCGCCCTGCTGCGCCGAAATCAAACGCTCCCCGCCGCGCAATGTCAACGAAGTGGCCAATCTCAATTGCCTGACTGGACGCGACAGCCAAAAACAACTGGAAGAGGCGGTAGTTCAGGCCGCCACTATGTTTGACAATAATTACGCCTTCGATCTGAACGGGCCGTGGGCGCCACACAATTTTGTGGAGATGGACCTCGCACTCCACGGCCAAAAATGAAGCGGATGCCCGATGATGATTCTCGACACACTCTTGCTCTCTCCCATTTACGCCACCGTCTGGGCGGCCCGTCAGGTCCAACACGTCATCCAGCAGGAACAAGAGGCCGAGCCGGAGCGCATTACCGCCGACTTGAGCGAGCTTTACATGATGCTGGAGACCGGCCGGATTGGCGAAGCGGAATTTAGCGCCCGCGAGAAGGCGCTGCTCGACCAGTTGGACCGGATTGAGGAGCGGGAGAACGACTCGCACCAGACAAGAAGAAACAAATGGAGATGAGCGCGCCGACACCATCCTTCCTGGCGGACCAGCATCTGAGACTCCTGCTTTTCGGCGGCAAGGGCGGGGTGGGAAAAACTTCTTGCGCCACGGCGGCCGCCCTCCAACTGGCCAGAGTCTCTCCCGAAGCCGCTTTTCTTCTGGTATCCACGGACCCGGCCCACTCGGTGATGGACTGCCTGGCCGGGTCCATCCCGCCGCCCAATTTGCGGGTCATTGAACTGGACGCCCAGGAATGTCTGGCTGCCTTCAAGCGCCAGCACGGGCCCAAGCTTTACGCGATTGCTTCGCGGGGGACGTTTCTGGACCACTACGACATCAGCCGGTTCCTGGACCTTTCCCTGCCGGGATTGGACGAATTGATGGCATCGCTGGAAATCGCCGGCTGGGCGGCCGGCGGTCGTTACCAAACGATCGTGGTGGATACCGCGCCCACCGGGCACACGCTCCGGTTGCTGGCCATGCCCGCGCTGCTGCACAAATGGCTCCAGGCCCTGGACGCCTTGCTGGCCAAACACCGCTACATGAGAAAGCTGTTCAGCGGCGCGGTCAATCGCGACGAGGTTGATGCTTTTCTGGACGCGCTGGCCGGTTCCGTCCAACAGATGGAAGCCCTGCTCCGGGATTCCAAGCGCAGCCGGTTTGTGCCCGTGATGCTGGCCGAAGAGATGAGCCTGAGCGAAACCCGCTCCCTGCTGGCCGAACTCAAACGCGCGGCGCTGCCGGTCAGCGACATTGTCGTCAACCGGCTTCTGCCAAACAACGATTGTCCGGTCTGCGCGGACGGTCGCGTCCAGCAAAGCCGCGTCTTGAGCGAGATATTCAGCAGCCCCGACTTGGCCCGCTTCACCTGGTGGGGCGTGCCTCAGTATCCGGAAGAAGTTTGCGGAGCGGAGGGCCTCCATGCGTTTTGGAAAGGATTGACGCGGCTGACCCGGATGCCGGTTTCTCCCGAAGCGTCGCGCGGTTTTTCTCCCTCTCCTCCGCAGAATTGTGAAGTAGAGGGCTGGAGAGAGGAGGATTCCTGCCAGTTCATGGGCTGGACGGCGCGTCCGCCGGGCGAAAAATTCTTATTGCTCTTCGCCGGCAAAGGCGGGGTGGGCAAAACCACGCTGGCTTGCGCGACCAGCGTGCGATTGGCCCACGACTCGCCCGCGCGCGAGGTGCTGCTCTTTTCCACCGACCCTGCCCACTCGCTTGGCGACTGCCTGGGAGAGACGGTCGGCCCCGCGCCAAAACGGATTTGTCCCGGCCTGACGGCGCTGGAGATTGACGCCGAAGGGGAATTCCGCGCCTTGAAGCGCCTTTACAGCGAGGAGTTGGAGTCGTTCCTCCGCTCGCTTTTGGCGGACATGGACCTGGCCTTTGACCAGGAAGCGATGGAACGAATCGTGGACCTTTCGCCGCCTGGCCTGGACGAAGTCATGGCGCTGACGCAGGTGATGGACCTGTGCGATCAGAACCATTACGGCACCCTGGTGCTGGATTCCGCGCCCACCGGCCATCTGATCCGGCTTCTGGAAACCCCGGAGTTGGTGGACTGCTGGTTGAAGGTTTTCTTTGGGCTGTTCCTCAAATATAAGGAAATCTTCCGCCTGCCGAAAGTTGCCCAACGGCTGGTGGAAATGTCCAAGTCCCTCAAACGCCTGCGCGCGCTGCTGGCCGATCCGGCCCAGTGCGCCCTGTGCGGCGTGGCCATCCTGACCAACATGGCCTTTGAGGAAACCAAAGACCTGTTGGCGGCCTGCCGGCGGATGCAGGTCAACACGCCGTTGCTCTTCCTCAATCTGGCCACTCCGCCCGGCCGTTGCCCCTTGTGCTCCGCGCTGCGGCGCCGGGAATCCGCCATCGAGCAGAAATTCCGGCGGGCGTTCCCCGCCGTGGCGCAAGTCGTGGTATGTCGGGACGGCGAGCCTCGCGGTTTGGCGCGTTTGGGCGAACTGGGCCAGGCCCTCTATGCCGCCCCGGCCAGAAAGAACCTGGTCTATGCGTAAATACCTTCCGGCAGGGCGAGACTCTATCGAGCCATGAATAGCCAGCCACAAAGAACCCGAACCATGCGTGAATCCTGCCTCCAGCGAACCCGGCACGTTTCCTTGTGCGAAGCCCTGGACCGCGTCCTGAACACCGGCGTCGTCGCGCTCGGCGAAGTGACGCTCTCGGTGGCGGATGTGGACTTGATTTACCTGGGGCTGCAACTGGTCGTCACTTCCATCGAAAGCGGGCGGGAACTTGCGCCGCCAGGCGCCGGGCCGCAGCCCGGCCCGGCTTCGCGCCTGCGGCTGCCAGAAGCAGAGCCGCTCAACAGCGGTGGGACGCCGCTGCCACCTTCGGATTCGCGTCCGCGGCTCATGGAAGAAGAAGCCCCCAGCCCGGCGTCAAGGCAACCGCCCGGCGCGGCCTTGCCACCGCCGCCGGCGGACCGGACCGGCCGGCTTCCTACCAGCGCGCCTGTCGAAGAAAGGAAACTCCTTGCCGCCGCCGCCGCCGATTCCGACCGGGAAAAAAACGGGCTTGGACAATTGGTATTGACATTGATCAAAGTCCTGCATGAACTCCTGAAACGCCAGGCCCTCCGGCGCATCGAAGGCGGCGCCCTTACCCCGGCCCAGGTGGAGCGGCTTGGCGTGACCTTGATGAACCAGGCCCGGGAAATTGAGCGGCTGCGGACGGCCTTCAGCCTGGCGGAAGAAGACCTGAACCTGGACCTCGGCCCGCTGGGCAAACTCCTCTGACTCCTATGACCTCACAACGGCACATCGAACATTCCACCAGCGGCACCACCCTGGCCGACCTGCTGGAGCGGATTTTGGACAAGGGCATCGTTATCGCCGGCGACATCAAGGTAAAGATCGTGGACATTGAGCTGCTGACCATCCAGATTCGGCTGCTGATCTGTTCGGTGGACAAGGCCAAGGAAATCGGCGTGGATTGGTGGGTAGGCAACCCCGCCTTCAGCCATCACCAGCAGGATCGCCTCTCGGACAGCGTTCTCAAGCTCGAAGAACGCCTGGCCCGGATCGAGACGCGCATCCCCGCCGCGGCTCCCGCCGCCGCCGCCAGCGCGGCTTGAAAAGAGGAATTTCCTTCCATTTCCCCCAAATGAACAACATGGAATTCCACTCAATGAACGGAAAAGCGCCTGTCCGGTTTCATTTCCGATTGGGCGGGTGACCGGGAAATCCGAAAAATCAAGATGGGCCTCGTCCGTTCTGGCGCTCCCGTGGCTGATCCTCACTGACGCCCTCACCGTGTCTTGTCAAATCTCTCCGGCTTCGCGCAATGCTACTTCGACAATCGAATCGTGAATCCAGTACCCTTCCTGCTGGAGTTTTTGAAATCGAGAGGCGATATCCGGCAATAAATTCTTCTTCTTGGCTTCGACCAAAAGGCGCGCCGTGCCGATGGGTCGAAGGCCGTAAATGTCGCGGGCGACTTTGCGCGCCTTGCGTTCGGCAATCAGCACCAGCACCGCCGTCATTCTGCGAGCCGAAATTCAAAGCAGCCTGCTACCACGCGGCGTCTGATCGCTCAACTTTTTTGGATCATCCGCACGACTGCGTCCCGGATGGCGGAAAACTTTTCGGCTCGCAATCCGCCGACTTGGCCGACAATGAGGCTGGCGTGGGCAGTAAAGAGTTTGGCGGGGCGGACATAGCTCGAAAGCTGAAGCGAGCCGCTCGCGAAGTCAGTGCCAATCAACTGAATGGCACGGGAATCGCCGTAGGATTTGCTCGTGATCTGGCACAAAATCCAATCACCCCTACCGGCGTCAGCCAGCACCACAGCCGGGCGTAGTTTGGACGCGGTGAGGTCCGAAAAAGGGAAGCGTACTATGACGACTTGCCCGGCTGCAAATGGGCCCATGCGGCATCCTCCTCAGCGCGATTCCAATCCTCGGCCAACGCGGCCTCGCTCAACAGCGCAGTTTCATGGATAATCGGCGCCTCATCCAGGATCGTGACGAGGGCGCGTCGTGGTGACGGCACTTGCACTGGCTCAAACAACCGCACCTCGCCACCGGGTTCCATGATCGCTTCGACCGTTTTCATCTTGATTTTATAGTAACCCCATGAGCGGGTTTGCGAAAGACATTTCTTTACACCCGAAAGATTGGTGGGAAACAGGGCACGGTTGAAGTCTCGGCCGGCTGACCCAATGGTGTGCCCGCGTTCTCAAGGAAGGCAGCCGAACAACTTAGATCACCCAGCCTGTTAAAAAAATAATGGCCTTTCGTTGCAGTCCCGGCCATCGTTCTTCCCATGAAGAATCTCCTGTGCAAAGTGCCGATCTTCGCGGGCTTGGATGACAAAGCCCTCAAGATGCTCTTGGAAAACGCCGAAAGGATGGAGGTCCCGGCAGACACGGTGATTGCGCTGGAAGGAGAAGACAACAACTGCATGTATCTGATTGAGGCTGGGGAGGTGTGCATCATCAAGAATTTCAACACGCCGAACGCCGTAAAACTGTCGGTGCTCGGACCGGGGGAGTTCTTTGGGGAAATGTGCATTTTGGAAACGCTGCCCCGTGCCGCAACGGGAAAAGCCGCCGGCCCGGCCACAGTAGTCAGCGTGGCTTCGACCGCTTTTTACCGCCTTTTCGAGAAGATGCCCAAGCAACACAGCATCCTGCTCCTGAATCTGGCCCGCGACCTGTCCCGTCGGCTGCGCCATTTGGACGAGGTCTTTGCTGCTCGTCAATAGCTGGGGCTGCGGGAGAATTGGAAGGCATCCGCGCCATCACGGCGTTCAACTGTCCATCTCACTTTATGGGAATCCCATGGATCAACGTGGACATCGCTTTGGAGGTATAATCGCATCATGAAAGTTGAGCGAATCTTGCAAATGAAAGCCCATTCCATGAGAAAGCCAATGACTTTCGGCGATTTCGTGGCGGATGTTTACGACACATGAAACGGAGGCAATATCACCCGGCACCGGCGGGGATCGGGTTGAAAAGAAAGTTGCCGATAGTTGTTGCAATCCGCCTGGAACCTGTCATGTTGTATTTGTCCGTTAGATAGCTTGTCTCTTTCAAGGCATGGGGAATCTTCAAGTGAACTTCGTTCAGTGATGATTTTAGATCCGGCATTCGGAAACAGTCTGTGGAAAGCAACGGTTTGTCGGACAGCAAATTAGCATTATGAACAATAAATTATTCGTCGGGAATCTTTCCTTCGATACCACTGAAAATGACCTGCGAGACACCTTCGCCACGCATGGCACAGTTACGGACGCCTGCCTGATCATGGATCGCATGACCAATCGCCCCCGCGGCTTTGGTTTCGTGACCATGAGCACCGACGAGGAAGCGCAGAAGGCCACCGATGCCCTGAACGGCAAGGATATGGGCGGACGCGCCCTCACCGTCAATGTTGCCAAGCCGCGTGAAGAACGAGCGCCCTCCGGCGGCGGCGGCCGTCGCGAATACAGCGGCGGCGGCGGTCGTCGTGAATATAGCGGGGCCAGCGGCGGCAGTCGTTATTGAACGATTTGGTATTTCCAGCGGGGTTCGGTGAGAACCGGACTCCGCCTTTTTGTCTTTGGGCTGGTGTCAGGTGCCGGTTTGCCAGAGATGGAGGAACCACACCTTGAAGTCGAAGGCCGGGGCGCTGGCCGACTTTGAAGCGAGAGCGATGACAGCACTGGCGGGTCCAATCAAGCACCCTTGCCGCTGCCGCAATCCAAATTGAAGAATTGTTCCGTTCCGCCAAAATGTCCGACAATATTAAAGTTGCCGATGGGTTGTCTTTTGGCTGCGGCGTGGGCGGCTCGCGTGGTGGCAAAACTTGCGCCCTGGCTCGTTTCTTTTGTCCAACGACCGTCGCTGGCCAGGAATTCCTGGGTCTCCGCGTTTTCGATGAGGATGTTCATACCAGACAAATTGCGCCATTGGCGGGGAATACGCTATGGGGTATAACCCTGCCGTCGCGCCGCGTGAGCGAAGCGATGCGCGTATGGAAAAGAAGCTCCGGTCAGTGTGCCTGGAACCGGCCATTTCCGTGATTGACACCAAAGCTCCCCCGGATTAAACCATCCCCCATGAACATTACAGATTTAACGACAAGCCAACTCAAGAGCCTCATGGCGATCAAAGAGCAGATCGAGGCGCTGCAAGGCCAAATCGAGTCAATTGCAGGAGGCGAAGCGCCTGCTCCTTTGACCTTGGAATCTCCCATTCCCGCCAAACGTAAACTCTCCGCCGCTCACAAACGAAAATTGATAAAGGCTTTGGCCAAGGCACGGAAAATGCGATGGGCCAAGAGGAAGGGGATGGCGAAGAAAGGCAAGAGGCGTTTGAGTGCGGCTGGAAGGGCGGCGATTGCGGCTGCGGCAACCGCGAGATGGGCCAGGGTGAGAGGCGCGACCGCAACACCGAAGACCAAAAAGAAGGATTGGCGGAGCAGTCCGGAGGTGAGGGCTAAACTCTCCGCGGCGGCCAAAGCCAGATGGGCGAAGGTGCGGGCGGAGGGGAAGAAGGGGCTGTAAGGGCCGCCTGTTGGCATGGCTTGCATGCCAGCTTTAGCACAATTAAAAGCAAAAAGTCAGACACGGCATTCCCTTTGAATGCAGTCGGCGAGGGCGCCGACTGCGACACGCGGGGGCGCGTGTGCTCCCCCGGACTATTCTGCGCCTGCGCTAGATGGGGATATTGCGATAGTGCAAAACCATTTCCTCACGGCTCGGCGATGAACGGGATGTAGCTGTGGGGAAGCAGATGGACGTTGAAGGAGGCGAGCGAGCCTCCACCGGCACCGCCGCGTCCACCGCGTCCGCCGCGTGCATCGGCTCCGCCGCGTCCACCGCGTCCATCACCTCCGCGCCCGGCATCGGGGGCGGCGGCCGGCGCCGCCGGGAGGGAAATGACCTCGCCGGTGAGCAGGTTGCGCAGTTTGGTGAACTGGCGTCCCACGGTGACTCTCACGTCGCAGGCGGTGGGGCGAAAGGATTCCACGATACAGGTGTTGTTGTCGTAGGCAAACAAGGCGACGTGGTCGGGGCCGTCCATGCGGACGGGGAAGCCGGCCATGACGTAATTCTTGACAGTGCTGATGGCGCTCTGCGGCATGCGATAGAGGTCGTTCAAGTTCTCGGGCATGGTCCAGACATAAAGGACGCCTTCCCTGCCATAGCGGTTGAGGAGGAGGAGTGGATAGCCGCGGCCATTGGCAAAGGCGCGAAGAAGCTGCCAGGAGTCATTTGTCAGGAAGAAAATTTCCGGGAACAGCACGTCCTGCTGCTGGTCGGCGGCCAGGGCCGTGCCGTTGCCGGCGCCGAAGAGGGTGGAATACTCGTGCGAGAGGATCTTGTGATCGGAGTATTGGATCTCGGCGATGTCCTCAATCCCCTTGCCTTGCAGGGCGTGAAGGAGGCCGCTGGTAATGACGACCGATTTGCCGGCGAGCAATTGGGCCTTGATTTTGGCGATGATGTCCGGGTCAAACTTGGCACACTCGGTCAGCAGGATGACGTTGGCGTTGGTGGGGAAGTAGGGATACAGGTCAATCGGGATGCCAATCATTCCAAGATAGTCGTGGAGAAAATCTTCGCCGGTGGATTGATAGGGTTTGTAGCTCTTAATGCCGATGGGGTTGCCCATTTTGCCGAGGAAGGAGTCGGCCTTAATTAGTGCGTCGCCGGCGATGCGCCCCCAAGTCACGGCGGCGTTGCTGCCGGCGGCGGACTGGAGGGCATTGTAATCGAAACTGGTGTGCTGATCCTGCCAGGGCCTCTCGCCGGCGCGGGCCGTTCCCGTGACGCTGCCGCCGCCGAACAGCAGCATTTCGCGCGCCTTGGCGAACACCGTGTCCACCAACTGCTCGGCGAAGCGGTCCGAATACCGCAGGCTGCCCGTGTCCACCCAGCCGCCGCCGTTGCGGCCCGGGACGATGTTCTCGAAGTAGCGAATGATCTCGTAACTCTCATAGGACTGGAGGTTCTGGTCGGTCAATTCGGGATCGCGCGTTTCGGTGCCGGTGAAGATGCCGTCGAAGATTTTCGGCACCTGATCGAGATCATAGCCCAAGCCCTGGAAATGCTCGTACCAATTGGGGTATTTGATGACCATTTTGACTTTGGGGTTCACTTCCTTGGCCGGTCCGACCACCAAATATCTGGAGGCATCGCGCAACAAATCGAGACGGAACTGCGTCCAGGTCCGGTTCCCTTTGGCTTCGATGTCCGACGGGTACTTGGTCGTGACAAAGAAGAAATCGTCCTGGATGACTTCGTCGAAATGTTTGGCGGCCCGCATGGCGGCGCTCTTGATGAAGTCGCGGTCCACGGGGTCGGTATAGCAGAAGGAGCGGAACTGGCCGCCAGCGGTGCTGTCGGACAGCGCCATGCCGCCCGCGACCTTCACGCCCAAGTCCTGGTAAAACTTCTTGGAAGCCTCCAGACTTTCTTCGCTGGTCATTCTGCGGTCGCGCTGGACCTCGATATAGACCTTGTCCAGCGGCAACTGGTTGGTCATGGTCGTCCAGCGGGCCGGGTCGGTGCCGCCGCCCACTCCATAGACGGAAACCTCGAAGTTGGTGTAATGGCCCGCCAGGCAGGAGGCGGTTGGCAGCAAAAGCAAGCCGAGCAAGGCGCCGGCCAGGGAACTAACGGTCTGGGGATGTTGTTTCATGGGATTATTTTGTTGGATTGAATTGGAATTAGTTGGCGCGGTTGGCATCGGTGATGGCGCGTATCTTCCAGGTCACTTTGCCGGCCAGCGGATCGCTGGGCATTTGAAAGTTCCCACTGCGGTATGGGAGCGCGACTTCATGCAGGATGTTATCCGACGGCAAACAAACCAGGCCTTTGGCCGTCGGGCCGGCTTTGGAGAAGACGACCAATTCCAGATTTGACCAATCCATCTGCATGGTGGATTGCGCGAGTTTGATTTGCGGAATGACCGTGCCATCCCGCACCAGCATGATGATGGGAATCCTGCCCGCCTGGATTTTCTGCCAGCCGCCGGTGTAAGAAATTCCCGACTGGTAATCGGTCCACGTTCCCGGCGGAAGATAGACGTTGCGGGCCGTGGTGTTTTCTTCAAACAGCGGGGCGACCAGAATGCTCGAGCCATAGAGGTATTCATCGTCCACCAGCCAGGAGCCGGGGTCGTCGGGATACTCGATGAAGAGAGCGCGCACCATGGGCAGGCCGCGTTGCGAACTGTCCTTCGCCTGGGCATAGACGTACGGCATCAGTTGATACTTCAATTCGTCGGTGCGGCGGAAATCATCCATGAAGTTGGTTCCGTACACCCACGGCTCCTTTTGGGCGGTGCCGTGGCAGCGGGTGTGCGAAGTGAGCATGCCAAAGGCCAGCCAGCGGCTATAGAGATTGGTGGTGGCGGCTTCGACGAACCCGCCCACATCATGGCTCCAGAAGGTGAATCCCGACAGGCCGAAGGACAAGCCGCCCCGCAATTCGGCCGTCATGCCGTCGTCTGTGTTTTCCGCATCGCCGCCCCAATGAATCGGGTAGCGCTGGCTGCCCGCCCAGGCGCTTCTGGCCCAGATGATGTTATCCCCGGTGATCTTCTTGGTGATTTCCGCCACCGCCTTGTTGTAGCGCAAGGGATAATAGTTGTGCTCGTAAAAACCGGTCCGGCCGGAGGCGAAAAGGCCGTTGTTGGGGGCCGCTTCGCCAAAGTCCACCTTGATGGCGCCGACGCCCATCTTGAGGAGATTGGCCAGTTTGCCCTGATACCACTCGACGGTGGCCGGATTGGAGAAATCCAGGACGGCGTCTTCGTAGGTCAGGTTGTTTTTGGGGTCGCGCACCACCAGCCCTTTTTGCACGATTTCGTTGAAGAGAATGTTCTTGGGCACAAAATAAGGAAGCTGCCAGAGCGAGATGTGGAAGCCGTCGCCCTTGAGGTCGGTGATCATCTTCTGCGGATCGGTGAAGCGGGTGGTGGAGAATTGGTAGTCGCAACGCCAATCGGTTTCAAACCAGCCGGTGTCCAAGTGAATCACGTCGCAGGGGACCTGGTTCTGGCGCAGCTTGGAGGCGACCTCGCGCACCTGGACCTCGTTGGAATAGGTGCAGCGGCTCATCCAGAGGCCGAAGGACCAGAGCGGCGGCATGGGCGCCTTGCCCGTGAGCGTGGTGTATTCATCCAGAATGTCCTTGGGCGAACCCAGGAAGACAAACAAATCCAGCTCGTCATCGCCGAGCATCATGGCATTGACCCCACTGAAATAATTTCCGAAATCGCAGGTGATGGGCGAACAAGTGTGCATGAACATGCCGTAACCGCGGCTGCTCATGAAGAAGGGAATCGGCTTGTACATCCCCTGGTTCTGGATGCCGTTGGCGTCATCCGTCCAAAGGACCAGGCGCTGCCCCCGCTTGTCCAAACGCGTGAACGATTCGCCGCAGCCGAAAATCTTTTCGCCGGGCGACAAGGTGAAGGCGGCGTTCATGCGGCGGGAATAATCCGCCGCGAGGCGCACGTAGGAAAAAGGCAGGATGGGCGTGAAGGTGCTGGTGTTGTCCACAGTGTGGTCCGTCTTGGTCAGGAGCTGGCCCTGGGCGTCGCGAATCTCAATGTGGAAGGGGTTTTCCAAAATGGTGACGGAGCCGAATTTGCTCGCGTAGCGATGGCCGCCCTCCACTTTGGCGTATTGCCAGGAGTTATCGTTTGGTACCGGCCCGGCCAGCATGAGCGATTCGGCGGCGGGATGGAGTTGCGGCCCGCTGGCCGCCCGAATGCGGAAGGTATTCGGCGAAACGAACTCGATGGAGAACGGCAGATTCGGGCTGGCCTCGTACTCCTTTTCTGGAAATTCGTTGGCGGCCACCGGTTTGAGCACCGCCAGCATGTTGTCGAACGCCTGGCGCGTGAAATACTGCGCCCGCTGGTAGGAAATCGTGCCGGTGTGCGTGGCCGGGTTGAACTCGGCGACATGGTCCGCCAGATAGTAGGTGTTGGCGAAATCCCGGAACTCCGGGCTGACATCCACAGGCTCGTTGAGCAACACTGGATTCGGCTCACTCGCGAAGGATGAAACCGCCGGTCCGAAATAAAACACCGCCGCCAGCCCGGCCAGCGCCGCCAGATTCTTTTGTCTCGTCATAAATGCCTTGTTTGATTGAATTGCGCGCAGAACGCTGGAAAAGCGGCCGGATCACGAGAATCCTCCTCCCCATCGTTTGGCAATTCTTCGCGCCAGTTTGCACCGCGGAGAAAATGTTTGGCAAGGGAAAAATCGGCAGTGCCACAATTCAATTGTCGTAGTGTCGGCACTGTGCGCCGATGTCGAGCCACAGGCTCGACGCTACACCTCAGGAAGGCACTACCCAAAAATCCAGCACATTGACTTGGACATTCCCGGGCGGTCTGATTAGATTCGTCCGACGAAATATGAACGAAGGAAAACAACCGTTCACCGACCTTGTGGCCAAGTCCAAGCCCGGCCCGGACCTCTCCCGGCGGGGCTGGATGGCCGCCGGCATCATGGCCGCGCTGGCCGTCGTCCTGCTGGTGCTCTGGATCGGCAGTCAGCGCAGCCTCCATTCGCTCCGTTCCGATCTGGCTGAAGCAACCGATGGTCTCAAAACCAACTTCGTCCGAGTCCAGAAAGCCGAGGACCAGCTTGCGGCCCTGCAATCCAAGATCGCCGATCTGGAAAAGGAAAAGACGAAGGCGGAGCAAAAAGCCAAGGGGCTGGAAGATGAAATGCGCTCCAGCCTTGAATCCAAAGATGTCACCATCTCCAACCTGCAAGGCAAGCTGACCGTCAACATCCTGGACCGCGTCCTGTTTGATTCCGGCGAGGCCGAGTTGAAGCCGGACGGGGAATCGGTGCTGCGCAAGATTGCGGCCGTTCTGGCGGGACATCCCGAACTGAAGATTCAGGTCATCGGCCACACCGACAACGTGCCTATCCGCATCCGGTTTCCCAGCAACTGGGAACTGTCCACCGCCCGCGCCCTGGCCGCCTTGCATTTTCTCACCGAAAAGGCCGGCGTGGACCCGCGCCGCGTCGGCGCCGCCGGCTATGGCGAGTACCGTCCCATCGCCGACAACGCGACCGCCGAGGGCCGCGCCCGCAACCGCCGCATTGCCATCGCCATTCTGCCGGATGAACTGGCGGGCGCCGACGCCGCCCCGGCGGTGAAGCCCGAAGCCGCCGCCGATTCCCAGCCCAAGCCCGAGTCTCCTCCGCCGCCGGCGGAACCCTCCGCTAAATAGCCGGGCGCTTTCCCCGCCTCCGCGATCCATCACGCCGCGCCGAGCAGGGCGTCCACCTTGGGCATCCATTCGCTGATCGGAATCTTCTGCGGACATTTCTCTTCACAGTCGTGGCAGGCCGCGCAAACGCCGGCCCGCGCGGCTTCCGGAATAAAAATCTGATACTTGAAGCGCGCGCCCGGAATGTCCTCGTGGAGGAACGCCTCGTTGTAGATTTCAAAAACGCCCGGGATATTGACTCCGTTCGGGCAGGGCATGCAGTAGATGAAAATATATTGGGGCCGTGCGGATTTCCGTCCACGGTGGGCAGGCGCATACAGCCAAAGCCCAGCACCGAGGCGTTCCAGTCCAGCTCGCCGAATTTGCGAAATTGCATGGGAATGAACCGTTTTGAAAGTCAGGCCGGGAGAATTCATTCGCGGCCATCGGCAGGCGGACGGCTCGCGGCGTACTGATGGATCGCCGCGCCCAGCCAGGCGATGGTTTGGCCCAGATCCTCCATGTTGCGCAAAGCCTCGTCGTCCTTGGCCACATCGCCCTTGTCCAGGCCGTATCCGAGGTTCCAATACGTGGACCCCGGCACAATGGCGCCCGACATGAGGAACATGTGGTTCATCGTGTCAAAGGCGTGCGTGCCGCCGCCGCGCCGGACGGCCACCACGGCGGCGCCGATTTTTCCGCGGAACAATCGGCCGTTGGCCCGCGCCACGAACCCGGCCCGATCCAGCAGCGCCTTCATTTCCGCGCTCACGTCGGTGAAGTAGGTGGGCGAGCCGAGGAGGATCGCGTCCGCCGCCGCCATTTTCTCGAAGCACGAGTCGAAGAAATCATCCTTCTGGCTGCACCGGCGATTCTTCTTCTTGATACACTGGTAACAGGCCTGGCAGCCGCGGATCGGTTTGCCGCCCAATTGGACGAACTCCGTTTCCCAGCCGGCGGCGGCGAGCGGCGCGAGCGCTTTTTTCAAAAGAATCTCCGTGTTCCCGCCTTTCCGCGGGCTTCCATTGATGGCAAGGGCTTTCATAGGTTCAGCTTACTCGTTCCAGGGCGAGGCCGGAGTTCCGGCGCTGGAAGCTTTGGGGCGTTCACTGAATGGGGCGGCTTTGCCTGAATGCACATCGAAAAGCCGCGCATGGGTGGCCTTCGCGCCTTCAACCAGTTCCGGGTACGGACGATCCATCACATCCACGAAGCCGATGTTATAGTTCTCGCCGTCCATGCGGCCCAGGACCGGTTCGTCGCGCCAAGTGAACCAGTGCGCGCCGAGGAATCCCGGCAACGCCGCCGCCTGTTCGA
>Ga0182027_10003405_pt1 | contig 25247 bp, 19 predicted proteins | sample 712E1DmetaG_FD_121300 | JGI IMG/M metagenome (GOLD analysis project Ga0182027, IMG submission 121300) | Permafrost microbial communities from Stordalen Mire, Sweden - 712E1D metaG (Illumina Assembly) | ecosystem: Environmental > Terrestrial > Soil > Wetlands > Permafrost | place: Sweden...
CTCATCGAGGCAGGCCGCGCGCGTGGTTTGCAGGCGGGGCAGGGAATCGTCGCGGTTGCTTCCCAACAGAACCAGCGCCCCGCAGGAACCGGCGAGAAGAACCGAGAGGACTTGTCCGATGTTCCCACCGGCGCCGACCACCGCCACCCTGGCCTGCGCCAGGTCGACTCCCGAATTACGGGCGGCATACGCGATGCCTTCGAGCGTGAGTGCCGCGGTGTAGGCGTTCCCCGTGGTCACCGATATTTCCTGGTCATTCAGGGTCAGCCCATTGTTGGTGGCGATCGAAGTGTAGGCTCCCAGGCCGACCATCGTGACCGGGATGTTGTCGTCGCCCAGTTCCTTTGCGATCGTCACTGCGTCCTGGATCTTGTCGCGGATTTCCTTGTGTCGCTGGCGGAGCCGCTCACCAACGAGCGACGCGGGCAGATAAGGCACAAGGACCAGATTCGATTCCAGGGCGAATCCGTGCGAGGTCACAACCTCGCGCCGCACATGCACCGGCTCCAGGAAACGGCAGATTTGCTCCCACCAGTTTTCGAGGTTCTCGTCGGTCACCGGCCGGCCATCGAGCGAGGGGAAATAGTACTCCCGCACATTGGCCAGAGAAGTTGGGTGAATGATGAAGGCCGTGCGCGCATCAATGTCGCGATTCTCCACCTCGACCGGCCAGACGTTGGCGCGAGAACGCGGCGCTTTCCGCTCCTGATCGGTCGCCACCCAGCCCAGCAAATGCCCCACCAGCAATGCCTCGTCATTTGCCCGGACGATCGCGAGTGTCTCGTCAAGGGCTGCGATCAGGCGGTCGATCTCTGCGTCGGCGATGACGACCGGGGGCTGAAGACGAAGGATGCTGTGGCGGATTCGGCCCGGATTGCCCTTGAGAAGGTTGGTCAGGGGCCCGAGCACACGCAGCCGATGATGACGCAGGAGGTAACTCGCGAACAGGATGGAGAGGATGCCCTGCCGTCCGGCCGCGCGAAAGAACGGGGACTGACCGGAAAGATCGGTGAACTCGAGCCCCATCATAAGGCCGCGACCGCGCACCTCGCGCACGAGCTCGGGGTATTTCGCCTGCAGCCGTTCGAGACCCTGCCGCAGGTACTGGCCCTTTGTGCGCACCCGATGGAGAACCGCGCCATCGTCGCGTGTCAGGATGTCGAGAACCCGGTGTGCGATGTGGCAGGAGAAGTCGTCTTCGCCGAACGTCGAACTGTGCAGGATCCCGAAGTCATGGTCGAGAACATCAGACCGGATCAACGTGGCGCCGATTTTGACCAGGCCGCCGCCCAAGGCCTTGCTGAGCACCACGTATTCCGGCTCGCTGTCGACCAGCGGAGTGTCTTCGAACGCGAGAAACCGTCCGGTGCGACCGCAGCCGGTTTGAATTTCGTCGACAATCAGGGGCAGATCGAGAGACCGGCGGTTGCGAGCAATCCAATCCAGGGTGGCCGCGGGCAGCGGCACGATGCCTCCCTCGCCCTGGATGGGTTCAAGGATGCAGGCCATCACGCGCGTGAACGGCGTTGGCTCCAGCGCAACCTGGTTTTCGCGCACGACCGGCCGCAAAAACTGGCACGTCTTGGTCTCTACGATCTCGCCCAGTCGCTCCGGACGGACCGGATCGACAAATTCAGTCTCGATGGCGGAAAGTCCCTCGAAGCTGTCGCGAAAACTGTGATTGTAGGTGAGCTTGAGGGCGGAGGTCGTCTTCCCATGAAAAGAACCCAGAAACGCGATTGCCACCGGGTGTTTCTGAAATGCTTCGAACTGCTCCAGATTGTGTTGATCCAGATCGCTGCGAAAATCCACGGCCCGTTTGCCGCCGGGCAGTACCGCGAACAGTTTGCGATCTTCGAGCCGGTGGTAGAGTTCGTTGGTTTCCCGGGCGATTTCCTCAAAATGCCGGCGCACCTGATCCAGCCGGACTTTGTAGGCATGCTTGAGGGCCGCTTCAACCGCCTCGGTGCCCGAATTCGAGAAATGGGTGAGATAACGGGCGCGACCGGGCATGAGTTCGGCCAGTCGCCGGGCGAGTTTGCCGGCGGCCGAGCGGCTCGAAACCTGCGTGTGCACGGGGGTGTCCGCTTCGAGCAGCTCAATCGCCAGCCGTTTAAGTTCCGGGGGATTATGGCCGAGCAGCGCGGCGCCAAAGCCGCCAACAAAATCCGTCACGATCGCACCGTTCGCCTCGGTCAAAAACGCACCCCGCGCGGCGCGGAAATCGGCGTTCAATCCGGTGGCTGCAAGCAAATCTGCCAGCTTGGGACGACAGCAGTCGCCATAGAGACGAGAGGAATCGTCCCGGGGCACCTCGTGCGGGGCCGCATCGGAAGTTCCCAGCCTGCCGCCCGCTACCCGGCCTCGATCGTTCGTTTCTCCAACTGGGCGGGGCTTGGCGGCGACTGACTGAAATCGCAAGTTGGGCCGTTGCCAGCCAGGCATTGTCGGAGTGCTTCTGGTTCTCGCCAGAAGCGCAGGAGTGCTGTTCATCGTGCCGACATCTTATCCGATCCAGCGGCGGATGCGTTAATCGATAAGTCTGATGCATGCCATCGATCGAAGCGATGCCCGAGCCGACCTTGAATCGAGCGATTCACCGACGGATCCAGGTCCGCTCTTGGTTTGGTGGATGGGGTTGCGGCCAGACGTCACGATCCATTTCGCATCGCGGCACGCGACGATTAATAGGAATAAAAAAATCTAAACGGCGTCTGGGAATCGGGAGAAAAGTCGGCTTTCTTCCTCCGATGGAGGATGCCATTTTTAAGGAGTCTGCGAACGAAGCCCGACAGGCTCAGCCAGCCCGCATATTTCACAGTCTTCGCCATCGCTATGACATTTTCCTGCTGGCGATTCCTATGATGGCGGTAATCAAGGGATATGCGGGCCTAGCCCGGGTGTGCCGGCCAGCGCGCTCGGCCCGTGGATCGTCTACAGTCTGCACGCAGGCTATCGAGTAGAGTGTGAAACATCCGGGCTAGGAGGGGTGGCGCCCGTGGCAGCGCAGATCGCGTTGACGAGCGTCTCGGTCGGACCGCTCTTGGACAAACACTCGAAAGCCCCCGCCGCGCGCATGGCATCCAGACTGACCTCGTCCGCATGCATGGTCAGCCCGATGACCTTGATCTGTGGCCACGTTGCGACGATCTGCCGGGTGGCGGCCATCCCGTCGAGGCGGGGCATGCTGACGTCCATGATGACAACTTGGGGCTGGAGAGCACCCGCGAGAGTCACTGCTTCCAGTCCATCGGCCGCCATGCCGACCACCTCGATGCCTGCGCGTTTGTGGAGAATTAAAGCGAGGCCGTCGCGGACGATCTTGTGGTCGTCAGCCAGCAATACGCGGATCGTTGGACGCGGATGCAGCAGAGCTACCTGCAGAGCCTTAGGTGCAGTCGGACCGCGGCGCGGCTCCGCCTGTCCACGGTTGATACGCATATCGGCGGCCGCCGCCGCGACTGTTGGCTCACCTGGCAATGGGACGACGAGCCGGAACCGGGCGCCGCCGCCGCCCGGTTTGCTTTCCACCTCCATCTTCCCACCTACAAAGGCGAGACGTTCCCGAATGCCGAACAGCCCAAAGCCCATGCTGGCAATGCGGCCTTCCCGGGCTTGCGTGGGATCGATTCCTCGCCCCCGGTCGCTCACCAGGATGTCGAGCTGCCCGTCCGCCCCCACGCTCATCCTGACGCCGGCGCGTTTAACACCGGCATGCTTGATCACGTTGAACAGCAACTCGCGCACCGATTGGAATAATAAGACCTTCACGTCGTGTTCCAGCGACTCGGCCGACACGTTCGCATCGACGCGGACGACGAGCCCGTGCTTTTCGTACATCCACCGGCCCAGCCATCGCAGGCCTGCTGCCAGGCCGTGCTCGTGCAGCACCGTCGGGCTGAGCTCGTGACTCAGTCCGCGCGCAACCAGATTCGATTCACTGATAAGTTCTTCGATCCGGGCGAGGTCATCGCTGACGCCGCCGGCCTCCTTGCGTTCGCGCACGGCTTCGAGGCGCAACCGCGCCGCGACCAACAGTTGCTGGAGGTCGTCATGGAGGATCTGCGCAATCCGCCGCCTCTCCCGCTCCTCGGACTGCGTCAGCTCGGCGGCGAGGGCGCGCAATTGGGCGGTGCGTTCGCCGACGCGCACTTCCAATTCCGCCCGGGCGGTCTGCAGCGCATTTTCCATGTGTTTCCGTCCTGTGATGTCCTGCATGGTCACGAGCGCCATCGGCTGGCCGCGCAGGTCGAGGCGAATGGTTGACACAAGGAACGTGCGCTCCACCTCGCCACTGTCGGCGGCGAAGGGCAGTGTGACCTCCCCCTGCTGCTGGCTGATGCCGGTCTGGACCGTGCCGACGATGGAGCTGCGCAAGGCGCAATGTCCGCAGCGCGGACCGAAGCCGCAGCCCCGCTCGTCCTCGGCCGCGCGCAGACAGCGCAAAGCTTCGCCTGCGGCGCGCCCGAAGAGATCGGTGACGCTGCCGCCGGCGAACACGGCAGCCTGCTTGTTGGCCTTGTGAATCCGCCGTTGGCCATCCACGAGCAGAATGATCAACGGTGCGTTCTCGTAGATGGCGGCCAGCTCCGTTTCGCTTTCCCGGAGTGACTGCTCCGCCTGCGCGTGGGCGTGGCGCAACCGCAGGGCGCTGACGCCGTATCTTACATCGTCGGCCAATTCCAACAGCAATCTCACCTCATCCGACGTGAAGGAGTCGGCTTCGCGTGAATAGATGGTGATCGCCCCAAAGGCTCGTCCGCCGTCCATTACCGGAACAACCATGGAAGAGAGATATCCGCGCCGAAGCGCCTCTGCGCGCCAAGGGGCAAAATTCGGATCCGTCTGCATGTTCCGGCAGCCGCATGCCCTCCCGGTGCGGATCGCTGTGCCGGTGGGACCGCGGCCTCGTCCGGTGTCCGCCCAGGTCACATGCAGGCTCTCAAGGTAGCCCTCGTCGAAACCCGCCTGAGCCACCCGTTGAACGGTTTTTCCCGGATCGTCCCGGGCAAAGCCTATCCACACCATTGAGTGCTCGCAGTCCCGGACGATGATCTGGCAGATTTCGTTGAGGTACGCCGATTCGTCGGTGGCGCGCATCATGGCCTGACTGCTTGCGCTGAGGGCCTTGAGGGTCCGGTTGAGGCGATCAAGTTCCGCCTCCCTTTTCTTTCGCTCTGTGACGTCCGCCCGCAGCCTGGCGTTTGCTGCTTCGAGCTCGCTGGTCCGGTCGCGGATCAACTCTTCCAGGTGGTCGCGGTAGCGCGCCAGTTCCGCTTCGGTCCGGCTTCTCCCGGTGACATCGCTTGCGGAGGCAAACACACCCTGCACGGCGCCCGTCTCGTCGCTGTAGGCCACGGCGTTGTAGAGCACATCCATCGTGCGTCCAGAGACGTGCCGGATCGTGAGCGGGTAATCCCGCACGAAACCCGCGCGCAGGACCAGTTGATATCCCGCCTCGGCCCGCTCGCGTTCCACAAAATAGTCGGAGAACCTCTTGCCGATCAACTGGGCGGACGGAACGCCTGTGGCGGTTGCCGTTGCCGGGTTCGCATCGGTGATCCTGCCCTCGGGGCTGATTGTCACGAGCAGATTGAGCGAGTAATTGTAGAATGCCTCGAGCAGGCGCGATTTCCCCCGTCCCGATGCGGCTCGATCGCCCGCCGGCTGGTCTTGATCCTTGTTCGCCGAACGCCGCGTGGTTTCCGGCTGCCGGTTCATGGCGGCTAGACGTTGCATTCGATCGCGCCGGATGAAATGGCGTATCGAGTGAGCCCGGCTGTGTCGTGAATGCCTAGCTTGTTCATCAACTGCTGGCGATGCTTGTCGACGGTCTTGACGCTGATGCGGAGTTCCTCGGCGATTTGCTTGTTGGGCTCGCCTTCGGCCACGAGTTGTAGCACTTCCTCCTCCCGCGGAGTCAAGACTGGCTGCAACTTCCCTGAGGCAAAACCCTCTTCGCGCGCCTTCCGGCCAATCTGCAGCAGTCGCTTCGTAATCGCCGGGCTGAAAAAGGTCTGTCCGGAGTTCACCTGCCGGATCGCGCGCAGCAGCACCTGGCCGGAACATTGCTTCTCCACGAACCCCATCGCGCCCGCCGCCACCATGCGTGCGACGTACTCGTCATCGCTGCGCGCAGAAAGCGCGAGCACCTTGGCGGCGGGATTATCAAAAAGAATCTGCCGGGTGGCTTCGCATCCGTTGAGCTTCGGCATGGCGACATCCATCACGATCACTTCTGGGCGGAGCTTCAAGGCCAGCTCGACGGCCTCCCGGCCGGTCGTGGCCTCGCCCACGACCTGGAAATCTTCCACGGTCTTGAGGAGAGCCTTTAGTCCTTCGCGGACGACGGCGTGATCTTCAGCCAGCAAGAGGGTAACAAGCTTCATAGGGGTAAAGCCAAACCACCGGCCTCGGTGGCATCGAATTGCCGGCAGATTACGGCGCGGAAGGATTCGAGACAATCGCGAATTTCGTGCCGTGGGGAGGGCAGCGAGGTGCCGCGGGGTAGGAAAACACCGTATATCAATATTGCGCCTGACCGCGTATAGTCTCTTTCCGTGAGCCAGACGCCCCCGATGACCCATCGCCCCCAAGGTAGGACCACGGAATGTGACACCTGCAGGAATTGGGCGGTTTTTGCGGTCTACGCAGGGCGACAATCCTTCCGCTCGAGGCAGTTGAGCCGAGCGGTCACCCGCAACCCCGCCGCCGCGCCGGCTACGATCGCCGGAGCACACTGATCCAAAACGTCTCCGCACGACGGCGGGTTTAATTTCTAGTCATGCAAACCAACATTGCCAGGCAACCGCTCCTGCTCTCCAACTCATCAGTTGTGGCCGCCCGTCCGGTCGTAACGGACGCTGGTCGCCCGGGACGCCAACCCTCCGCCCTGTCCGCATGGTCCCGTATATCCGGGCGGACGAATCCGGACGCTCCGGACGAGGCGTTCGACGCACCGCGGGATCTGGTCATGCCGGAGCAGGAGACGGAGCAGGCAAGCGCGGTTGATCACCGGGACGCGTGCTCCACGCTCCAGCTCTATTTAAACGATATCCGGCGAACGCCGCTGCTGACGGCCGAGGAAGAGAACCGGCTGGCGATCCGCATTCAGCATGGCGACCAGGCGGCGCGGGAGCATATGATCAAAGCCAACCTGCGCCTTGTGGTCAAAATCGCATATGACTACAATCATCTGGGACTGCCGCTCCTGGATCTCATCAGCGAAGGCAATCTCGGGCTCATCAAGGCGGTTGAGCGTTTTGACCCCAACCGCGGCGGAAAGCTGAGCACCTATGCTGCCTGGTGGATCAAGCAATCGATGAAGCGCGCTGTCGCCAATCAATCAAAGACCATCCGCCTCCCCGTTCACCTCGTCGACCGGATCGCGCGCATGCGGAAGATGATCAGCCGGTACGTGGAGGAATTCGGCCGCGAGCCCGACAACGAAGAAATCGCCTACGAATTGCAGGTCCCGGTGAACAAGATCGCGCTCCTGAAGACCGTCAGCGTGCGTCCGGCCTCGCTCGAAGCCCCGCTGGGCGACGATCCTGACGCGCGGATGCTCGGCGACGTGGTGGGGGACGAAAACGCACGCAGTCCGGACGAACACCTTGGCGACAAGAATCTTTCGGAGGACCTTAATCGCATCGTCGATTCGCTTGATCCCCGCGAAGCCGAGATCCTCCGGTTGCGGTTCGGACTTGGCGGCCGTGATCCCCTGACGCTCGACGAAGTGGGCAAGAAGTTCAATATCACCCGGGAGCGGATCCGTCAGCTCCAGGATCTGGCTTTGCGGCAGGTCCGCCGGAAGATTCACGAACGGAACCGGCAGCGTTCATCGGACGAAGTCATGGAGGAGCGTCGCGCAACAAAACGTGCGGAGATCTTCCGCGAATTCATCGCCCAACAGGCTTCGCGCCGCGCCAGCGCCTAGTTCGGTCCGTGCCAGAAGTTCGTGGGCACGTCGCCGCTCTGCGCCGGTCCGTACACGTGTCGAATAAGCGTCTCCCACTGCGCGGTCTGCGATTCCCGACGCTTGACCGCGCGGTACTCAAGTTCGCCCGCGACCAGGATGAACAGGAACAAGCACACAGCCACGGGATTCGGATGTGACGCGATCGCGGCAAACCACACGATCCCGAGGAGGGCGAGCACCTTGGCGACGGTTGCCGCCCAAAACGTTGCTTTCAGGTAAGAGCAGCGCGTGGCGAGGAGCGCCCGGAGGATTCGTCCTCCATCCATCGGGAACACCGGCAGCAGGTTGAAAGCGCCCATGATCAGATTGATCCGGAGCAACAAATCCGCCAGGCCGCGCACACTGAACTCAACTGAATCGGCGCCCCAATTCTCCGGCCAGGGAAGAAACGGCAGGAGCATGAGCACGATGAAGAAATTGACCGCTGGGCCTGCCAGCGAAATCAGGAACTCGCGCCGAGGCTGGCGGGGGATCGAATCGAACTCGGCCATGCCGCCGATCGGCAGCAGCAGGATGCGGGACACGCCAATGCCGTAGCGGCGGGCGGTCAACGAATGTCCCAGTTCGTGCAGCACGATGCAGGTGAACAGCAGTACGATGAGCACTAGGTCGAGGGCCAGACCCGTCCAGGGGGCCGCTGGGTTTTCGGTCCAGCCGGCCCATGCGGCGTATCCCACCAGCAGCAAAAAGGTGAAATGCACCGCCAGGCGGATTCCGAACACCCGGAACAAGTTAATTGACCATCCAAGCATTTGGCTTCAATAAGCGCCCTTTCGGGCGGATTGCTAATCGATAATTGCCGCCCGCAGCAGTTCCCTTGATTTTGCCTATGGCGGCCACCAAGCCAACCATCCTTGTCGTCGACGACGACTCAGAGATACGGTACTCGCTCTCGCGCGTGCTGTCCTCTCGCGATTATACTGTCACCGCCGCTGCCAGCGGCGAGGAAGCGGTTGCCACCGTGAAGGCCGGCGCGCCGGACGTCATCTTCCTCGACATCCGCATGGGCGGAATGGGGGGGATCGAGACGCTGCAGCATATCCGCTCAGTCAATCCCCGGCAGCTGGTCATCCTCATGACCGCGTTCGGCACGGCGCAGACGGCGATCGAGGCCATGAAGTACGGTGCGTTCGACTACATCATGAAGCCGTTCGACCCGCAGAAGGTGCTCACGCTCGCGGCGAACGCCCTCAAGACGCATGCCGATCTCCGCGCCGCCGGCGACTACAAATCGAGCATCAATACCGAGGACTACAAAGAGGGCATCGTCGGGAGTTCCGCCGCGATGCAGGAGGTTTTCAAGACCATCGGCCAGGTGACGGCCAGCGACGTCACCGTGATGATCACCGGCGAGAGCGGCACTGGCAAGGAACTGGTGGCGCGCGGCATCTACAAGCACAGCCATCGCGCCACGCGACCGTTCATCGCGGTGAACTGCGCCGCGATTCCCGAGAATCTGATCGAGAGCGAGCTGTTCGGACACGAAAAAGGTTCCTTCACGGGCGCCACCGCCCAGCGCATCGGGAAATTCGAGCTCTGCGACGGAGGCACGATCTTCCTCGACGAAATTGGCGACATGGCATTGGCGGTGCAGACCAAGATTCTCCGGGTGCTGCAAGAGGGCGAGATCCAGCGCGTGGGCGGCACCGAGACGATCAAGGTCGATGTGCGCGTGCTGGCGGCGACGAACAAGGACCTGGAAGAAATTGTGAGGGCACGGACCTTCCGTGAAGACCTCTATTACCGTCTGAACGTCGTGCGCATCCGGATGCCGCCGCTGCGGGAACGGCTCGAAGACATTCCCCAGGTCGTCGACTACATGCTGCAGACTCTGGAAAAGCAGAGAAAGACCCGGGTCAAGAAAGTCTCGGTCGAAGCTCTCGCCGTTTTGTTGCGGTATCGGTGGCCGGGCAACGTGCGCGAATTGGAGAACGTCATTTACCGTAGTGCGGTCATCGCCCAGGGCGACACGATTCTGCTGAAAGACCTCCCCCACGAGATTCGCGATGCGGCCTCGCCGGTCGCTGTTTCCGGGGCGCCGGCGGTTTCCGCTGCTCCGGTGGCGCAGCCCCAGGCGGAACTTCCGCCCGTGGTGTTGCTGGCGACGCCGCCGGCAATGCATCCCGCGGCGCCGATGTCGCCGCCGGCTCTGGAACGGGAAACGCCGGATGCACCGGCAATCTCGCCGCTCAGCCTCAACGATGCACTCGATTTTGTCTACGCCCGGTTGAAGGAGGAAGGAAAGGAACCGGTGCTTGAACGGCTGGAGCGAGAGATGATCACCCGCGTGCTCAAGGATGAGAATGGGAACCTGGTGCGCGCGTCGGAGCGCCTTGGCATGACGCGCACCACGCTGCGCAAGCGCATTGATGCGTTCGGCTTGAGGGTGTGAGGAGCAAGAATGGAGGGCCGGCAGGAGCCTCGCCTTCCATTCGTCCTAAATCCCGCAGTTGTGGCTTCCGCTCCTCGCAGCCGCGAGCGCAAGCGAGTGGATTCCGCCTCAACTGCGGAATCTAGGTTCTAATGGACCGGCGCCAGGAAAGCCCAAAACTCCTCCTCCGAAGCGGGTGAAACGTCGCCGTTCTGCTCCAAATGGCGGCAGCCATTTGCTAAGGAGCATGGAGGACGCAGTCCGACAGGCTCCTTCGATCGTCGTAACCCTTCGGATGGGTCGAATGCCATTTCCAGGCCGTGGCAACTGTCGATTCGATGTCGGCAAATTTCGGCTGCCAGCCCAGTTCGCGTTTCGCGAGGCTGGAATCTGCGTACAACGCTGGCGGATCGCCGGCGCGACGGGGCGCCTCCACCACCGGTACAGTCCTGCCCGAGAGTTTCTCCACGGCGCGGATCACCTCGCGGTTCGAAGAAGGCCGTCCGGTGCCGAGGTTATAGAACAGCTTGGTGCCGGGTTTTGCCAGGCGGTCGAAGACGGCGATATGTGCCCGGCTGAGATCGTCGACGTGCACGTAATCGCGCAGGCACGTGCCATCCGGCGTCGGGTAATCCGTGCCAAACAGCTTCAGGGGAGGGCGCCGCCCCAGCGCGGCATCGATTGCCAGAGGGATCAGATGGGTCTCGGGGTTGTGGTCCTCGCCGATGGAAGCGTCTTCGGAAGCGCCGGCCGCGTTAAAATAGCGGAAGGCCGCGAAGCTCAACCCGTGGGCATGGGCAAGCGCCTTCAGGATGTTCTCCATATCGAGCTTGGTCTGGCCGTACGGATTGATCGGCGCCTGCGGCAGGTCCTCGGTCATCGGCAGTCGGTCGGGCACGCCGTAGGTTGCACACGTGGACGAAAAGACGAACTGCTTCACGTCGACCGCCAGCATCGCCTTCAGCAGCTGCAGCGGGGCGCTGACGTTGTTCAGGTAATATTTCAGCGGGTCGGTGACGGACTCGCCGACGTAACAGAAGGCCGCGAAGTGCATCACGAGGCCGATCTGTTCCTTGGTCAGGACGCGTCGCACCGCGGCTTCGTCGCCGAGGTCGTGCTCGTAGAACGGCACCGATGGCGCGACTGCGCCGCGATGTCCGTAGACGAGGCTGTCCAGGACCACGGGTCGGTGCCCTGCGGCGGCGAGTTGCCGCACGCAGTGGCTGCCAATGTAACCGGCCCCTCCAACAACGAGTACGTTCATGGAACCAGACTTGTATTGATTTTCCCGGCGTAATGGCTAGGCAAAACGCTCTTGCGCGTTGCTCGGGGCGCGCTTGGGATTGTCCAACACAACTTCATGAAGCAGTCGCGCATCGTAATCACTGGCCTCGGGCTCACCGCGCCCAACGGCAATACGCTGGCCGAATACCGGCAGAATCTGCTGACCGGCGTGTCCGGCGTGGAATTGATCGAGGTGCGCTACATGGGCGCCCAGCCGGCCGGTGTCTGCCATTTCGATCCGCTCAAGTTCCAGAAGAAAAAGGACGTCCGCATCGGCACGCGCGCCGGCAGCATCAGCATCTATTGTGCGCGGGAAGCACTGGCCGACAGCGGCCTTGCCTGGGATGGATTCGACAAGTCGCGAGCCGGCATCTATCTCGGCATCACGGAACATGGCAATGTCGAGACTGAGAACGAAATCTACAACCTTTCCCTCTTCAAACACGACACCAAGTTCTGGTCGCACCACCACAATCCGCGCACGGTGGCCAACAACCCCGCGGGCGAGGTTTCGCTCAATCTAGGCATCACCGGCCCGGCCTACACCCTGGGCGCGGCCTGCGCGGCCGGGAATCTCGGCCTCATTCATGCGGCCCAAATGCTGCGACTCGGGGAAGTCGACGTGGCTTTTGCCGGCGGGGTGAGCGAAAGCATCGGGACCTTCGGAATCTTCGCCGCGTTCAAGAGCCAGGGTGCGCTGGCGTCGCATCCGGATCCGACCAAGGCCAGCCGGCCGTTCGACAAGAAACGCAACGGGATTGTCGTCAGCGAAGGCGGCTGCATCTACACCATGGAGCGTTTGGAAGACGCTGTTGCCCGGGGCGCGAAGATCTATGGCGAGATCGGTGGGTACTGCGTGAATTCGGATGCGACCGATTATGTCCTGCCGAATGCCGTGCGTCAGGCCGACTGCATCCGCCGCTCGATCGCCCACGCAGGTCTGACTCCTCCTGCCATCGACATCGTCAACACCCATGCCACGGCCACCCCTCAGGGCGACATCCAGGAATGCCTCGCGATCGGCGAAGTTTTTTCGGGCTGTCCCGACGTGAATATCAACAATACGAAGAGCTTCATCGGGCATGCGATGGGCGCCGCCGGTGCGCTCGAACTCGCGGGCAACCTTCCGTCGTTTGATGACTTGACCGTCCATCCGACGATCAATGTCGACGAACTCGATCCGCAGTGCGATCTGACCGGTCTCGTGCTGAACAAACCGCGCAAGGCAAAACGGGTTGACGCAATTCTGAACAACTCCTTTGGTATGCTCGGAATCAATTCTGCGCTCGTCATCCTCCGCTACCGGGCCTGACGCCGCCTCCCTCCCCATGACGAAAGACGACTGCAAGAAGCTGGTTACGGAAATCATCGCCGACATCGCGCCGGACGAGGATATGAGCAATTTGAAGCCGGACGTGCGCCTTCGCGACCAGCTGCAGCTCGATTCGATGGACTTTCTCGACATTGTGATGGAGCTGCGCAAGCGCCATGGCATCGAGGTGCCCGAAGCTGACTACATTCAGCTGGCATCGCTCGATAGCTGTGCCGAATATCTAACGCCGAAGTTTGAGGCTCTCGAGGGCAAACGGTAGGCGGGCAGATGATCGGTGTAGCCTCTAAACGTCAGGATCACGGCTTTGATTGGCCGCGATGATCGCTGGATTGTGCGGCGGGTAGAAGTGGCATGGGCATCTTGCCCATGGTTTTAGGATCACGGGCGGGACCAGCCTTCGCTCGGGCGCTACGGCCGGCAGGCTGCCCGTGCCACTTTCGGAAGGGAAAACAATTCGGTCGCTGCGGACCGTGATACCAGAAATCTGTTTTGCGCTTGTTGGTCGCCGCTTGTCGTTTCATGCAGTTGACCATAGCTTTTCAAATGACGATGGCGGGTACCAAACGGCGCGTGGGGACGACGCTTGCTCAACCATGAGTTCACCGAATCACTACGACGTCGCCATCATTGGCGCCGGAATGTCCGGCCTCGCAGCGGGCATCCGGCTCGCCCATTTCGGCCGGCGGATCTGTATCTTTGAGCGCCATTATGCGCCCGGGGGACTCAACAGCTTCTACAGCGTCGACGGACGGAAATTCGATGTCGGGCTGCACGCGATGACCAATTTCGTGCCGCCGGGCGTCCGGGGAACCCCTCTCGGCAAGCTGCTGCGCCAGCTTCGCATCGAACGCGATGAATTCGCGCTTTGTCCCCAGAAACAATCGCGCGTCGTTTTTGGCGTGCAGGGCAAAACCGAAATGCGGTTTACCAATGATTTCGCGGTATTGGAGGCGGAGGTCGCTGCGAAATTCCCCGCACAGATCGACGGTTTCCGGCGGCTCGCCGGCCTGGTGCGGAATCACGGCGAGCGCATATTCGATGGCTCGGACGTCAGGGCGCGCGAAGTGGTCCGCCAGCATATCACCGATCCATTGCTTGAGGACATGATGTTCTGTCCGCTGATGTACTATGGCAGCGCGCAGGAACACGACATGGACATGGCGCAGTTCGCGATCATGTTCCGCGCCCTGTTTCTGGAAGGTTTCGCGCGCCCGCTCGAAGGCGTGCGCCTGATCATCCGGGTGCTGCTGGAGAAGTACCGGGCGGCTGGCGGCGAACGTCGAATGAAGTGTGGTGTGGCTCGCATTGTTGAGCGGGATGGGCAGGCCGCGGCCTTGGTCCTTGATGACGGGTCGGAAGTCACCGCGGATCATGTAATTTCGTCGATCGGCGCTGCGGAAACGCTGGCGCTGTGCGGCAGGACGGCATGCGGGGAGTTCTCCGCGGCGTCCGCGCCCAGTGGCATGGGCGACCTGCCCGCCGTAGCCTCTGGCGAGGGGTGGGTCTTGCCCATGTCAGAGGCTCCGGGGCAAACCCACGGGCAGGACACCCGTGCCACGACGGGACGGCGGCTGTCGTTCATTGAAACCATCCGGGTGTTGAAGCACCAACCGGGCGAACTGGGGTGGGGGAGCGACACCATTGTGTTTTTCAATGACTCGGACCGGTTCGACTATGCCCGGCCAACGCAACAGGTGGATTTGCGCAGCGGCGTGATCTGCCTGCCGAATAACTTTGAATTTGGCGACGCTGCGTTGCCGGAGGGATGGCTGCGCGTTACCTGTCTGGCGGATTATGATCAGTGGGTCGGTCTGCCGGACGCGCGCTATCGGGCGGACAAGCTTCGGTGGCTGGACGAATCGACGCGTAGCGCCCGCCGGTTTCTGCCGGAGGTTTCCGACGAGACCCTCACGGCGGAAACCGTGGCGACGGATCTATTCACCCCGCGCACGATCACGCGATTCACCGGGCACCTGGAAGGCTCGGTGTACGGGGCTCCCGGAAAAGTGCGCGACGGCCACACCCACCTAAAGAATCTTTACCTGTGCGGAACCGACCAGGGGTTGCTGGGAATCGTTGGATCCATGCTCAGCGGCATCTCGATGGCGAATCTGCATATCCTCCAACCCGGGGCGCAGGGTTGAATCATGCTCAGGCCGGTCAAGGGTGTCTTGCCACGGGGCGCATCCGCCGGAGGACGGCGGTTCCAAAGGTCGGCCGAACGTAGCATGGGCAGCCCAGCCTGTTTCGGCGGGCGCCCCCTGCGAAAGCCCGGTCGGACCGCGTCGTCAGCGCTGCCCCGCCTCCCACGCCCGCCGCCGGGTTCCCCCTCCCAATCTCCGTCAAAGTAACGTATTACGTCACTCAGGAGGAGAGGGTTGCGCCGCTTGGTAACGTATTGCGTTACTTCGCTCGGGAGTGCGAGGCGCCCTGTGATCGAGCGGACGTTCTGAGGCCGGGTGTTTCCGGGCGCCGGACCTGCGCAGGCGGCCCAAGCGAATTGCGCCACGGCCAGGCGTGAGAGGCGCATTCTGAACCGCGGTCCAACTTCCCAGTTGCCGACGCAGGACGAGCTATCCTTATTGGAACGATTCATGGCACACGACTGGTTAAAGGGAGTGAACGACACCTATGACGTCGTTGTAATCGGCAGCGGCCTTGCCGGACTGACCGGCGCCAACTGCCTTGCGAAATGCGGACACAGGGTCCTCTTGCTTGAACATCACTATCAGTTTGGCGGCCTGGCCACGTGGTTCACGCGCAAGGGAGGGCACATCTTTGACATCTCGCTCCACGGATTCCCGGTCGGAATGATCAAATCGGCTCGCAAGTATTGGTCGCAGGAGATCGCCGATTCGATCGTCCAGCTTAAAGGGATCCGTTTTGTAAATCCGCAGTTCAACCTCACCACCACGTTTGACCGGGTCGATTTCACCCGCCAGCTGGTCGAACGTTTCCACGTCGCGCCGGAGGTCGTCGAGCGGTTCTTCACCGACCTGCGGGCGATGAACTTTTACGATCACAATCCCGAGACCACTGGCGAGATGTTCGACCGGTATTTCCCGGAACGGGACGACGTGAAGCGTTTTCTCATGGAGCCGATCACCTATGCCAACGGCTCCACGCTGGCCGACCCGGCGATCACGTACGGCATCGTGTTCTCGAACTTCATGAGCAAGGGCGTGTACACGTTCCGTGGCGGCACCGATTTGCTCATCCGCAAGATGACCGAGGAGCTCGTCCGGAACGGGGTGGAACTCCGCAAGCGCGTGGCCGTGGAAAAGGTGCTGGTCGAGGAGGTCGACGGAGCCAAGCGGGTCACCGGCATCATCGCCAACGGCCGCACGATCCGGTGCCAGGCGGTCCTGTCGAACGCCAACCTTAAGGGAACCATTCTCAATCTTGTCGGGGAGGAGCAGTTCGCGCCGGAATTCGTCGCGCAGGCGAAGGCGGTGCGGATCAACACGAGTTCCTGTCAGGTGTACCTGGGAATCCGCAAAGGAGAATCGATCCCGCCGATCGGCGATCTCATTTTCGTTTCTGATTCGCCGCATTTCACCAGTGACGAGCTGGTCAATTTCCATACCACCAGCCGCACCTTCTCCGTGTATTATCCCGAGACGCGTCCCGGTTCGGGGCGCTACGCCGTCGTCTGTTCGCTCAACGCCCGCTACGAGGACTGGAATCAGCTGGGCGAAGAGGACTACGGGCGCGAGAAGCAGCGCCTCATCGACGAATCGATCGCCTGCCTGGAGCGATTCGTTCCTGATGTGCGCGCCAAAATCGATTGGGCCGAGGCCGCCACGCCGCGCACGATCGAGCACTATACGCGGCACTGGAAGGGCACCTCCTTTGGCACGAAGTTCGAAGGCCTGAAAGTGTCGATGGACCTGTCGTCCCAGTTGCCGGGTCTCCACCACGCCGGCTCGGTCGGAATCATCATGTCGGGCTGGCTCGGTACGATCAATTACGGTGTGATTGCGGCAAACAACATTGATAAATACCTCTTTGCCCGGAAGCCGGCTCCGCTGGCTTCCTGAGCCAAAGATGTAGGAAGCCCGCTCGCGGGCGATTCTCCCTCTGAATCGCGAGCAAGCTCGCTTCCAACAATTTGTATGGATACGGCTAAGAATCCCCCCCTCCATGGAGTCCATCGAGCAGCTCATTCCCCATCGTCCGCCCTTCCTGTTTGTCGACGAGATCATCGCGGTCGGCGATAACACGATGACCACCCGTCGCCGGGTCCGGCCGGACGAGGATTTTTTCAAGGGACATTACCCTGGCAATCCGATCATGCCCGGGGTTCTGCTCTGTGAGTCCGTGTTCCAGTCGGGCTGCGCGATGGTCTCACGCCAGATGGCGGCCACCAACGAGGACCTCGCGCGTTACACGCCAGTGCTCGCGCGCATCAGCGACGTCCGATTCAAGAACATCGTGAAGCCGGGCGATGAGTTGATCATCGACGTCAAGCTGAAGGAACGCATCGGCCGGTTCCTGTTTCTCAGCGGATCCGTCCAGACGGCGGACCATCGCAAGGTGCTGACCGTGAACTTTGGCGTTGCGCTCCTCGACAACGAGGCGCCCGCCCCCGCGGCCGCTGCGGACCCGGCGCAACCCGCCCCATGAGCTTCCTCGACGTGATCGGGAAGACGTTTCTGGTTTTTGGCGTGGCCAACCGGAAGAGCGTCGCGTGGGCCGTTGGGCGGACCCTCGAGGCGGAGGGAGCAACAGTCGTGTATAGCGTCCGCTCGGAAGAGCGAAGGAAAGCTCTGACGGAGCTTCTGCAAGACCGCGCAGTTTATGTCTGCGACGTCGAGCAGGAGGGTGCCACGGACCGGCTGGCTGCGAAGGTTGGTTCCGCCCATCCGTCGCTGGCTGGCATCGTGCACTCAATCGCGTTCGCCAGTTATGCCGAGGGCTTCAGGCCGTTCCACGAGACGAAGCGTGCGGATTTCCTTCAGGCCACCGCGATTTCCTGCTTCTCACTCGTGGAGATCGCTCGCGCCTTCAAGCCGCTTCTGGCACGGGATGCCTCGGTCGTCACCATCGGCATCTCTTCGCTCCAGATTACGCCGGACAACTACGGCTACATGGGTCCGATCAAGGCGGCGTTGGAGTCGACGGCGCGGTTCCTGGCGAAATCGTTCAGCGCCGACAGCGAGATCCGCTTCAACGTGGTGGGCTCCGGTCCGCTGAAGACCAGCGCCTCCGCCGGCATCCCGGGTTATCTGGAGAGCTATCTTTACGCGGAGAAGCTCACCTATCGAAAACGGGCGCTCGCGACGCAGGAGGTGGCTGACGCCGCCGCGTTCCTGCTCAGCCGGCGCAGCAGCGGGCTCAACGGCACGACCCTGATCGTCGACGCCGGACTCGGAGCCAACACCTTTGACAAGGAGGTGATCCGGCTGGCCATGAGACCCCTGGCGCCGAAGGCGCAAATTCCAATAGCCAAATCCCAAACTCCAAACAGCAATCCGACGCAACCTCCAGCGCCGGAGGCGTAAATCCCAGGTTCCAAACCCCAAAATCCAAGGTACGGCTGAGGATTTGTTTGGCGTTTGGAGGTTTGGCCTTTGGAGTTTCTTCCCATGCGTTTTGAAAACGTTTGCATCGAGTCAATCGCGGTTGCGCTGCCGGAAGAGACCTGGACGTCCACGGCAATCGAGGAGCGACTCCGGCCGTTGTACGAGCGTCTCCGGTTGCCGTTCGGCCGGCTGGAGTTGATGAGCGGAATTCGCGAGCGCCGTTTCTGGCCCCCGGGGACGCGTCCGTCAGATGCAAGCGCGGCGGCGGGCCGGGCGGCTCTGGCGCAGTCGGCGCTCCGGCCGGAGCAGATCGAAGCGTTCATGCATGCCGCGGTATGCCGGGACATGCTCGAACCGGCGACGGCGGCGTTTGCGCATCGGAAGATTGGCCTCTCCGCGAACGCCCAGATCTTCGATATCTCCAATGCATGTCTCGGCTTTCTCAACAGCCTGACGATCCTTGCCGCGATGATCGAGTCCGGGCAAATCCGCTGCGGGATGGTGGTGGCCGGCGAGAACGGTCGTCCACTCGTGGAGCGCACGCTGCAGCATCTGACGACCGCGCCGCTGGATCGCAACCAGATCAAGCCATTTTTCGCCAACCTGACGATCGGCTCCGGTGCCGCCGCAGCGATCCTATGTCACCGCTCGCTCGTGCGCGACCGCCCGCATCGGCTGCTGGGTGGAGTCTGCCTGACCGCCACGGAGTACTGCGGGCTCTGCCAGGGCGACGCCGCGGGTGGAGACGGGCTTGAAATGCAGACCGACTCGGAGCAACTGCTGCTGGCGGGCGTGGAAGTCGCCCGGCGCACGTGGACCGCGTTTCAGCAGGAAACGGGCTGGTTGGGTGCCTCGGCCGATCGTTATGTGTGCCATCAGGTCGGCGCGGCTCACCGGCGCCGGCTGTATGAGGCCCTCGGCATCGATCTGGCCCGCGATTTCTCCACGTTCGCGACCCTGGGCAACATGGGTTCGGTTTCGCTGCCCGCGACGCTGGTCAAGGCGGTCGAGAGCGGGGCGGTTGTCGAAGGCAGCCGGGTGGGACTCCTCGGCATCGGTAGCGGAATCAACTGCATGATGCTGGCGCTCGAATGGTGACCTCGGCAGAGCTTCCTGAATGGCTGCGGCGGATCTATCCGTTCGAGCCGAAATCGTTGCTTTGTGGAACGGCGCGCCTGAGCTATGTCGACGAGGGGCCGCGCGCTGACGAGGCCGTGCTGCTGGTTCATGGAAACCCCACGTGGTCTTTCTACTATCGGAAGCTCATCGGACAGCTGACGGCTGCCGGCCTGCGATGCGTTGCGCCGGACCACATCGGCATGGGGTTGTCCGACAAGCCGCAGGATTATCCCTACCGGCTTGCGACGCACATCGAAAACCTCGAACGCCTGGTCGCCACACTTGGGGTGCGGCGCGTGCATCTGGTCGTGCACGACTGGGGCGGCGCCATCGGTTTCGGCTGGGCGGGGCGCCATCCGGAGATGATCGGACGTATCGTAATCTTAAATACTGCGGCGTTCCCCTCGACGCGGATTCCGTTCCGCATCAGCCTCTGCCGCGCGCCCCTGGTCGGGGAGGCGCTCGTCCGCGGGCTCAACGGCTTCGCGGGACCGGCGACGTGGATGGCCGTCAAGCGCCAGCCCCTGACCGCCGACGTCAAGCGCGGCTATCTTTTCCCGTACGACTCCTGGGCTAACCGCGTCGCCGTGGCGCGATTCGTCGCCGACATTCCGATGCAGCCGGGGCACCCGACGATGCCGGTGTTGAAGCAGGTGGAGGCGGGGCTCGCGCAATTCCAGAGCCATCCAATCTCGATTGTCTGGGGCGGCGCGGATTTCTGTTTCAACGATATGTTTTTCGATCGCTGGCGTGCGATCTACCCCCAGGCGCAGCCCCGCTATCTCCCCGATGCCGGGCATTACGTCCTGGAAGACTTAACTCCGGATGAACTGGCGGGAATCACCACCTTTATCCGCGGCATTTCGCACCGCGGCAGGGCCGCAATCAAAGTGGAGGGCGCTGCGCCGTCAGCGCCCATAAACCCCTTGGCGGTGACAGCGCACCGCCCTCCAACAAAATCGTCGCAAACATGAACGATCCGAACCGATATTAGCATAGATACGCACATTGAGGAGTGCCCAATGATGAGCGGAGACTTTTCAGGCTGTGCCTTCGCTTAATGCAGAATGTAATGCGAGCTGCCGTTTTTCGAGGTGGCGAACCAAAGCAGCACCAATCCTCCACTTGCAGTTTTCACCATCCATTGACAACCTCAATCAAGGTCTCCCAGACCTTCAGTGAACCCCCTCCTGTCCAGAGGGCAGGCCATCGCTGCTCTCGAATGGAATCCGCCTTTTTTTCACAAAATGCCCGTCGAATTCAAAGATTACTATGCGACGCTCGGGGTCTCGCGCGAGGCAACGGACGACGACATCAAAAAGGCCTTTCGCAGGCTGGCGCGCCAGTACCATCCGGACGTCGCCAAGGACAAGAAGACCGCCGAGGAAAAGTTTAAGGAGATCAACGAAGCCAACGAGGTCCTGAGCGATCCGGTCAAGCGCAGGAAATACGATGAGCTGGGAATGCATTGGCAGGAGGATGGCGGCACCGAATCGCCACCAGAATGGGAGAGGCGCAGGGCTCAGGCGGCGCATGGCGGGCCGGCGCCGGAGTTTCATTTCACCGGGACGGGATTCAGCGATTTCTTCGAACAGTTCTTCGGTGGGGGCCGCCGGTTTGGTTTTGAATCCGACGGGCGCGAGTTCACGGCAGAGTCCCGCTCGGAGGAACGCCCGGGAGCGGATGTCGAGGGTGAGATCCTCGTCACCCTGGACGAAGTGATGCACGGAACGATGCGTGGAATCTCGCTGCAGACCCGCGATCCGCGCACAGGGCACGCCGAAACGCATTCCTTTCAGGTTCGCATTCCACCGGGGGCGATGGAAGGGCGAAGGATTCGGGTGCCGGGCAAAGGTGAGCCAGGCGTTGGCGGCGCGCCCGCGGGTGATCTGTATTTGCGCGTGCGCCATGCCGCGCATCCTGATTTTCGAGCGCGGGGCGCAGATCTTTTTCATGATGTCGATCTCGCGCCGTGGGAGGCCGTGCTGGGGACGACCGTCGTCGCCCCGTCCTTCGATGGGGCGATCAAGGTGCACATTCCGCCCGCCACAAATCCCGGAGCGCAATTCCGCGTGCGCGGGCATGGGTTGCCCAAGGGCGGAGGCGGGGAACGCGGCGACCTCTACGTCGTCACCAGCATTCAAGTACCTCCACGACTCACCGAAAAGGAAAGAACGTTGTGGGAGGAACTCAGCCGGACCTCGCGGTTTGACCCGCGGGAGCCGTCGTGAACAACAGACAGCATTCTTGGGCCGAATTCAGGAGGACACCATGGAAGAAGCCGATCAAGGTATACCGACCTCCCAACCACCGTTCGAACCGACGGTGGAGGGCCTTTACTCCATCGAAACCGTCGTGCAGATCACGCAGACGCCCCGTCACCAGATTGCCGTGTATTGCCGCCACGGCATCCTCTCACCTGTGACGGCGCCCGAGCGCGACGGCTGGTGGTTTGACCAGGAAGGGATCCGGGAATTGCGGCGGATCGAATGCCTGCGCGCCGATTACGGCATGAATCTCGCCGGTCTGCGCGTGATCTCCGCGTTATTTCGAGAGCTTGAGCAATTGCGCGAGGAAGTGCGGGCCTTGCGCCGTTTCTAATTCGCGCGGAACGCCGACCAAAGAGAAAACCTGCCCCAGTCAGTGCTGAGGCAGGCAAGGCAGATCGGTGTTTCTGAAACCGGACAGTGTGGCGACGCCATCCCACGGACGTTCCCCATCCCGAGGGGAAGTCCGTGGCGAGGCATGACGGACTAGCTTGAACGCGGAGTGTTCGAGGGCTTCTCGGGAGCCGCTTTTGTGCCCAGGAGGCCGGGAAGCTCGATTCCGAGGCTGCCCATGATTTCACGTAGCGGTATGGTGCTCTTAAAGAGGTCGCCGACGACCCTTCCTACCCCGGGGCCGGTTCCCGATCCGGCGTCTGTAACGACGATCTTGTCGATCTTGATTTTCGCGACGGCATCCGCGGTGATGCGCGTGATCTCCGTGAGCTGTTGCGCCACGATGAGGCTGATGGCGTTCTCGCCGCTCGAGGCCTTGACCAGCTCCTTGAAGCCGTCGGCCTTTCCGAGGAGCAGCGCTTTTTGGCCGGCGGCTTCGCCCTCAAGACGGACTTGGGTGGCCTGGCCCTCGGCCTTGGCCGTGGTGGTAAGGGCGGTGGCCCGGCCTTCGGCCTCCTTGACGGCAACGGCGGCGATGGCCTCGGCGGCAACGATGGCCTTCGCCTTGTCGACGTTGGCCCTGGAGACTTCCGTGGCCTTGAGCGCCGCCTCTTCCCTGAGTGCGCGCGCATCCTCGGCCGTCTTCTGGGCGTCGAAGCCGGTCTTGGCTGCTTCGGCCGCGGCTACAAGCTCGGCACTCGTCGCGATCTTGGCGGCCTCGGCTTTTCGTTTGGCGAGTTCCGCATTCGAGTCGGCGATGTTCATCGCGGCCTTGTTCTGGCCGACCGTCTGCGCCGCCTCGGCCTCGGCGACCTTGATCTTCTGATCGCGCACGGCCTCGGCCTGCCCTATTGTGCCGCGCTGGTTTTCCTGTGCGACGCGGATTTGGGCGTCATTGATCGCCTTGGCCGCCGCCTCCTTGCCCAAAGCATCGATGTAGCCGGACTTGTCCTGGATATCCGTGATATTACAATTGATGAGCTCGAGCCCGAGCTTCTCCAGTTCCCGTTCGACGCCCGTCGAGATTCCGCCGATGAGCTTCTCCCGGTCCGAATTGATCTCCTCGATCGTCATCGTGGCGATCACGATGCGCATCTGCCCGGTGATGATTTCCTGCGCGAGCTGACTGATCTCGACATCCGACTTGCCGAGCAACCGGTTCGCCGCGGCCATCATCAGCTCCGGCCTCTTGGATATCGCGATTGTGAAGTTCGACGGAACGCTGACACGGATCTTTTGCGATGAAAGGGCGTCCTCCAGCTCGATCTTGATGTTGAGCGGTCGGAGCGACATGAACCCGTAGCTCTGAAAGATGGGGGTGATAAACTTCGCCCCGCCGTTGATGCACTGGGAACTTTGCCCTTTCCCGGTCTTGCCGAACACGACAAGCACCTTGTCGGGCGGGCACATCTTGAAGCGCCCAAGCGCCGTCATTATGACAATGACGATAAACAGGATCAAAACGCCGACGAAGAAGGTTTCTATGCTCATGTTTTTTTTGTTTCAACGAGAAGATTCGGTCCATCAAGCTTTATGACGGTCACCGTTTTCCCGGTGGAGATTGGTTGGGTTTCCCGGGTGACCGCGGCGAGCGTTTCCAGCCCGGTATTGAGTGTGACCTGGATCAGGCCTCCTTTGGCCGGGTCGATGGTCGTATAGACGACGCCGTTCTTGCCCACGGCGCTGTCCAGCTGCATGCTGCCATCGTTCTGGAAATGCACGAACGTGCGAACGATGCCCCAAATTGTAAGCATCAAAAGCGCTCCCGCCAGGACCGCGATAACGGTCGCCGGCAGAAAGCCCGTCTGGCCGAGAAAGTAGCCGCCGGCCCAGCCGAATCCGAAGAAGAAGCCGATGATCGGCTTGACGGAGAACAGGCTCGCGCCGTCGTGGTCCGGATGGTCAAAGTCCGTGTGGACTTCCATGCCGACAAGCTGAAGCAGTCCCAAGACTACGATGATGAACGCCGCCAGGCAGCCGATACCATAAAATACCCTCTGGGCGGGCAGAAATCCATCCCAGTTAATCGCCAGTATTCCGAGTAGATTCATCGTGCTGCGCCTTAATTTCCGAAAGTTATGCCAGGCCTCTGCCGAGGCAAGGTTTTCCTGTGCCTGGCTCAAAAAGGAAAAAGTAGGCGTCGGCGACCGGAGTGTATAGCATTTTCAGGTTATAAATCGAGGCGCAGTTTCCATCCGGCCGCCGTTTCTCTGCCGAGAGATGTCACGCCGATGTTGAGAATCGCGCCTGTAGTTGCACAAAATCGCGCCCTTGGTGCGTGGATCAGTTACAACCCCAATTGAAGACAACAATTCCACCGGCATGAGCTCGTCGGTCAACGAAACGCTTCGGGCCTTCTATGTCGAATCTCGCCAACAGCTCTATACCTATGCCGTTTCAATCACCCACCATCGGGAGACGGCGGAGGATGCGATCCACCAGGCCTTCCAACAACTTCTGTGCCGCGATAGGCTCCCGGCGGATCTCCGGCCCTATGTCTTTCGTTGCGTCCGCAACGCCGCGCTTGACGGCCTTCGCCGTACGAAAGTGCGAGGGGATTCGATTTTCGACGAATCAATCGAATTGGGAACCCATGATGCCAGCTCCAATGTCCCGCTCTCAGTGGCCGAACTCAACCAGTGGCTGGAGATGCTTTCCGAGGACGAACGCGAGACGATCGTCCTCAAGATATACGACGCATTCTCATTCCAGGAGATTGCGGACCTGCGACGCGTGCCGCTGTCGACCACAACATCATGGTACCGCCGCGGTCTTGCCAAACTGAGGACCATCGTGGCCCAGGAAAACCTATGAACTATTCCGAAGAACAACTGCGGACCGTCCGTCTCGCTGCGCCTTCTGACGCTCTTGATCGTCGCATGCAGGAGATGTTTGAGCGGGCCGCCCGCCCTCAGCCGACCCCGCGGCGCGCAATCACGTGGCGTTGGGTGGGCGTATTAGCGGCAACCGGAATCGC
>Ga0182027_10003406_pt1 | contig 25243 bp, 19 predicted proteins | sample 712E1DmetaG_FD_121300 | JGI IMG/M metagenome (GOLD analysis project Ga0182027, IMG submission 121300) | Permafrost microbial communities from Stordalen Mire, Sweden - 712E1D metaG (Illumina Assembly) | ecosystem: Environmental > Terrestrial > Soil > Wetlands > Permafrost | place: Sweden...
CCGCCGGCTCAATTCCCGCCGACCGCACACCCGCCGGCTCAATTCCCGCCGACCGCACACCCGCAGCCGGATCCCACCGTTCAGCAGCCACCCGCGCCCCCGAAGCTCGGCTGAGCGCAGCTCTCTCCGGGTCCTCCCCCTCTCGGCCCCGGGCCACCGCTCCCGTCCAGGAAGTGGAGCCCCGGTCCGGGTCGACTCCAATGACGCAAGCCGCCGCGGCCCGATAGCAAAGGAGCAACGTGATCGACGGGCGTACAGAAGGTTCGTCAGCGGCGGCTCGAGCTGCCGCCCTGCGAGCTCGGCTCGAAGCGCTGCCGAATCCGACCGGCACCGGGTCCCGGCCGTCCGGACCGGTTCAGTTGGTCCGCGCCCCGGGCCGTGTCAACCTGATCGGCGAGCACACCGACTACAACGAGGGACTCGTTCTCCCGGCAGCCATCGACCGCGAGATCTGGATCTCCTTCCGGCCCTGGGACCGGCCTGAGGTCGAGCTGACCTCGGTCGAGATGAACGAGACTCGGTCGTTTCGGTTCGGAGGCCTGTCGCCGGAGACGCGCGGCCCAAGATCCTGGATCGACTACGTCGCGGGCACGGCCTGGTCCATGCGCGAGGCCGGTCTCCCGGTACGGGGATTTCGGGGCGTGATGGACTCCACGATCCCCATCGGCTCGGGATTGAGCTCGTCGGCGGCGCTCGAAATGGTCTCCAGTTGGGCGTTAGCCGTTCCCGGCACCGCACGGCCGGAAGTCGGGGCGATGGCCGCCATCGCCCAACGCGCAGAGAACCGCTATGTCGGCGTCAACTGCGGAATCATGGACCAGTTCGCGAGCGCGGCCGGCCGAGCCGGGCACGCGCTCCTGATCGACTGCCGGACCAACCGGTTCACGCTGGCCCCGATGCCGGCCGGCCTCTCCCTGGTCGTCTGCGAGACCGGCTCGACGCGCCGTCTCGACGCCTCCGCATACAACACCCGTCGTTCCGAGTGCGAGCTCGGGGCAAAGCTGATCGCCGAGCGCGAGCCCCGCGTCAGTTCCCTTCGCGACGTCGACGAAGCGATGCTGCAGCGCAACCTGGATCGCTTGCCCGAGACCGTGGCGCGCCGATGCGAGCACGTCGTCAGGGAGAACGGGCGAGTGCTGGCCACGGTCGCCGCGCTTCGTGACGGGGACTTCGAGGCGCTCGGCCGGCTCTTCGCCGCCTCGCACGCGTCGCTGCGCGACCTGTTCGAGGTGAGCTCGGCCGAGTTGGACGCGATGGTCGACATCGCCGTTTCCGTGCCGGGCGTGGTGGCCAGCCGGATGACGGGCGCCGGTTTCGGCGGCTGCACCGTGAGCCTGGTGGAGCGCGGGGCCGAGGAGGCTCTGCGAAGCGCCGTGCTGGCCGGGTACAAGAAGCGGACCGGACTGGATCCCAGCGTCTATGTCGTCGATGCCGTCGACGGGGCGGGTCCACTCGATCGGGACGCGTGACTCGTTCGGCCCTTCCGAGATCGGTTGGATTGGACGCCCAGGAAACGCCGACCGGCTGACTGCCACCTGCCCCCGCCCGTCTGCAGGCATACTTGAGGTGGCGCCGGCGCATAGAGAACGTAGAGCAGCCGATCGAGAGGCGCCGCAGCGCAGCTTCACCTGGGGCTGATCATGGATCCCGACGTCCAACTGCAGAGCGCCACTCCAACGGCCGCGGGCTCGATGCCTCGTCGTTCCCTGCGGCGCTGGCTCCGGGTTCCGTTCCGGCATCGGAACGAACCCCCGAATCCTCCGGCGGCTGCGTCGGAAATGTCGCTGACGGGCCACCTGGTCGAGCTGCGCAACCGGATCTTCATCTCGGTCTTCGCGCTGTTGCCGGGCACGGTCCTGGGCTTCATCTTCTCCGGCAAGATCATCCACATCCTCATCGCGCCGCTCCCGAAGGGCGAGTATCTAGTTGCCTTTGGGCTGACCGAGCCGTTCACGATCGACCTGGAGGTTGCCGTCACGGTCGGGGCCATCACGGCGATGCCGGTGATCCTGTACCAGCTCTGGCGGTTCATCTCGCCGGGCCTGACCGACAAGGAACGGTCGACCGCCCGGCCGTGGGTGCCCCTCGCCCTGGTCTTCTTCGTGCTCGGGGTGGGCGTCGCGTATTTCATCCTGCCGTACGCCTCGGGCTTCCTCTTCACCTTCCAGACCGCCGACATCCACCTGATGCTGTCTGCGGAGTCGTACTTCGGGTTCGTGACCATCCTCTTCCTGGCCTTCGGCCTGACGATGGAGTTCCCGATCGTGCTGGTCCTGCTCTCGAAGGTGGGCATCGTCACGTCCAAACGCCTGCGGAGCTCGCGCCGGATGGCCGTGCTTGGGATCGTGATCTTCTCCGAGGTCGTCACCCCCGGCGCCGACCTGGTGAGCCCCATCGTCATGGCGGTGGTCATGTACGGGCTCTACGAGGTGTCGATCGTCATGATCAGGATGGGCGGCCGCTAGGTCTGGGGTCGGCCCACGGGTCGGGGTCGGTTTTGGGTCGGGGTGATCGACGGGTCGGGGTCGGCCACGGCATCCCGCGGGAGCGGAGCGCGCCATAATCCAGTCCATCACCAGCAGGCGGAGACAGGCATGGCCGAAGACGCCAGGACCCCACGAGTCGGGATCGTGTGCGGCAGTCGATCGGACTTCCCCGTGATGGAGGCGGCCGTCGAGTTGCTCGGGAAGCTTGAGGTTCCGTGCGAGCTACACGCTATATCCGCCCACCGCGCCCCGGACCTGCTCTTCCGTTTCGTGAGCGGGGCAGAGGCGCGCGGCATCCGCGTGTTCATCGCCGGAGCCGGAGGGGCCGCTCACCTGCCCGGGCTGCTGGCTGCAAAGACGATCCTGCCTGTAATCGGGGTGCCCATGCCGACCCAGGTTGCGGGCGGCCTCGACTCCCTGCTGTCGATCGTGCAGATGCCGAAGGGCATTCCCGTCGCCACTGTCGCGGTCGGGGGAGCGGAAAACGCGGCCCTTCTCGCGGCCGAGATCCTGGCCCTGTCCGACCCACCCCTGAGCCGGCGGCTGCAGGCCTACCGGGACGCGCAGGCCCGCTCGATCGAGAACGACGAGAGCAACGCCAACCTGCGAGTGTCACCCTGACCGCATGGAGTTCGTCCGCATGAGCCAGGTGAAGCTCGGCCCAGGCGGGGTCCCGGACTGGCTCGAGCCGATGGTCCGGTTCTGCTCGCGATGCGGCGTCGAGCTCACGTTCGGCCCGATCGAAGGAGAGGAGCGAGACCGACTTCGCTGCCCGAGCTGCGGCTTCGTCTTCTACGTCAATCCACGGCTCGTGGTCACGACCCTGCCGATCACGGATCGCGGCGAGGTCATGCTCATCCGCCGAGGCATCGCACCGGGCTACAACCAGTGGGCCCAGCCGGGCGGCTTTCTGGAGATCGACGAGACGGTCCGCGAGGCGGCCATCCGCGAGACGCTCGAGGAGACCGGTCTGAAAGTCGAACCCGGGTCGATCGTCGGCCTCTACTCGGGCATTCCCGCGGCCGTGGTCGTGGTCGCGTTCGAGGCTCGGATCGTCGGCGGAGCGCCGGCGGTAACCCCGGAGTCGCTCGAGACGCGGCCCTTCGCCCCGAACGAAATCCCCTGGCCGGAGATCGCGTTCGAGACCAGCGTTGCCGCGCTCCGCGATTGGGTGGCTCGGGTCCGGCCCGATCTGCCGCCGCCCGACCCGTCGACGATTCGACGCGACTTCGGCGCCTGATCCCGCATCGAGCGCAGCCGCCAGAGGGCTCGGAGGGCAAGGCGGACCGAGGGCGTGGTCGGGCGGCACGCGGCGGTGCCCGTAGGCAGGGCGAGACGATGCCGCAACGAGGCGTGCCGTGACCGGAACGAGGCGCGTTGGCGCCACACAGAGGCCTCTTCCCGCGTGAGACACTGACCGGCATGGACGCAGCGACGATCGCCCTGGTATTGATCCCGGTCCTGATACTCGAGCTGGGCCTGATGCTCTACGCCCTGTACGACCTCTTCCAGGAGGATCGTCGAGTCAGGGGCGACAGCAAGATCGTGTGGGCCCTGATCATCGCCTTCGTCAACCTGTTGGGCCCGCTCTGCTACTTCTTCGTCGGCCGCGACGATTCCCGAGGAGCCGAGACGGGCGGCGTGGCCGGCCCCGCAACGGCTTCCATCGCCCGCATCCTCGACACCTGGCCCAGGCTGGCCCAAACGACCGATGCCGCCGTCGCCACGACCAACCTGACCAAGCGGTACGGCGGCGGCGTGGTCGCCCTCGAGGGCCTGAACCTGAACGTGCCGAGCGGCAGCGTCTTCGGCTTCCTGGGACCCAACGGAGCAGGCAAGACCACGACGCTGAGACTCCTGACGGGCCTTGCCACGGCAACCAACGGCAGCGGCACCGTGGCCGGCATAAGCATCGGCGGCACGGGGGGCGAGCTCGCCCGCAACATCGGCTACCTCGACCAGGACCCGCGCTTCTACGGCTGGATGCGGGGCCGCGAGCTGCTGAACATGGTCGGCCAGCTCCACTGCCTTCACGGGGCTGCGCTCCGGCAGAGGGTCGGCGAGGTGCTCGAGATCGTGGGCCTCACCGACGCCGCGTCTCGACGCATCGGCGGGTACTCGGGCGGGATGCGCCAGCGCCTCGGTATCGGCCAGGCGCTCATCAACCAGCCGCGCGTCCTCTTCCTCGACGAGCCGGTCAGCTCGCTCGATCCGGAGGGCCGACGTGACGTCCTGGGGATCATCTCGCGGCTGCGCGGAACTGCAACCGTCTTCATGAGCACCCACATCCTCAATGACGTCGAGCGGGTTTGCGACCGAGTTGCGATCCTCAATCTCGGCCACCTGGTTGTCGAAGGGCCGATCGACGAGTTGCTCGACCGATACGCCCAACCGGTCTACGAGCTCGAACCGGAGCCCCAGCAGCCCGGGTCGATCGACCGGCTGGCCGCCGCGATGCGCGGGCAATCGTGGGCCGGCGACGTCCAGACCACACCCGACACCGTCCGCGTCTTTGTCAGCGATCCCAAGGTCGCCGGCCCGGCCATCCTGCCGCTGGTCGTTGAGAGCGGCGTGAACCTGGTCCGGTACGAGCGGGCACGGCCGAGCCTGGAGGACGTCTTCCTGCGCCTGGTCGCCGAGAGCGGTCCGCCGATCGCCCCGACGGTGGCCGTCCCCGCCTGGGGCCTGGACGGGAGGGGCCGGCGATGATGGGCTTTCGGGTCCTGCTGATCAAGGAGCTGCGGGAGCAGCTTCGAACGAATCGATTCATCGCGGTTGCGGCGGTCTTTGTCCTGTTTGGGATCGTCGGACCACTCACCGACCGTTACATGAAGGAGCTGATCGACGCGATCGGCAGCCAGGGGGGCGGCTTCTCGATCCAGGTCCCGGGGCCGAGCCTCGACGGTGCCGGCTCCCAGATCCTGAAGAACCTGTCCCAGTTCGGCATCATCTGCGCGCTGCTCCTGAGCATGGGCTCCGTTGCCTGGGAGAAAGAACGCGGCACCGCCGGGATGATCCTGACCAAGCCGGCTTCGCGCGCCGCCTTCCTGGCAGCCAAGCTGGTTGCCATCTCCCTGACCCTGGGCGTCGCCGTGGCCCTCGGCACCGGCTTCGGCTACGTCTACACGCTCCTCCTGTACCCGACCGCCTTCCCGCTCGGCGGGTACGTCGCCATGGCACTGCTGATGTGGCTGATGCTCGTGGTCTTCGCCGCGATCACACTGCTCGGCAGCACTCTGACCCGGTCCGCCATCGCCGCCGCCGGTATCGGCCTGGTCGCTCTGGTCGCCTTCGGGATCCTGAGCGTGCTGCCGGTGATAGGCGGCTACATGCCGTCGTCGCTGGGGACGCCCGCCCTTGACCTGATGCTCGGCCGCGACCCGGGCTGGATCCTCGGCCCGGTCCTCTTCAACGCCGGCCTGATCGTGGCGTTGTTCGCCGTCGCGTGGGGAGCGTTCCGCAGGCAGGAACTCTAGGAGCGGCAGCCGGTGCCCACGGCGGGTCGGCTTCGGCGGTGGGCCTCTACGAAGCCAGTGTCAGGCCCCCTTCTTCTGGCCTCGCACCAGCCTCGCCGGTTCCAGCGCAGTGCGCCTGCCCCGATTGGCCATCGCCTTGGCGAGAGCCACCTCGTGGGCGTGGCTCTCGAGATCATCGTCGAGCGGGGCCAGGACGACCTGGCTTCGCGGCACGCCTTCAGCGCGGCCAATCGCAATGCCGATCAACTGGTCGGTCAGCCAGGGGTTCTTGGGCAGGCACGGCCCGTGGAGGTACGTTGCGAAGACATTCCGGAACCGCGCCCCTTCGAGACCGTCGCGCCCGTTGTTGCCCGCTCCGGCAATCACGCGCCCGAAGGGCTCGCACCCAGCCCCGAGCTCCGTCAGGCCCGAGTGATTCTCGAAGCCGACGACCGTTTCGGTTACGCCGTCGATGGTGACCTCGCAGGCTGCGTGCTGCATGAAGCGTTGCGGTCCGCCGCGCGTCTCCAGGTCGAGGATGTCCGCGCCGAGCATCTCCTCGCCGTCGTTGGAGATGTAGCGGTGGCCCAGCAGCTGGAGCCCGGCGCAAACGGCGAAGACGACCACGCCGTCGGCGGCGGCGTCGCGGAGCGACGGCGACTTGAGTGCGAAGTCCCGGGCCGCCACCGCCATTTCAACGTCCTGGCCACCGTGAAACAAGACGATGTCGAACTTGCAGAAGTCCGGCGTCTCGTTCTTCTCGACCGCCACGGTCTCGACGGGGATGCCTCGCCACTCGGCCCGACGCTGGAGTGCGATCAGGTTGCCGCCGTCACCTGCGACGTTGAGCAGCGACGGATACAGGTGGGCGATGCGGAGCGGCGCGTGGTCGCGCGAGTGGCCCGTCCGGGTGAAGTGGGGTGCGGGCACGGGCGGAGCCGGAGGGATCGGGAACATCGGAACATCCGAACGGGCAGCCGGGAGCGTTCGAGTCGTCTGTGCGGCCGGTTTTGCCACCGGGTTCTCTGCGGTCGCCGACGGCTCGGTGGCGACATCCCCGGCCGTCCGGCGCTTGGGCTCCGCATCTGCCGCTCGGACGATGCGCGGGTACCGATCGGCGGGTTCGGCCTCGTAACCGGCCGGAGCCTGGTGGACCACGACGGTCTTCGGCGCGGGTTTCTGCGGAACCGGGGGCTGGCCCCTCTGGCGCTCGGTCATACCGCCCAGTATCTCCCAGTCCAGCCGCGCCGCCTCATCTCGTCGCGCAGCTCGATCAGCGGCGTGTAGCCGGAAAGCACGACGAGCCGCCCTCCCGGCAGCAGCCCGGTCAGCGCCTCGGTAAGGGCCTCTCGCCGGTCCTCCACGACCCTGAGCTTGTCGGCAGAGACACCTGCGTAGTGGAGGCGATTGGCCAGTTCGTCGGCTCGGGTGCCCGAGACGACCGCCCGAGCGACCTTCGGCGCCATCGACTCGAAGTCCACGTCCCACAGCCAGCCGAAGTCCTCGCCATCGACCAGCGTGTTGGACGCCGCGATGAGGAGCTGGCGTGGCTCCCCTTCGGTAGCGAGCGAACGCAGCGTGGTGTTGTACGATGTCGGATTCTTCGCGAAGGCCAGGATTATCGTTCGCCCGTCGGCGTCGATCTTCTCGAGCCGACCGAATGCCGGACCGACAGAGGCCAGGGATTCGGCGGCGTGCTCCAGCGACAGGCCGAGCCCAACCATGATCGCCACGGCGCCGGCGGCGTCGTAGGCGATGTGCACGCCGGACTGTGGGACCTCGACGGTGAGCCCGCCCAACGGCGTCTGAACGTCGAAGCGAGTCCGATCGAGCCCGACCACTTCCAGCGCCGTAACGGCGACATCGAGCTTGGGCCGAGCGAAACCGCACTCGGTGCACGAGTAGTCGCCCATATGGGACAGGAAGACGTGCAGGTACTTCAGGTCCGCCTGGCAGCGCGGGCAGCGGATCGTGTCGGCGGCCCGAGTGATCTGGTCGGTGGACCGCTTGATGTCGAGGCCGAACGTGACTCGCCGCCCTTCGCGCTTCTCGGCGAGGATGGCAACCATGGGATCGTCCGCGTTGACGATCAGGGCGGCATCGGGAGGGAGCGCCGACGCCACGGACTCGATCGCGTCGGCCACGGCGTAGATCTCGCCGAAGCGGTCGAGCTGGTCGCGGAAGAGATCCGTCACAAGCAGCGCCCGAGGCAGCGTCTCCGGGGCCATCTCCGGGAGCGCGCCTTCGTCCACCTCGGCCACCAGCACACCATCGGGCAGGCGACCGCCCAGGTCCGCACAGCTGACCGCGAGGCTCGTCACGCCCTGGATGAGGTTCGCGCCGGCGGAGTTGTGCCAGACGGTGACGCCCTCGCCGCGGAGCAGCGCGGCCGTGAAACGGGCCGTGGTGGTCTTGCCGTTGCTGCCCGTGATCGCCACGACCGGCACGCCGGGAAGGCGCACCAGTTCGTCGAGGATGAGCGGATCAACCTTCCGGGCGACCATACCCGTTATGGCGGTGCCGCCGCCACGACCGACGAGGCGGGTGGCGCGGGCAGCGGCCTTACCGGCGAGAAGGGCAAGGCGGCCGCGCAACGGGAGAGGCGTCTCGGGCTCGACGGGACGCCGGTCGATAAGACTGGTCATCGCCGGCGAGTGTAGCGAATTGGCCGCGACGTCCTCGTTGGGGCGCGGCGGCCGATCCCACGGCCGGTGCGCTCGCGCTGACAACGGACTGCCGCACTCTCCGGCGCCTCCCACCCGGCTAGAATCATGGCGCCATCCGGAGAGCGAGGTGACCAGTGGTCGAGTCGGATGGGCAAGGCCGCAGCCCGGTGGGCGCCGGCGGCTCGCCATACCCGCCGCTACGTGCACACCGGTCGGGCCGGCCCGTTCTCGTCGCACCAACCGCTATCACGGCTACGCATGTCCGCCTCTGGCTGGCGGTGGTCATTGGGGCGATCGTAATCGGGACGATGGGGTACCTCGTCCTCGAACCGGGATGGCGGTTGATCGACGCCCTCTACATGACGGTCATCACGCTCACGACCGTCGGTTTCCGCGAAGTCCAGCCCCTCAGTGACGCCGGCCGGGTGTGGACCATGATCCTCTCGCTCGCCGGCGTGGGTCTCATCTTCGGATCGGTTGGGATCGTGGCCGAGTACCTTGTTGTCGAGGCGACGAGCGGACGACGGGAGGCGAAGCGGATGGCAGACGCGGTCAAGGAATTGTCGGGTCACTACATCCTGTGCGGCTACGGCCGAGTCGGCCAGACCGTGGCCCGCGAACTCGTCCACGCCGGCCGGAAGGCCGTCGTCATCGACATCCTGCCCGAGTCGCTCGCCCGCGCCAGGCGCGAGGGGTTCCTGGAGGTCGAAGGCGATGCGACGGAGGAGGCGACTCTTCGGGCGGCCGGCATCGAACGAGCCAGCGGCCTGATCACCACCATCGACTCGGACGCCCATAACGTCTACGTGATTCTCTCGGCGCGAGCGCTCAATCCACAGCTCTTCGTCGTTGCTCGGGCGAACGCCGCCGACTCCGAGGGCAGGCTCATGCAGGCGGGAGCCGACCGCGTCGTCTCGCCGTACACGATGGCCGGCCATCGACTGGCCGAGCTGGCAACCCGACCGCGGGTCGTGGACTTCATCGACGCTGCGCTCTCCCACGGCGAGCTGGCGTTTTCGATGGAGGAAGTGGAAGTCGTGGCTGGCAACGCCGGCCTCGACGGTGCGACGGTGGGATCGCTGAGAGACACCGGCGTCTTCGCCCTGGCAATCGTCACCGGCGAGCGAAGCTACGAGGCCAATCCACCCGCCGATCGCGTCCTGCGCGCCGGCGAGACGCTGGTCGTGTCGGGCAGCGTGCCAAGGCTACGCGAGCTGCGCGGGATCGAGTCGAAGGGATAAGCCATCGATCGGCCGGGGCCGGCCAGGACGCCGAGATCGAGCCGAGGGCCCGGCCGCAGAGGCAAGACGAAGGGAGGAATCATGGGCATGCCGCATACTAAGGCCGCCCTGATGGTCGATGCCGGCAAGCAGCGAGACGCGCTGTCGGCGATGCTCAACGGGCTGAGCCGCGAGCAGCTGCTCTGGCCTGGCGCTTACGGCTGGTCGGCCAAGGACCACGTCGCCCATCTTGCCGAGTGGGAGCGGCTGCTATTCGGCTGGTGCGACGCCGGCGCCCGGGCCGAGGATCCGCCGGTGCCGGCGGAGGGCTACACCTGGGCCACGATCGACGCCCTGAACCGGGCGATCTACGAGCGACATCGCGACGACCAGCTCGAGCATGTCGTCGCCGACTGGCACGACACTTCGCGACGCCTGTTTGCCCTCGCCCAGGTCACATCCGAGCCTGACCTGTTCACTCCCGGTCGCTATGCCTGGACCGGCCGCGGGACGCTGGCCTCGTTCGTGTACGAATGCGGCCCGAACCACTACCGCTGGTCCGCGGCGGAGATCAAGCGAGGGCTCAAAGTCCGAAGATGATGGCCCGCGGCCCTGCGGTGGCTCGCGGCGCCGAGGCGGGCCTCGTCATGTCTCGCGTCCCGCGCGGCGGTCCAGCGCCCGGGCGGCGGGGCGCGGCGCCTACGCCGCCTCATCGGCCTGGCCGCATCCGGCCCTTCGCGGCCGCCACGAACCAGCCCCGCTGTCCCTTCGCGTCCCCGCTCCGTTCGGGGTCAACGCGCCCTGGCCGCCACGGCCTCACGAGATCGCCTCTCCTGGGCGAGCAGCGCGGCGCCGACGATGCCGGCGTTGTTCTTCAGCGTTGCCACCACGATCGGCGTCTTGGCCGTCAGGTACTGCAGGTAGTTGTCGGCGCGCTTGGAGGCTCCGCCGCCCAGGATGAAGAGGTCGGGCCACAGGAGCCGTTCGAGCATGCGAAGGTACTCGTCGAATCCCGCGGCCCATTCCTTCCAGTTGAGATCGAGCCGGTCGCGTGCCGACTCCGCCACGCGCACCTCGGCGTCGCCGCCATTGAGCTCCAGGTGCCCAAGTTCCGTGTTTGGCACCAACCGGCCATCGACGAAGAGGGCGGATCCCACTCCGGTCCCGATCGTCAGGACGATGATCGTGCCCCGCTGGTCGCGTCCGGCACCCAGGGTCAGCTCGGCCAGACCGGCAACGTCGGCGTCGTTGCCGATGGCGACCGGCCGGCCCAGTACCAGTGTCAACTCCCGCTCCGCCGGGAAGCCGATCCACGCGGCGTCGATATTCGCGGCCGTGAGAACCGTTCCCGATCGAGTCGCAGAGGGAATGCCCACGCCGACGGGTAGAGCCGCCGCGTCGGCGACGGAGACGGGTCCGTCCTGGCGAGCGGCCAGGGCATCGAGCAGCCTCCCAACGAGCGAGTCCATCACCGCCACGACTTCGCGCGGCGCCGATGGTTGAGGAGTCGGGATGCGGATGCGATCGCCGTGGAACTGGCCCGTGCGAGTGTCGACGACGGCGGCCTTGATGCCACTGCCGCCGAAGTCGATCCCGATCGCCAGCTGGCCCGGGCCTTCCTGGATTGCCATCGACACTCTTCCGCTCCTTACATCCTGGTTGGTCCCGGCAGTGCTATCGGCGGGCTGGAGCCGATTGTGGACCGTTCGCCCCCGGCACAAGAATATCCTTCTCGGAGACGCAGTCAGGCTGCCGCGCCAGAAGCCAGGGAGGCGCCGCGTGGGTTTCGAATCGTCGATGGTCGCAGTTGCCGGCGGGACCGGCTTCGTCGGCGGAGCGATCGCGCGAGAACTCCGCGCTCGTGGTCATCGGGTCGTGATCATCTCCCATCGACCGGTCACGCCCGACGCGGGCGCGGGAGCTTCGGCCGGGGCGGTCGCGCCCTTCGAGTTCCGGCAAGGCGACGTGACTCGACCGGAGAGCCTCGCTGCGGCTTTGGCCGGCGCCGAGGCCCTGGTCATCAGCCTTGCCTTTCGCAACTCTCCGATCGAGGCGCCCCGCCGCGGCCAGACCTTCGAGCGAATCGATGCCGCGGGAACTGAAGCGCTCGTGGCCGCCGCGAAGGCGGCCGGCGTGCGCCGCCTCGTGTACATGTCCGGTGCCGGCGCGGCGCCGGACGCCGGGAGGCACTGGTTCCGAGCAAAGTGGCGCGCCGAGGAGGCCGTGCGGGGCAGCGGGATCGTCTACACCATCTTCCGCCCGAGCTGGATCTACGGCCCCGGTGATCACTCCCTCAACCGATTTCTCGGTTTCTCGCGGTGGCTACCCTTCATCCCACAGATCGGCAACGGCCGCCAGCGTCTCGCCCCCGTCTACGTGGGGGACATGGGCGCATTGGTTGGGGACGCGCTCGGGGCCCCCGCCGCCGAGAACGTTGCCCTCGAGGTCGGCGGCCCCGAGACCCTGACCATGGACGAAATCGTCCGAACAGGGCTGCGGGTGCTCGGCCGGCGGAGGCCGATCCTGCACGCGCCGGTCGCCCTGATCAAGGCGCTCACTGCGCCGTTGACGCTGCTGCCCTCGCCGCCGATGACCCCGGCTGCGATCGACTTCGTCGTCCAGTCCGCGCAGGTCGACACCGGCCCGCTCCACGAGCGCCTGTCGCGCCCGCTCCTGCCGCTGGCCGACGCACTTGCCACATACCTCAACGAGAGGGATTGATCGGCCCGAACCCGGGGCTCGGGCCCGGTTCCTGCGCTACCGGCGGCGGCCCGCCCGGGCCCGGCGACAGGCCGAATCGACCCCTGAGCCGCCGCCAGAAGACTTGCATCGCTCGAGGCGACGCATGGGGTTGTGATCGCTTCCGGCTCAGCCGCGCTCCAGGTAGCGCTGGCGATCCCAGGCATGAACGGCCGAGTCGTATGAGTCGCGCTCGACGCGGGCGGCGTTGAGGTAGTGATCCACGACGTCCTGACCGAATAGCTCGACCGCGACCTTGCTCTTCTCCAGCTCTTCGATGGCCTCGTAGAGAGCCCGGGGCATGCGGTCGCAGCCGGTTGCGACGTAGCCGTTGCCCTTGTACTCGGCCGGCGGCTCGATCTTGTGCTCGATGCCGTATAGCCCCGCGCCCAACTCGGCCGCATAGGCCAGGTAGGCGTTCATGTCACCGCCCGGGAAGCGGTTCTCGATGTGAAGACCCGACCCGTGACCGACGATGCGGAAGCCCGTGGTGCGGTTGTCGCGGCCCCAGACCACGTTCACCGGTGCCCAGCTGGCTACCGCGTAACGCTTGTACGAGTTGATGTTCGGGGCTATGAAGAGGGCCAGCTCGCGCTGGAGGGCCATCATCCCACCGAGGAACCAGCGCATCGTCTGGCTCATGCCGTAGGGTTCGGCGGCCTCGTCGAAGAAGAGCGGCTTCTCGCCGGCCGCGTCCCACAACGACATATGGAGATGGCCCGACGAGCCGGTCCACTCGGCGTACGGCTTGGCCATGAAGGTGAGCGCGTAGCCGTTCAGCCAGCCGATCTCCTTGGCCCCGTGCTTGAAGAGAACACTACGGTCGGCCGATTCGAGGACTTCGTCGTAGCGGATGTTGACCTCGTGCTGGCTCGGCGCCGCTTCGCCCTTGCTGAACTCGATCGGGATCCTCGCCGCCGTCATCTGGTTGCGGATCTGGCGGTAGAGCGGCTCCAGCTTGGTTGCCTGGAGGAGGTGGTAGTCCTCGTTGTAGTAGCCGACCCGCTCGAGATCCTCGTAGCCCTTCTCGGCCAGGTCCTCGAACGTGTCGGACAGGACGTAGAACTCAAACTCGGTGCCCGACTTGGCAACGTAGCCGAGCCCCGTCGCTCGTTCGACCTGGCGCTTCAGCATCGTGCGGGGGGACACGGGGATTTCCAGGCCCGTCTCTTCGTCGATCGCATCGCACAGGACGATCGCGGTCGACTCGAGCCAGGGCAGCACTCGAGTCGTCTCCCAGACCTCACGGCCGATCCAGTCGCCGTAGCCGGTCTCCCAGTTCATGAGCTTGAAGCCGTCCGGCGTGTTCATCTCCATGTCCGTACCGAGCAGGTACGTGCAGAAGTGGATGCCGTGATCGACGACACCCTTGAGGAAGGCCTCGGCCTGGACCCGCTTGCCCATGAGACGCCCCTGCATGTCGGTCAGGGCGACGATTACCGTGTCGACCCGACCGTCGCGGACCATTTGCCGCAACTCCTCGAGTTGCCTCGGAACTCCGTGGCCCGCGCCGTGGCCGCCCGCGCCGTGCTCGTCGCTCATCGGTTCCTCCTTGTGCCTGGCCGACTGCCAGGGTGGAATACCAGCCGGATGCCGCGCTCACGCGGGGTGGATTCTGGCCCCTATCGAGGCGGATCCGTCTGAGTCAGCTATTGTGGCCGCTGCTGGCACAGAGGGCCAGCCGCAAGGCCGCGAGTTCATCGAACGACAGCCGATGCCCCCCAGCGACAGGCGTCTCGTGCCCAAATGGCCGGAACCGTGGCAGACTTCGACTCTTCGCTGTCGTCGGGCTCGATTCCAGGCCCGACTCCGTCAGACGTAGAACCCGGCACGGCCGAGGAGCAAAGCATCGATTGAGGTGGGCAACACCCCGATGAACGACCGCGACGTCGAGGCCCAGCCCGGCGACAACTACCAGCCCGGAACCGAAGCCGATCCGCTCGAGCGGGCCGCCGAGGCCAGGCCCCTCGAGATGCCACCGAAGGCGGACATCTCCCGGTCCGACCAGGCTCGCCGCGCCCGGCCCTCGCGCCCGTCCGCGACCCCAGCCGCCGCAATCGAAGCAGGTGGCCCGCGTGGAGGGAGCGGATCGGGCGACCGAAAGCGCCCCGTGGCCCAGGCACGACCGATCGCCGATCCGGGGCCGGCCGTTCAGGCCCGCCCGGTTGCGCAACCGGCCGCCGAGCCGCCCAGACTCGCCACTGCCCACCCGCTCTCGCGGTCTCGCAGGGAAGCCCGGAGACGCGGCCCCGGCCAACGGTTCGGCCTTGGCAGTGTCAGCGGGCTGATCCGGTCGCGCTCTGGAGCCCGACCCGGCGGTGCCGGCATCGGCCATCCTCGGCTCGGACGTCCGAGCCTGCGCGGTATGTTCGCCTTCGCCGGCGTGACGGCTACGTTCGCGATCGTGGCCGTCCTGCTGATGGCCCTGCCGACCCAGCCGACATCGTCCTCGCCGACCGGCAGCGTCTACGGCATCGACTGGCAGCGGCCGGCGAAGCCGCCGACGACCAAGCTCGACTTCGGTCCGTACTTCACGACCCTCGACAACGAGCTGCTCATGCTCGGCACGACCGGCTCCACTACCACCGTCTGGTCCACGACGGATGGTTCGACATGGACCCAGATGTCCGGTTCCGGTGCCTTCGGCGTCGGTGGTCGCCGGTTCGTGGCGCAGGGTTTCTCCGACGACGGCCAGGGTGGGCTGGTGGTCATCGGCAACAGCCTCGGATCGTCTCCGACCGACGTGACCGCAACCGCATTCCACTCTCGTGACGGCATCACGTGGACTCCGATGCAGGTGGCATTCGGCACGGGCCAGGAGATGATCGCCGGCGCCGCGTCCCGACCGGGGGCGGTCGTGGCCGCCGGCAACGGCGTGGCCTGGCTGTCCACCGATGGCCTGACCTGGTCGCCCCAGGTCCTGCCCGGCGTCTCTGGCTCGACCGGGACGTACACGCCGCGTGCCGTCGGCTCGTGGGACGGCGGGTTCGTCATCATCGGTCTCTCGAATGACACGACGACCACCCGCTCGGTGGCGTGGTATTCATCGACAGGCCGCGACTGGCAGCTGGCCAAGACCCCACTCGACGGATTCGACGTCCGCGGCATCGCCGGCCTGAACGGCACAATCGTCGCCGTCGGCGTGGACCTCAGCGCCACGGCACCGGGTCTCGCTGCATCCTGGAGCTCCACCGACGGCAACACGTGGACCAAGACCACAGCCCCAACGGATCTGCCGACGGTTGCCCTGGACGGCGTGGCCAACGCCGGCGGGAGCCTGATCGCGTTCGGCGCACCGGCGCCGACCACCACCGACGCCGTCGCAAGCGCCGGACCCACGCTGCCCGGTAGCACGCCAGAGCCGGCTGCCGCCGAGGTCCTGTGGGTCTCGGAGACGGGCTTCGATTGGATACCCATATCCAGCACGGCCCCGCCGCTCACGCACGCACGCATGGCGTCACTGGGCAAGCGGGTCGTGATGGTCGGCGGCTCGAGCAGCGGGCTCGGAGTGATCAGCGGCGACCTGGTCATGGGGCCGGCTCGACCGCCGGCGACCGAATCGGCGCCACCGGCCGTGTTCGCCCTCACCTTGCAGGTCGGGAACACGCCGATGATCGTCGACGTCACCAAGGACTACAAACTCGGCCCTGTCGCAACCACGAACGGTCGCTTCTACACCTTCGCCACGGGCCCCACGGGGACATCCGTCTTCAGCTCGCCGGACGGCAGCCTGTGGTCCCAGGAGCTGGAGCCGGACGTGCTGACCGCCTCCGGCATCTCCGGCCGGCCGGTCATCCTGCAGGCCGTTTCGGACGGCCAGGGCGGGATCGTCGCCGTCGGCAAGGTGACCAACAGCTCGGGCGACAACGGCATGATCTGGCACATGACCGCAGCCGGGTCGTGGAATCAAGCTCAGTTCCAGGACGAGGCTCCGCCGGAGTTCTCATCCGTCACCGCCAGCCAGGGCGTGTTCGTGGTGTCGTCCGACGTCGCGGGCGGTTCGCCGATCATGTACTCCACCGACGGCAACACCTGGCAAGCCGGCTCCATTGCCGTCGGCAGCGGCTTCGCTTTGACCGTGGCCACGTATCGTTACGGGTTCGTGGCGATCGGAACCGACCCGGCTCGCAAGGGCGCAACGACCGCCTGGACCTCCCCCGACGGCCGAACCTGGACGATGCGCACCGACTGGCATCTGCCGCCCAACGTGACCGCGCTCTTCGGCATGGGCACGACACTCGTGGCCGCAGCGAACACCGCCGCAGCGCCCGCGCCCTCGAGTTCGACCCAGGCAAAGGCCTCGGCATCGGTCAAGCCCACTCCAACCCCGAAGCCCACTCCAACCCCGGCCTCGACGGCTCAGTCGACGACCTGGTGGTGGTCGGCGAGCGGCACGGTCTGGCAGCAATCCGGTCTCCAGACGACGGGCGGCGACTGGGCGATCGTCAACGGCCGGATCCTCGTCCTCAGCGCCCCTGCCAAGTCGACCGGGGACTGGACGGCCTGGAGCAGCTCGGATGGCACGAGCTGGCAGCGGCCGGCGTCAGAGTCGATGACCTTCGCCGGTTCGCAGACGTGCGCGATAGCCTCGATCGGAAACCGCGTCGTCATCGTCGGCTGGGCGAACGTAGGCTCCCTGAAAGACTACTTCGGGCGGTTCGGCAGCCAGTAGCCGACGCCGGCGGCAAGACTGAGAGCGGCGGGCGAGATGCCTGCCGGTCCCCTGCGCCTTCGGGGCCGCGGGATTAGCTGGGGCTGCGGCAGCAGCTTCAGACGGGGGTGCCGCCGAGCTCTTCGGCCGCCTTCTCGAACTCCTGCTCGATCTCGGTCAGCTCGATTTCGCCGACCTCCACGACCGGACCCTTGAAGCGGCTGCGAGCCCAAGCGAAGTAGTAGATCAGCAGGAAGCCCAGGAAGACGACGTAGGCCAGCCAGGTGAAGGCATTGCCCGAAGTCGGCCACAGGAACAGGACCGAGATCACGGCAATCCAGGCGACCGCCACGATGGCGATAGGTCTGGAGAAGCGCCCGAGCTTCCACACGGCGTGATCCCGCCACTCCTGCTTGCCGAAGACGCCCAGGAAGATCGGCACGCCGTAGGCCCAATACAGCGCAATCGTGCTGATCGCGGTCACTATGGCGATGGCCGTGGCCCCGCCGAAGATGAATGCGGCGTTGGTCAGCAGGTAGGAGAAGACCACAATCGCGACGATTGCGTTGGCCGGCGTGCGATGGCGGTGCGAGACCCGGCGCAGCCAGCCGGAGGCCGGGACGCCGTGGTCGCGGCTGAAGGCGAAGAGCATCCGGCCTGCCGCGGCAACCGAGGCCAGGCCGCACAGGCTCATCGCGACGGCGATGGCGCCGCCGAGCCAGTTGCCGAGGTCACCCAGGTTGTAGGTGAGGGTCGTGAAGACCACCGCGTTGCCGCCGTAGTACTGGCTGCACAGCGGAGCCGTCGCGGGATTGCAGTTGAAGACCTGATCCAGAGGCGGCAGGTGCGTCACGAGCCCCAGGAGAACGATGTAGCCCACGACGGCGGAGACGGCAACCGAGATGAAGACGCCCCATGCGCTCGAAAGTCGGGCCCCGATCGTCTCCTCGGCCACGTGGGCCGACGCGTCGTAACCGGTGTAGGTCCACTGCGCCTGCAGCAGCGAGAAGAGGAATGCGAACGGCAGCGCGTAGCCGGCGGCGGGTCCGAGGTTCAGCGCGCCACCGAAGATGGACGCGCTGCCCGTCGTGTCCTGCGGCGCAATCGCGAATGGGCTCAGTGTGGAATGGGCCTTGCCGGAGCTGATCAGGAAGAGCGCGCCGACGATTACCAGGACGGTGCCGACGTGCCACCACACCGACGCATCGTTCAACTTAGCCACGATCCGGATGCCGGCGATGTTCAGGATCAGCTGGATGACCAGGAGGGCCGCCATGGTCAGAAGCTGGCCGCTCACGAGCGCCCCCAGGAACATCGACCCGTTCCCGTAGGCGATGTCGAAGTTGCTCAGGATGGGAGTCACGATCGCCGAGTTGACGAACGACGCGGCGGCGAAGTCGATGCCGGCGACGATGGCAACCTGGCCGGCCAGATTGAACCAGGCGGTCCACCAGCCCCAGTCCTTGTTCTTCATCCGGCTCGACCAGTAGTAGAGGCCGCCGGCCGTCGGGTATGCGGAGGCGATCTCGGCCATCGAGGCCGCAATCAGCAGGGTGAAGACCGACACGAGCGGCCAGCCGATGGTGCTCGCGGCCGGGCCGCCCCACGCGAGGCCGTAATCGAACAGGATCACGGCGCCGGTCAGGATCGAGATGATCGAGAAGCTGATGGCGAAGTTCGAGAACCCGCCCATGGTCCGGAAGAGCTCCTGGGCGTAACCCAGGCCGTGCAGGTCGTGAACGTCCTGGCGGATCTTCTCCTCGCGCGTCTGCGGACGCTGCTGAGCCATCCGGGATCTCCTCCGTCCGAGGCGACCTGGCCCCGATGTCGGAGCCGGTGGGCCAGTTCGTTGCCCTGCGCGCATAGTAGCGGCAGTTCCTGCGCCCACGTCGGCCGTAGGCCGCAGGGCAGAGCGAGGGGGCGCCTCCCTCAGGCCGAGAACCAGGCTGCGCCTGCTTGCCACGCAGCCCGGCCCTATTTCGTCGCAGACGACGGCGGCGATAGAATCGGCCGGCGCAGCGGCCAATGCCGCGTATCGCCGGCAGCAGCTCGAGCGAGGAGCCGACACCACGATGACCCCCGACGCCGCAGGCCAGCCGAAGCCGCCCGCCACTCCGGCCTCTCCTGCAACTCCGCCAACTCCCCCCATGCCGCGCCCCGGGTTCCGGATGGAGAAGGATCCGCTCGGATACCTCGAGGTTCCCGAGGGCGCCTACTACGGCGTTCAGACCGCGCGCGGCATCCACAACTTCCCCATATCCGGGGCCAGGCCGCACCCTGCCCTCGTTCGGGCCATCGTCCAGGTCAAGAAGGCGGCTGCCCGCGCCAACATGGCCACCGGCCGCCTCCCGAAGGGACTCGGCAACGCCATAATCGCGGCCGCGGATGAGATCCTCGAGCCGATCAGCGCGCCCGAGTCCGACATCGACGCGGCCACGGCCGGCGACACCGACGCGGTCGAGGCCGGCCGTCCGGCCGATCCGATGCACGCCGCCTTTGCGGCGGCCCACGCCGCCAGGCAGCGCGAGCTGATCGACAACTTCCGGATCGACCCGTTCCAGGCCGGGGCCGGCACCAGCCACAACATGAACGCGAACGAGGTGCTGGCGAACCGGGCGATCGAGCTGTTGCACGCCGCCGGTGTGGGCTCGGGAAACCGCGGCGACTACGCAGTCGTCAGCCCGAACGATCACGTCAACATGGCCCAGTCCACCAACGACGTCTTCCCCACCGCGATGCGCATCGCCACTCTGGACCTCATCCGCGACTTCATGCCGGCGGCCGAGGAGCTGATCCATGCTTTTGAGCGCAAAGCCGCTGAGTTCGACGACGTCATCAAGTCCGGTCGAACGCACATGCAGGACGCCGTCCCGATCCGGCTGGGCCAGGAGTTTGCCGCCTACGCGCTGACGCTGCGCCGCGGCGTCGAGCGCCTCCAGACGGCCGCCCAGTCGATCGCCGAGCAGAACATCGGCGCCACCGCGGTAGGGACCGGCCTCAACGCCGAGCCCGAGTACATCGAGCTCGTCGTCCGCAACCTTGCCGAGCAAACACGCCACCACCTTCGCGGCGCCGAGCATCTCGTCCAGGCGACCCACTCGATGCGCCCGATGCTCGAGGTTTCGGCCGCCCTCCGCGGGATCGCAGTGGACCTGATCAAGATCAGCGAGGACCTGCGCCTGATGTCCTCGGGGCCGATGACCGGCTTCGCCGAGATCACCCTGCCGGCAGTCCAGCCGGGCAGCTCGATCATGCCGGGAAAGGTGAACCCGGTCATGGCCGAATGCCTGTCGATGGTCTGCTTCCGCGTGGTCGGCAACGACACCACGATCGCGTGGGCGGCCTCCGCCGGACAGCTCGAACTGAACGTCATGATGCCGGTCATCGCTCACACGACCCTGGAGAGCTTGACGATCCTGACGAACATGAGCCGGGCCTTTGCCGAGTTCTGCGTCACCGGCATCGAAGCCAACCGGGAACGGGCCCGCGACCTCATGGAGCGCTCGTCAGCCCTGTCTACGCCGCTGGCTCCGTACCTCGGGTACGCGCTCGCCGCGGACATCTCGAAGCAGGCGGTCCGCGAGGGCCGGACGATCCGAGAGATCGTGATCGAGCGCGGGATCTTCTCAGCCGAGGATCTCGACCAGCTGCTGGCCCCGCACGAGCTGACCGAGCCAGGCGTGGCTGGCGGCTTCCGCTTCACTCCCACGCTGCCCGAGGGCTACAAGCCGCCGACCGGTCCGGTCGGCGCCGGAGGGTAGCGCGCTCGGGGCTCGGCGGCTCGGCAGGCCGGCGGCTCCGGTCTGCGGGACGCGCATCGAGCCGCTCTCGGTTTTGGCATGATGGGCGCGCGGAGCGGGAGTAGGATCCCGCCGGAGACACTCGTGAAGGAGCGACCTATGCAGCGTCCTACGGGGATCACGATCCTCGCGGTCCTGGCCGCGATCGGCGGCGTGCTCGGAATCCTGGGCGGCCTGGCCCTGTTCGCTATCTCTTCGGCCGTCAGCTTCGCGATCCCCGGGATCGCCGGCATGACGGCGATCATTGCCGTCGTTGTCATCGTCCAGAGCGTTATCCTGCTCGCGTTTGCCTACGGAGCCTGGGGCCTCAGGCCCTGGGCCTGGACGCTCGGGGTCGTCGGCGCGGTGCTGGGCATCGTCCTGTCGGTAGCCCAGCTCGGCGGCGTGAGCGCCGCCAGCCTCGTCCTCGACATCGTCATCTACGCCGCCATCATGTACTACCTGTGGCAGCCGTCCATCCAGCGGGCATTCGGTCGGAACGTCTGATTCATCGCCGCAGCGAGAGGGCTGCCGACTCGGCCGGTTGCCCTCTCTTCATGTGGCGGCTGCGCGCTATGACGCCGGCCGTCCCGCGGGCAGCGACCGCCCTTCACTCGTGTGTGGGCGCCTCGGGCCGCGGCCTAAACTGCCGTGGTGGCCGACTTCGACGCCGATGAACTCCGATCCGTCCTGCAGCGTTTCGCGACCGGGTTGGCCGTGGTCACCACGTGGGACGGCGATCGGCCCTGGGGCACCACCGTAAACTCGTTCAGCTCGGTCTCGCTCAGGCCGCCCCTGGTCCTGGTGGTCTTCGATCGCAGCCGGCGTATCGTCCCGGCCCTGGGTCGCAGCGGCCGCTACGCGGTGAATATCCTCGGCGAAGAGCACCGCGCCCTGGCCGACTGTTTCTCGGGGGGTCCCCTACCCGGCCAGGAACCTGGCTCAAGCACCTCGACGCGGCCGGTGGTGGCGACGGAGACCGCCGTCGGTGGGCCCCTGAGATCTGCGGGCCCCGGCCTCGAGCCGCGCGCCGAGCTCTGCGGCGCGGATTGGCGTCGGGGCGCCACCGGGCTGCCCGTTCTGGTGGTCGCGATCGCCTCCCTGGAATGCACCGTCGTCGACGTTCACGCGGCCGGCGACCACGACCTGTACATCGCCCACGTGGATGCCGCGGCGGCCACCGGGGAGCGGCCGATGCCGTTGCTCTACTACTCCGGCCGCTACCTGCGAATCGAGCGGGCCAGCTCCCACCAGCTCGAAGGCAAGCCCGAGCGCTGAGCGCCGGAGAGGTAGGTACAGGCTGCGCGCTCGTCTCACGAGCCGATCGGCCGCAACGGATCCCACTCTCCGGAAACCCGACGCCGCCTAGCGAGACGTGGCGCACGGACGCACCACCGTCTATCGGGCCGCACGAGGCGATGAGGTCGGCGCCGTTGCGCCGCGCAACACATATATGAGTAACTACCTAGACATGCGGGTCGGTTGCCCCCATAGTCCTGGTACTACCCGGTGGCATTAAGCGATGGGGAAGCCGAGTACTTATGCGGCTTTCATTCGGAAGCAGTTGGAACAGGAGATCGATGGACACAAGAGTTTCGCGCCCCAGGCGCGCCCGCATCTTCACTATCGGTGCCGCCGTGGCGTTGCTGGCGCTTCTGGCCGTGCCTGCGATCGTGCTCGCCAACAGCGGGAACGTCACGGGCAGCGAGATCTGCAGCGGCTGGTCCGTAACGGTCAAACTCGACAACAACGTTCAGTCGACGCATCACGTCACCGTGACGTCCACCATCCCCGGTTACACCACCACAGGCATCACCAACACGAGCTACAACACGACAGGTGCTTCCGGTCAGACGGTCATCTGGCAAGCCAGCGGCGCCAATCAGGTCAGCGGCACAGTCACGCTGATCATCTACAACGCGAACTCGACGACGAGCATCGAGAACCAATACTCCGTGACTCTGGTGCCTGCCTCGGGCTGCCAGCAGACCCCGAACATCTCGACCTCACTGTCGGGCGGTGGACAGACGGTCACGTCGATCACAGTCCCGGCCGGCACGACGGTCACGGACACGGCGACCGTGTCGGTTGTGGCCCCGACGGTCACGTCGAACTCCATCGCGTTGCCGACGGGTACCGTGACATTCACGTACTACGCGTCACCCGGCTGCCTGAGTGGCGGTCAGTCCGCCGGGTCGGGTCAGCTGGTGGACGGGCAGGCAACCTCCTCCGGCATCGTGTTCAACCAAGTCGGAACCTACTACTGGATGGCCGTCTACGGCGGCGACAACAACTACAACGGCGCCACTAGCCCCTGCATCTCGGAGCAGGTGACCGTCGTGAACACTGAGCCGTCCATCGCGACGCAGCTGTCAGGGTCGGAAGTCATGGTCGGCGCTCCGGTCAATGACAGCGCGACCCTCACGGGCGTCACGTCGAGCGCAGGCGGCACCGTGACGTACTACTACTCGAGCACCGCGTGCGGATACGTTACGGAAGACCTGCCCGGCACTCTGGTCAGCACGGTCCCTGTGACCGACGGCGTGGTGCCCAACTCCAGCTCCGTCTCCTTCAGCAGCCCCGGGACCTGGTACTGGTGGGCCTTCTACAGCGGCGACGCCAACAACGGCAGCGCCACCAGCCCCTGCGAGTCGGAGATGCTGACGGTCGATGCGCCGCCGCCACCGCCGCCGGTCACGCATATCGTGATCCCGACCCCGACGCCGTTCCAGTCCCTCGAGGGCGCGACGGCCACTCCGACTCAGGCAGTCTTGGGCGCGACGGGTGCACCGGTAACAACCCCGCCGCCCACCAGCACCGGTAGCAACGGCTCGAGCAACAACTCGACACCGCTGTTCGCACTGCTGATCTGCCTCGCCTTCGGTGGGCTCGGCTTGCTGGCCGTCCAGGCCCAGCGACGCTCGATGCGCGCCTAGTCCGATAGACCCGGTCGCTTCAGCGGCCTCACGAAGCTACGAAACCGGCGGGCACACGCCCGCCGGTTTGCTTGTTTCCGGAAGACTCGAACTCCTGCTTGCCTGGCGACATCCTGGTCGCAACCTCGCTGCGATCTAGCTCGGGCCTGTCGCGTGCACCGACGAGTCCGGAGACGCGATGGCAACGACCAGACCGGGCATCGTTCTCGGTGGGCCACCCCGGACCGCCCGTGTCCCTCCACACGTCGGTCCGTGATGTCCAACCGAAAAGAACACTTTGTGCGTCAGAGGTGCGTCAGTGCAACTCTTCCGCACCGCCCGACCCCGGAAGTACTGGACGCGACGTAAACCAATGACTACCCTCGTGGTACCGGGATGGGTAGTACCCGTTGTTCTCATTTAGTGGAGGTCTTCATCGGTGAAACGTCATGGGTTGGCCGCGCCAATAATGGCATTGGTCTTCAGTGCAGTCGCCATCTTCGCGACCGGTGGCGGGGCACTGGCTGTATCCACAACCAGAACGCAGGTGACGCCCGTCGAGGCTGCGGCGGCCGCGCTGCCGACGCTTCACTCGTACACGTCAAATGCGTCACTGCCGACTGCCTGCGTGCCGGCGGCTGACTTTGGCTTCGCCATCGACCTTTCCAGCTCAATTCAGACCGGCGGCGAAGCCGGCGTAGAGAAGTCCGGCATTACGGGCTTCGTCAGTTCCTACACCGGGGCCGGTCTGTACGCCGGCACCACGTTCCAAGGCACGGCAGCTTCGAAGCTGACCAACGGCTTCTTGAACGCCGCCGACTTCACTGCGGATGTCAACGTGATGCCCACCCCCAGCGGGACAACTCCTACTGCGGCTGGCATCACCACCGCGGCCGGCAACATTGTCGGCGCGTCCGGCAATCAGAAGATCATGTTCGTCGTCACCGACGGCTCTCCGAATGAGCCCGGCGGCACCTCCAGCGTGACCGACTGGCAGACGGCTGCCAACGCCGCCATCGACGCCGCCAACTCGGCCCGAGCTTCGGACTGGATCGTCTTGGCGGTCTACGTCGGCAAGCCCGACTCAAGTCTACCGTTTGGGACCTCCGGCAACGCCGAGTGGGTCAGCGACGTCATGACCGCGATCGGCGGTGGCAGCTACACCCAGATCGCCGACTTCAGCTCCCTCGCGAACACGCTGTCGGCCTCAATCGGCTGCCCGGTCCATTCGCCCGCCCTCCAGCTCGCCAAGGACGCCACCCAAACCTCGTTCACCAGCGTCGGCGACCAGATCGACTACACCTACACTCTGACCAACATGGGCAATGTCGC
>Ga0182027_10003407_pt1 | contig 25230 bp, 22 predicted proteins | sample 712E1DmetaG_FD_121300 | JGI IMG/M metagenome (GOLD analysis project Ga0182027, IMG submission 121300) | Permafrost microbial communities from Stordalen Mire, Sweden - 712E1D metaG (Illumina Assembly) | ecosystem: Environmental > Terrestrial > Soil > Wetlands > Permafrost | place: Sweden...
CCGGGTATGCCATCTTCAAAGGTGCGTATGGCCGGCGGAGAATCCAGGCAATCTCCTTAGACAAGTGAGAAAAGCTTTTTCAATGTTACTTATATCTCAAGTGACTTGCCTTACCGCGCTCTTCTCGAAATATTGAATTGGCACTCCGAAAGGATTAAGCCATGGAAGAAATTCCAACCTCCCAAGTTTCAATCCACGTTGACCAAGATCAAAACTTGCTGGGTGGTATTTATGTTCTGCGCGGAAAAACGAAAGGCGGAGGCGATTTTACAGCCATCCCCTTCCAGTTGTAGGCCAACCGTGGTGAATCGCAGACGATGGTATGGATCAATAGGTAGAAATATTTTCTCTTCTCACTGGTAATACCATCATCTTCTGCCTTATTCCTGCTCTTCCCAGACAGAGTGATAGGCTCCGACCGAATCGAAATAGATGACCATACGCTGATAAAAAGGACGGGTGGTCGGTGGTCGCGCTATCTCCGATGATGATCGGCTTACGTCCGGCCCGTTTCAAAGCCACATCCATAAGGCGCACATCTTCCAAAAAACCGACCTCTCCCTTACGGTTGGAACGCACCCTCGAGACGATCACAGTTGCTTTTTCGCGCCCCTGGAAACCACCATTTCTGAACTGAACGAACTGGCGGTGCTACCGATGATGTTCATCGCAAAATGCCAACTTTATGGTATCCATTAATAACTTCTCATGCTTCTTATACGAAGTTATCAAGAGGAAAAATCAAGGCGTTTTTACGAGTTTTTGGGAGGCAGGTGGTGAAACTGAAGGGCCAAACTGCAATGAAAATTTGCGGCAATCGTCACCACTTTCATTAGTACCCGCAAACTCAAAGAATCTTTGATGCGATACCCAGAACCTCTTCCAAAAGTTGCCAGGCAGAAGGTACGGATAGAAAAGTATTTCGGGTTTCCACCCCCTCCCCTACCCATTGCACAGAGCCAGCCAGGTTGTCAGACAACCCAAATCAACTTGCCGCCATCCGGCGGGAACTCGGTTGGAGCAAAAGAGATCGATCGTGCGGAAACCCCAAAAACTGCCTGTAGGATCGCCCAGGTTATGCAATTTTTGCGGATTTTCCCACTGGAAAGCATTATGACCGACAAGCAAGCCGATAGCATCGTGGTGATCGAAGGGAATGACGGTTTTCTAGGCGCGCTAGTCCCAGATTTCTCTGCGCTGCTGGAGCACCAGCTGACCACCTCGAGCGCCCTCGGTCCGAAAGACTCCGAAACCTCCTACCGCATGGATTTGGTCCGTTTTAATCGATGGCACATCGGGCGGCCGGTTAACCAACAGAAGATCGATAAAACGCTCATCGAGGAATACCTAAATACATGCTGGGGAAAGCCTATGCTCCGGCGATCATAGAGCATACCTTGGCCAGCCTGCGTTGGTATGTACGGTGTGTGTGATCGACCTGCTACATGACAACAGCTTTCTCCAGCACATAATTGCCGTTTTTTTTTGTGCGGCGCGCTGCCGTTTTCCGTCTGGCTGGCCCTCCGTCAACGATCAGATCCGAACCGGTGGCGTATAGCGATGCGTCACTGGCAAAATACACAAAAGCGCCGATCAGGTCTTCCGCGAAGCCTAGCCGACTGCCCTAGGGCATCTTCGCGGCTCAAACTGGCAGCATGTCATTCATTGTCACAATCAACTCGGTCTCAGGGTCTTGGGGGAAGAGCGTCCGGCGCAGATTCTGACGGTGGTCGAGCGCCAGGTAGGTAAAAGTACTGTGTGCGGAAATGGACTGCTCAATCTGCGCAACTTACCGACTGAAATGTTTTTCATGAATGAATTCTCCCAATTATGTTTCCTGGGTTATTTTAACAAATCCTGGAGCAAGGTGCCTACGTAAGTTCTGCTCACCACCTGCCTTCCAAACACAAACGTATTACACCCAATTTTATTTCCACCAGATAACGAACTGCTCTCTTTTTTAATAGCACCTCCTGTGCTTTATTTTCTCACAGGAGGTGCTTTCCATTCGAGTCGCGTTTCAGGGGGCGGTAAAGATTTATTTTATGGATTTCTTCTTACCTTCCAAAAATCGATTTCATATCCAAACCGATCCGCTCAATCAACCCTTCCGGATACAGACGGCGAGCAAAAAGTTCAACCACGCAGGCCCCATCATATCCCACCTCATTCAGAGCCTGCATCACCTCCGGGTAATTCACATCTCCTTCCAGTAGATCAACAAAACCGGTTAGATTGCCCACACCAACCCTAAAGTCTTTGAAATGTACACCCTTTATTCGTTTACCAAGCATTTTGACCCAATGTTCGGGATACCCGGTGCGCAGACAATTGCCAACATCTAGATAAGCCCCGACATAAGGGCTGCCGACAGTGTCGATAAAAGCCCGCATCTCATAAGCGTTGGTGAGGAATTTGTTCCAAACATTCTCGATCCCTATTGCCACTTTATTTTGCTCAGCCACTTTTGCCAGTTTTCGAAAATCCTCAAGTGCCCACTGCCAAACGACATCGTAATCATCTACCACTTTGGGCCCGGCTTCAAAGGGACCAGTAAAGCCAGGCACGACCAATATATGATCAACACCCAATTCAGCGGCCAGTTCAAGCATTCGTGTAACGTGTTGTCCAGCTGCTTGGCGCATGCCTGGCTCAGCCGAGAGCATGTTCACGCTCCAGAATATCCCGGTAGCCAGACTGCTCAATTCCACTCCTGCGTCACTGGCCTGTTTGCAGATCGCTTTGATCTCCGCAGAACTTGTTTTAGGATTGATTGGCCCATCGGCAGCATATGCGAGCTCAACGGCATCCAATTCCGCTTTGGCAGCAAGGTCAAAACACCTGGTCAAAGACCAGTCAGCAGGATATGCCCAAATACTAATCGCTTTTTCCATTCTATTCTCCATTGGGATAGGTTAATTAATGACGAATGATCATTCAATAACGTTTGACAAGTATATTTCGAATATACTTAAAAGACAAATATTTTTTGGCGTATTCAAAGGGGCAGGAACAAGTTCAGAATAGAGTCGAGGTGAGTGCGAAAGTGACATCTAGCAGATAGGATCTTCCTGTCTTTCTCTTCGTGTTATGAGACCTGCTTCTGTGGTGTCTCCATCTCGATTACCTTCGGTCTTCTTTTGTGTTTGGCCTTAAAGTTCTTAATTACTGAAGGTAATTTTTCGAACTCAAAGTTCGACTTTACGAATCCTGATAAAACATGCCTTCTTTCTGAAAATATCGTCCATCAGAAGTTCCTATACTTATTTCCAGATTATAAGATTAAGGTTTAAACCTTGATCTGCCCGGCAGTGATCAGCCAGTCGATAGCCTCCTTTACAGCCTGCAATGATGTGTATCTAGGCTGGTAATTTAAGGTTTGGGAAGCCTTGGTAATGGAGCAGTTGGGGCTATGGGATATATGATCCCAGGTTGCGGCCGCATCTTCCTTTGCAACCCCCACCTGCCATTCTTCCCAGGGTTTGAACTTTAGAAATGCCTTCTTGCCAAACCACCCAGCAACAGTTTCAGCATACCCACGCAGCGTGAGGGCAGCAGGGGAGACCACATGAAAGCTCTCACCGATGGTAGCAGCACGATGATTGATGGCTGCCATAAATGCCTGGGCAACATCATCGGCGTGAACATGATGGATGGTTTCCAAACCGAAATTTGGCAGGCAGAGTTCTTCGCCATGGGCAAGTTTCTCAAAAACAGATAGGTTAAAATTACCGGCTGGATTGACCGGTTTCCAACCAGGGCCAACAATATGCCCGGGATGAAGCACTGTGGCTGGGAAGTTGTTGAGTCTGGCTTCGGTAAGAAGGTACTCTTCAATGGCAGCTTTTTGTAGGCCATATTCACCAAATGGCCTCCTGGGTTGGTCCTCCGTTGTGGGCACCACTACACTGAAGCCGTGGACCCAGATTGTGCCGCAGGCGAGGAAATGGGTTACCCGCCCTTTCAATGCAGTTACTATCTGGACTGCGCTGGGCAGGGTGAAGCAGATCAAGTCAATAACTACTTGTGGATCCAACGCTAAAATTTGCGATCCAAATTCGCCACTGGCTTCAACGACATTCCGGTCAAGCGAAATCTGGGTAACCTCTGACCAGGCGGCGTTCTGCTGGTAAGGTGGGTGTTGTGAACGGCTGATATTGGTTACATCATGGCCGGATTCCACCAAACGCGGAATAAGAAACGTGCCAATATGGCCTGAACCACCGATGACAACAATTTTCATAGATTCGTTAACCTGACTTGCTGTCCGGTTTCCAGGGCTTTGACTACTGCCAGGGAAGTCTGGACAGCAAGGCGTGCATCCTGAGGAGTAACGGTGATGGGCTGACTATTCTTTTGGACGCATTCGACAAAATAGGCAACCTCGCGCTCGTACATATCCTCAGGAGTGAAATCCACTGGTTGGGAGGGACGGCCTGGCTCGTGAATGAGGAGATAGTGTTCCGGTTTGCCTTGTTCAAGGCTGGCGCCCCCGGCGCGCAGGTGAAACTCAATGGCGCCACCTTCACAGACCACGCGCAGGCCAGCTGTGAAGGGATAATCTAGCGGCATGGCGTGACTGACCTCATCGGTGGCAATCAAATCAGAATAATGCAGTTGGGCAACGGCGTGAGGCCAATTGCCGCCCTGACCTCGAACTCCTACAGCGCTGATACTATCCGGTGTACCGAACATCCAGTTCATTACATCCAAGTCATGGATCATCAGGTCTAGCACAGTTCCGCCTGACATTTTCACATTCGCAAACCAGTTGGCCCATTGAGGGGGGTTGGTAAGCCGGTAGCCATAAGCGGCTATCGGTTTCCCTAGTCGTCCATTCAGGATGACCTGGCGTATTGCGGCATACTCAGGGGAGAAACGCAGCACCTGGGCAACCATGAGGAGTTTCCCAGCGCTCTTTTGGGCAGCAATAATGTCATCTATTTCTTGCAGATTGAGGGCAAAAGGTTTCTCAACAAGAACATGCTTACCAGCGTGGAATGCTTTAAGAGCAAAATCACGATGCAGGGCAGTTGGCAAAGTGATATCGATAATATCAATGGAAGGATCGTTCAGCACATCAGCAGCATCTGCCAGGGCAGTGGTGTTAAGCTCGTTCGCTAGCAGTTTGCTTTTTTCTTCAATAGGGTCAACAATGGCAGCTAGGCGGACAGACCGGAGCTTAGCATAGGCATGCGCATGGGTTGAACCCATAAACCCAGCCCCAAGAACAGCAACGTTGATCATGATCATCTCCTTGTGCGAAAGAAATTATGCGACGGTTTCGGGCAGCCTGCAGGCATATAGATAGTCTTCAACCACCTCACCAATCTTATCAATGATGATTTCTGAAGCAACTGGCTGGATCAGCCCGATACGAACGTGATTGTATTGGATAGGCAAAAAGGCGCTAAGCATGCTGAGTGGGATGGTATTTGACGACATGTTACGCATCAAACGCTGCACAGCTTGTTCCACCTCTGGCATTGACCAATAGTAGCGGATGCGGTCACTGAAGCTGTAGGTACGTGCGATAGCTTGTTCTGCAGGGCTGCCAGCGTAGTGCTTCTGCCAATGCTCAGGCTGGGCGAGCATGGCTTTTTCCAATGTGGCATGCAAGGCAGAAAGAGTAATAGGCTGGCTGGAATATAGTTCAACCTCAATCTTCTCTAAAGCCATAAGGGCTTCACGGAGAGCAAATGTCAGGGCGGGGCCAACCTTCAGGATTGAAAAATGATCTTCCACCATTTGCCGAAGTTTATCGCGCGTTTGGTAATCGGTGGAATGGGCTTCAAATACTAGATGTGCATCATTTTCGATTAACGCCGACAGTGGTCTTGCTCTTTGGCGTTCATATTCGTAAATCGCAGAATCTCCGAATTCAACCCCTGGCTGGACAACCAATGCAACTGTACGCTGCCATGCTGATTGCAGCCCCAGGTGTTCAAAGGCCAGCCGGGTGATGGCGATGGTTTCGGCGGCATTTTCAGGTTTGGTAATTTCAAGACTGTGTGCAGAGCTTGTCATACCTCCGGGGGTTGGCACTTCAGTACCGATTACATAGCACAGGGGGGTTGACCCTCCGGGAAGCCGAGAAAAGGCTTCTTCAGCGACCGCACACAAGCGAGCGGCACGTTCGGCCGACAGCCTGGGATCGAGCGGTTTTTGGGGATCATCGGCACAGCGCACGCTAGCATCAAGATGGATCTTTGTATAACCCGCGCTAACATAGTCCTGTACCAGGCGACAGGCTTTCTGCATTGCGCTCTCAGCTGGTTCTGATGCCCACAGGGTGGGTCCGAGATGGTCACCGCCGATGATGAGCTGGTCTGCCTGGAAACTGTTTTTTACGGCCAGGTCATGTAGATAGGTATTGAACTTGCGGGGAGTGAGACCCGTATAGCCGCCGTACTGGTTAACCTGGTTTATAGTGGATTCGACCAACAGGGGAACATGGAATTGCTTGGCATGTACCAGGCAAGATTTGAGAACGAAGGGGTTTGCTGAACAGACCGAGTAAACGCCGGCACGGATACCAGCTTTATGTTGCCGGAGAATTTGAACGATGGGATTCAACGTGATTGAAGTGAAAGCCATTTGCTTCCTCGTTATGGATAGGGATCTTAAGCAGTGACTAGTAAGTGGATCAACAAGGGCATACAACCAATTCTGTTTGGGCAGTCTAGGTGCGGTCCATGAAATCTGTAATGAGCGATTTTATGGGAAGGATCTTCTGTCGTGATTGTGCGATCCTACTTAATGGATAAAGGTTTTTGATTGCGAAAATGTCGGGGCCTATATTAAGGTCGGGTGGTTATTGTTTGATCTTAACTCACTGCACTGAAAACCTTGCGACTCCAATCGCCTAAGCCAATCACTTGCTTCAGGTTGCCATTTCCGGGTAGAACATCGCCTACATTCAAAATCACCCTCCCATGAAGGGCAGAAACGATCTCTTCCGCTGAAGCCAGGATTTGCTCGTCAGGCAGGTTTTGAGCAAAGAAAGTCGACGGCACACCGCAATAGGCATACATCTTCTCACTTAAGTGTGGTGCAAGTTCGGCTGGGGTCCAGTTAGTCATTGGAGCTGGTGTTGTGCCATCCAGCAGATCAAATCCTGTTTCTTTCAGCAGCGGCATCAGGCGCTTAATATTACCATCCAGATGAGTCGAGACCAGCTTCCCGTGCTTGTGCAGATGGTCAGTTGCCTGGCGGTAGAAAGGAATACAATACTGCTTGTACCAGCGCGGGTTCAACAGCGCTTCATCTGCGTGGTCGCTGATGATGATCAGCCGGGCTTTTGATTTGGCCGCCATCTCAATCACTTGCATGTCGTGTTCGGCTTGTAGGGTAACCAGGTCCAAGACACGCGGCGCGTCGTCAGCCATCCAATACGCTAATTGAACTAACCCGGCATATTCCTGCATAAATTTGCCGAAAGGAGAGCGCCAGATCACAACATCGGCTACGCCCATCTCGCCGATTGTTTTCAAGTTCCAGTCAATTAAGCCGTAATCAGGCTCGTAGTATGTATGATTGATAATATATTCAAGGGCTTTGAAATCATCGAGCGATTGAAGCATATACTTTGTATTAATGCTACTTCCATCCGATGCTGTGCGATCAATCCTTTTTAAAGTTCCATGGGGAGTCTCCCAAATCTGGATGGAACCTTCCGGGTTGCTTTCTTTTGAATATTGATAGCCATCGTGATGTTCTTTTAGCCAATCTGTGTGATAGATGTGCACGGGTAAGCCCCAGTCAAAATTGCGGTAGAAATCGAGATACCTCCAGCTGGCAAATTCGGGCGGCATATCTATCTGATTTTTATTCAGGACGCTGTCATCCGGGATGAGCGCTCCAGTGTTATACGCCTGGGGCTCATTTGGCGGCTGGCGGCGGCCTTTATACCAATCGGAGATGTCAGGAAAAAAGGGCAGTTTATCGGGTTGTTTACCATCCAATAGAGCGAAAAACAGTTGGCGGTGCGTTAGTTTAATCATATGCATCAGGACCCATATTTCTTTCGGCGAGCTAAGATAAGTTTTTCAGCATTACTGTAATAAACCTTTTTTAAAACATCATCTGGTAGGAAAATTCCATAGATTGCCCAACGGCCCTGGCGCGGCGGATCAAGAAGATCATAATTAAAGTATTCGTCGTCAGTTTCCAGGAACCGATAATGGATGCGGTAAGTCTTCACATCTGCTGGCATATCGATGCCAAACAGAATGCGGTCTGGATAATCCAGGAAGAACCTCCGGGCGCTGTACGGCTGGCGGCCTAATTCGGCCAGCCGGGCGGATATATCAACATAAAAATTGGGACAGCAATCGAGGAGATGACTCACCCAGTTTAAATTTTCTGCATAACAGCCAACATGTGCACCAATAAATGTGGTATGTGGGTGGCCATTTACCAGGTTAGCCAGGCCTTCCATAATGGAGAGAAAGGGGGGGAATGGCGGGCTGGTAAACCGCCAGTCAGGATGCGTCCCCAGCTCGTCCCAGCGCTCATTACAGTTGTCGACCGGATCAAAAAAAGCAACTGGGTCACCAACATGAATGGTCACAGGTAGATCTAGTTCAGCCGCTGCCTGCCACAACGGTTCTAACCGGGAGTCATCCACTTTCACCAATTGGCCTTGCTCGTCTGTTACGTTCAGTCCCAGGCCTTTCCAGATCTTGAGACCCTCGGCGCCTCGCTTTACCTGTGCACGCAGCCTGCCGGCAGCATAATCGCCAAATCGGCTGCCCTGATCTCGCCAAGCAGACCAGTTGACACCAGCGTAATGGAAAAAGCGGTTAGGGTCGGTTGCTTTAAAATGGTCCAGATGGCGCTCAAGGATATTTTCTCCCCAACCACCATCCAGGTCGACAAAATAGCGTACATTGGCCCGGTCTAGAACATCGATTAACTCACTCACTGGCTTTTTATCCCATCCACCGCCAAAATCAGGCCCGAGGTGGTTGTGGGCATCAAAGACAGGAAATTTGGGGCTAAGAATATCTGTAACGCGGGTCGCCAGGGCAGGTTTTGGCCTATAATCAGCAAGATTCATTAACAAAATCCTTACAAATAGAAGACGTGGTCTTTATATTGCTCGAACAACTTCTTGTTCCACTCATCGCCGCCTTCGATATTAGCCGCCCGGATGATAGGTGGAGTAAAGCCCTGTTCGAGTAACTTTTCGATTGTTACAGCTATCAACGTCTGCAACAGGGCTGCGTTGATCACACCAGAGGCAGGGCAGAACTTTTGTGGTACGCCTTCGGCTGCCAGCACTGCATCACCTTTAGACACCTTATCATCCAATACAATATCAGCAAACTCATGCATCTTCTTGCCAGATGGATGTCGGGAAGGTACTTGAGCAGAATAAGCCCTGGAAGTGACTGCTATCACTTTTAGGCCTCTCTCTTTAGCTATCTTTGCCATTTCAATCGGCAAATGATTGCGTCCAGCCACTGAAACCACAATCAGCACATCACCAGCACGGATGGGGGTGTTATCCAGTAGGGCCGCAGCAAAACCGCTGATGCGCTCTAGTGAGGTTGAAAGTGTTGGCGGCCGAGAATCCATGGCCGTTAAACCAGGCGCATAGATCGGGTTGATCAAAATCAACCCGCCAGCCCGGTATACCAAGTCCTGAATGGGTAATGAAGAATGGGTGCAGCCGAAGGCAAAGATCGAGTGATCCTGGATAATGGCATCCGCCAACATCGAAGCTGCCTGTTCGATCACCGGCATTTCTTCATCGCTAAGGGCATCAAGCATGGTCTTGATTTGATCGATATATTCCTTACCTAGCTTACTCATGAAAATCTCCTTTCAAAGTTCAACAATAGATGTAAGGTTCTCGGGGCGGTCTGGGTTTAGCCCCTTGCTCATAGAGGGATAGAATGCTAACAATTGCATAAGAGGCTGTAGGTCGATCCGCAGCCGATAAATATTGTGTCAGAATATGGCCTCTGCAAGAACTCAACCTCGTAGGAATTCACTGGTTGCATTTTACGTATAGTCTCGAGTCAGGTCTGCTTTGTGAAATGATTTCAGCATAATTATGACTTCCTCCATTGAGATTCATTCAAATCTCCATAGTTATAGTTTTCTATTCTGTAAAATTGCCTGGCGTCTTCAACCGCAGATAGGGCAGCAATTTATCCTACACGTGTCATAATCAGCTCGCCATCAATTAAGAAAGATTGGTGGTCCATTTCAATAAACAACCAAAATGTTGCAATCCCTTTTATGCCTCAAACCATCACCTCGCAGTTTTATTTTATTCAATAAAGCTCATCTGGGTGCTATTGGCATCGATCTCTCGCACGCCTTGAATACCCGGCTTGTGGAAAAGGACTGCTTGTAGCCGTGTAGACAAGCTTTCTCCAGCCATCAAATGACGCTGGTACCCTGCTTTGATCGCCTCAGTCAGTCCGGCGCTTCCTTGAACAGCATACCCTGTGCATGGCTCAAGGCCCGTGACATAGGCATTTGAGAACCATGGACTGCCCTGGCTGCCTTTAAACTCCTGCCAGACCCACAGAACTGGGAAGACATTTTTATCCCAGATCAATGCAAATCCTGCCCCCAGCACTCGATTGGTTAAGGCATACCATCCAGACTTTAAATCGAGCAGGTAAAACATATCTGCAGTACCAGTTGTTGGCGGAGGGATAAAACGTAAATCAATCTGTTTTCCGTGAACATCTTGCATTTTTGGCCACTGTCCGTGCGCACCAGCGGGCAGCCGGGTGGGAGTTCCTTGCGGTTGATGATGGGTTTCAATCCTTCCAGCTGGAACATCCAAAACGCAATCGGAGCTGAGGAATGGAGCGCCAAAAGCTGGATGATGCCCCCAAAGATATGGCCAAGTTTCCTTACCTGTATTCGTAATGGTTTCGTCCAAAATGATATTTGCCTGGTTTGCCCGAATTGTTACCGTTCGCTCCAGCCGGAACGGCGTTCGCCTGGTTTGCACCCACAGACACACTGACACTTCATCACTCCGGTCAGTTACTACCTGCCATCTCCAGGGAAGTAAAGCGGCCTCGCCATGCCGTCCCAATTCTGCCCCCATCACAGAAGCGGGACCGCCCGCATTCGGAAACATCTCCTGCCAACCACCAAAGTTATAATCCTGGAAGGCTCCATCGGTATTCGGTATGGTGGCAGGATAAGGGGTAGGGGCTAGATCGAAACTGTAGCGAGCAAGAGGGTTGAGGTCGAGGGGCTTATATGTGATATTAAAAAATTCGGCTCCTTTATCAGGCAGGATTGAAACCGAGATGACCTCATTTTCCATTAAGATCCAGGGCCGCCCTTGATAGGTGAAAGCATCGCTTACTCGGCAGCCGAAATTTCTAGAAAAAGGCAATAGACTCATGTCGTCTTTCCTTTCTGCAGTAGTAGTGCCACAGCCCCTAAAAGACCGGATTGCTCCCGAGCTTCCCCCAAAACGATCTCGGCTTTACCAAACGTACCAGCTGATGCCTTAGACAAGATGCTAGTATAGGCAGCAGTCAGGTCTTCATATCTATGACGCACAGGGTCGAGTAAAGCCTTGCCGGCTTCGGCGGTTCCCCCCGTAAGGGCCACCCGTTGGGGCTGGAAAATAGCACATAGCGAGGCGATAGTCCATCCAATTGCCATGGCAATCTCTTCCATGATTTTTATGGCTGTGGGATCGTCATCCCGTTGTGCTGCAGCGATCACTTCGTGAGCTGGCACGCTGAAACCATATTCTTCCTGTGCCAGACGTTCAATTGCGGCTGTTCCGCACAGCGCTTCAGCAGAACCTGAAATGCCGTAGCCACAGACAGGACCACCTGGAACCAAAATCAACCGTCCGGAATCGCCGGATGATCCACCACTAAATGTCAGAGGCTGCCCATCGATAATAACACCTGCGCCCAGGCCGGTGCCGATTGCCAGACACATAAACCGCTGTACCCCACGTCCTACACCATAATAGTATTGGGCCAGGGTATGAGCGATCAGGTCATTATTCAAGATGACCGGCAGATTAAAAGCGTCACCGAGCAGCTTGGAAAAATTCACACCGTTGAGCGCAGGCGTCGCTTCGCATACAATTGATGCAGTATGATCATCATTAAGAAACCCATGCATGCTCATCCCGATTCCCACTAATGGATAAGGGTTTTGTTTGATTAAGCTTTCAATATGTTCGAGGAGACGAGAGATAAAAACCTCCGCTGAACTGCCTTTGGCTTCAGATGGGAAACGGTCAAAAGCCTCCACTACGCCGTCCTGGCGCACAATCCCAAGCTTGACATTCGTTCCTCCTATATCGATGCCCAGAGCGTATCGTTGTTGAACCATCAATTTCCTATGCCTGATAAACCAATTTGCCAGAAATAATCGTTCGGCAAACTGTGTAATTACTATCCCAAAAGACCATATCCGCAAACGCCCCCGGCTGTAGCGTGCCTATCTGGCTCTGCAGCCCGATGGACAATGCCGGAGTAATGGTTGCCATGCATAGAACTGAAGCAAAGGGCAGTCCAGTGAAAGCCATCACGTTCCGAACTGCTTTGTCCATGGTAAGCATGCTGCCTGCTAGGCCGCCCGATTCAGTATAAGGAGCACCGTTTTTGATGGTCAGACGCTGGCCACCCAATTCGGATTCTCCACCAACCATACCGGCTGCCCGGATGGCATCAGTAATCAGCACTGTTCGTTCGGGGGTCTTAGCTCTGACAACCAATTTCACGATGGCCGGATGAAGGTGGATGCCATCAGCAATGATTTCTGCAAAGATACGATCGTCAGTCAGGACTGCACCAATTACGCCCGGATTGCGGTGATGAATTCCTGTCATTCCATTAAAGGTGTGGGTAGCTTGCGTTAGTCCTTCATCAGCTGCCACAAGAACCTGCTCATAGCTAGCTTCGCTGTGACCCACCACAGGCACGATGCCATTTTGTATGCAAAATCGGATGGCTTCTAAAGCACCCGGCCTTTCCGGCGCCAACGTAATTAACTTGATTTGACCGGCATCCATCCAGCGTTTAATTTCATCAATCGTGGCATCTCGCAAAACAGATTCGGGTTGAGCTCCGCGATATTTAGGGCTTATGAAGGGGCCTTCGATGTGCAGACCAACCTGGCGAGCCCCATCTTCAGGCCAGGTGGTGCGTGTCACAGCTTGAATCGAAGCAAGCAGATTTTCTGGCGTACCTGAGTAAGTCGTAGCACAGTAGTTGGTAACGCCGTGGGTGGCATTGAAGCGTGATATAGCAACATTGGCCTCCACGGTGGCATCATTGGCATCAAACCCCAATGCTCCATGCACATGCACATCCACCATTCCAGGAGTGACGAGCATATCGCCTGCATCAATAGTTACATCCCCATCTGCTGGTCTTTCCTTTCCCGGTATTAGGGAAGCAATAATATTCCCCTCGATAATGATCGAATGATCGTCAAGGCGTTGGTAGGGGGTCAGAAGGGTTTTGCAATAGATGATCGTTTTCATAGTCTGCATTGATCCATTTAACCGTATCATTCTGAAATATTTAGCATGCAGTCAGGAAAGAAAGCTCGATTGGTACCAATACTCGGGATCAGATCGGGCTGGTATGGTCCTGTCTCGAGATCCGTGGATCTCAAAATAGAGGCAAAGCCATCCTGGCGATTGATTGAGAGATGGGCGCACCTAGTCACCGAACAATCTAGATGGGATCGGCTCATTTGTCATCATAAGCGCTTTCTTTTTCATTGATTACAATTGCATGCTCGACATCCTTAATTTTACAATCAGAAAAACTCACAAAGAAGTAGTTGCTTGAAATAAAGTCTTATAACGCCGATAACCTTCATCATAAGCTGGTTGTGGAAAGGGATCAGGAGTCACCAAGTTGGCCTTGTGAACCATTCTCTGGCAACCCTCTGCAATGCTTTCATACAGCCCGGTTCCATAGGCAGCAAAGATCGCAGCACCCAGCACCGATGAATCATTGCATTGTAAAAGGTGGAGGGAGGTCCCGGTCACATCGGCATTGATCTGATTCCAAAGGCGGCTACGGGTACCTCCACCGGTGGCAACAATCTCATTGAAGGTGAAACCTAACTGTTTCATAATCTCCAAGTTTTCACGTAGCATATAAGCGTTGCCTTCTAATATAGCCCGTACAAAATGGGCCTTGGTGTGAGAAGGGGAGATACCCCAGGTTACGCCTCTGGCTTCTGGGTGTGATTCGGGCAGCATGGTCCCTTGCAAATTGGGAAGGAAAAGGAGTCCATCCGAGCCAGCTGGGATTTTCTCAGCAGTGGAAAGGATCAAATCATACACGTCCATGCCGGTTTCAGCGGCAATTTTCATCTCCTCCCCACAGAAGGCATCGCGAAACCAGCGCAGAGAAAAGCCCGCGGTTTCGCGCCAGAGCACGCCTACATTTGCACCAACAAGCACATGCCCAAAGATGGACACTTTGCGTTTGGGCAACAATTGCTTGATATCGAAGATGGTCATCATGGTCTGCATGGTCGTGCCGAGATTCAACATGACCTTATCTTCCATGATCGCTCCAGCTCCCACTACACTTGCAACCACGTCCAAAGCACCACTAACAACCTGCATACTTTGGTTCAGTCCCGTCTCACGAGCTGCCTGGGGTGTCAAAGTGGAAATAGAAATGGGCGAATCGAACAGAGGGGGTAGCTTTGACGGTGATAGATCGAGGTAGTCGAACATATCCATCCACCATGTATCGGCCGTTATATCGTAAAGGCCACTACAGTAATAGATCGCCCGCTCGGCAATAAGCTGTCCGGAAAGACGGTATAAGATGTAATCAGCAATATGAACAAAATACCTGGCCTGCTGGTAGATCTCTGGTTCATGGCTTCTCATCCATCCCAGGCAGCAGATCATCATTCCGGGTGACAGAAGCACAATGCCAGTGTGGGCATAGATCTGATCCTCTTGAAAGGTTGCCAGGATCTCATCACGCTCTTTGACCGCACGCTTGTCGAGCCATACAATCGCGTTGCGCATCGGGCAGTAGTGATCATCCAGAGCCACAAAGGTTTGACCTTGACAGGTGACAGATAGGCCGCCAATTTCTACAGGATTGACACCGCTGATCGTGACCACTTCGCGTATGCTGCTGACAACCCGTTTCCACCCTTCTTCCAAGTCAAATTCTACCAGGTTACCCTGTAAGCTGATTGGCGATTCGCGCTTCACCAAGCCAAGAATTTCCCCTGCTTCTGATACAAGGCCAGCCTTGATGGTGGAAGTACCAAGATCAATACTTAGAAAATCCATTGTATTTTCCAGGCGATCAAATCAGCGGAATATAAAAGATGCGGTATTTATTGTGGTTGCAGTTCTCTTCAAACTTTGCCCGATATTCACCATAACCATCAAGATTGCCGGCTATATATACCGGCGGGTTAGCCCCGGCTTTAACTAATCGCTCGATTACTTCAGCCATGACGGTCTGTAGAAGCGCGGTGTCGATTACGCCAGACGTGGGGCAGAAGGGTACCTCCAAGCCATCGGTTTTGAGGATAGCATCCCCGGGAATTGCACAGTTGTCAATGACAACATCCGCAAATTCGTATAATCGCTTACCGCTGCTGTATCGGGACGGCTGGTAAAGGGTATATGGCATTGAGGTGAGCACTACCACTTTCAACCCCTTGGCCTTGGCATTCTCGGCCATTTCGATTGGCACAGCATTCCGGCCAGATGTAGAGACCACGATTAGAACATCCCCCTCTTTGGCTGGTGTAGTATCAAAGACCAATTTTCCATATCCTTCTAGTCTTTCCATCCCGACCCATAAGGCTGCTGGATCATATTCGAGAGAAGAAAGCACTGGCGCTGTGATCTGGTTTAAAAGGGCCAACCCACCAGCTCGGATATAAAGGTCGCCAATCGTAAAAGCTGAATGGATATTGCCGTAGGCGAACAGCGCATGGTCGTTCAGCAAGCCTGAGGTTATGATATCAGCAGCTTTATCGATGGACTCCGCCTGCTCTTCAATGATCCGGTCGAGCATGGATGTTATTGCCGTGATGTATTCTTTTCCTTTAGATAGCATGTCTTTATTCCTCAAACTGTGGGGGTTGAACCTTCACATCCTTGATCGTTACTTCCTGGTTGATTTTTTCAAATTTCGGTGGATCACCAGTCCAACAGCGCACCTAGCATGTCGGTATCCCCAGCTTTGATAATTTCATAAGCAGCTGGCGCTTTCGCAGCCGGGAAGCGGTTCGTGATCATTTCTTTGACCTTAATTTTCCCTTCAGCCAACATAGCCAGAACCAGGCGGCGATTTTCTTGCTGGGTCCAGCGGTAATAGATATTTTCTATTACCGGGCAGTGCGGTTGATGAGCAGCCACCAAGGTTAACTCGCGCTGCAAGAATTCCTGATGGAAGGCTAGAGGGTAAGGCTCTTCCATCACGCCAGCCAAGCAGATCCGACCACCGACGGCGGCCAACTTGAAAGCCATTGGCAATACTTTGGTGTTGCCGGTCGCTTCCAGGATGGCTGGGGCTCCCTGCCCCTGGGTAAAGGCGAATAGCTTATCTACAGCATCTTCTTTGGCTGGGTTGATCGTCAGATCGGCTCCATAACTCTGGGCTAAGGCCAGGCGGTTATCGGCCATATCGAGGACAATGACCTTTTGAGCGCCGTTCAAGCGGGCCAGCTGAGTCGCGATCTGGCCAACTATGCCTGCGCCAATAATAACAACTGTATCGCCCAGTTGCACCTGCAAACGGCGCAGGGCATGCATGGCCACACTGGCAAGCGCGGTAAAGGTAGCCTCGTCGTAACTAACCTCATCCGGTATCTTCAACGTCACCCAAGGGTCAGTGGAGACGACTGCGTAGTTCCCATGGTTGATTAGAGAATAGACCCGATCCCCAACCTTGAAATCCTTGACGCTTTTATCCACTTCTATAACTTCACCTGCCAAAGAATAACCAGGGTTCGCCCGAAAACCAGCATCATCCCAAACCCGAGTCAAGGCTGCCCGTTCAGTTCCAGGACTGATCAAAGAGCAAATCGTTTTAATCAGTACCTGGTTCTCTCCCAATGGAGGTAATTGGGCATCCACAAGTTCGGCATGCTCATCGACAAAGGTGACTTTCTTATAGGTAGTAGCCATAGAATTCTCCTTCATTTTTTCCTTTTCTAATCTGATTTGATCACACAGCACTTACAGATTTGTGCTGCTCATTTTCCAGGTGTTCCATATGGTAGATATCTATCCCATTTTGAAACAATATATTCTTTGCTGTAAGGATAGCGTCATCGATGCCTATATAACCTTCATCGACAAAATCTGCCAGTGCGCGTGCAATCACATGTTTTCCAGCCAGGAGAGCACCAAACATTTCTTCCATTGTCCAGCAGTCACCCCCCCAAACAATGCGGTCATTTTGGGGAATAACCTGCAGCCACTCCTTAAGGGCGGAAACAGCCATATCGATAGAGAGCTGGGGCAACCATGCTAAATTAAGGCGAACATTCGGGTAGTTCTTTGCAAGACTGCTAATTTCATGTATCCACGGATACCCGCCATGGAATAGATCGAAAACAATGTCCGGATATTGTTCAAGGGCTGTGGTCATTAGTATGGGATTGGCATCATTCAGCCGAGCCATTCCGGTATGAACCTGAAAAACCAGATTTTTCGCTCGTGCCTGTTCCAGGTAAAAACGGATAATGTAATCTCCGAATGCCAGACGGTCCTCCGGGGATATTCTATCTGGCGGGGTGCCAAAGATTTGACTGGCTTTTTCTCTCGTTCCGGGCCCAATTGCCAGGCTGCGTTCGTAAGCAATCGGCGATTTAAGGGAACGTGCACCAGCCTGGATATTTTTATTAAGTACTTTTTCGATCAAATCCTCAAGATCTTTGAGAGAATCGACCCATATATCGAAATAAGGCGCCCAGTCCCGAATCAGGTTATATCCTTCAAAATCGAGAGCTTCTGGGTGGAAAGCGGCCAGGGAAGAACTGATCTTCAGTGAGGGGATCAAACGAGGCTCAGGAGTCTCCCAGTCGCCGGGTTTAAAGTGAAGATCATATATGACTGCCTTTATATTTGCCCGATCCAGGACTTTGGTCATCCAAGCAGGATTTTTATAGTTTTCTTCCAGCTTCGGTGACAACTTCTGCCAAGAGTCTTTGGTCAGTTCTTTATCCGGCAAATCGTACAATTCAGCCAAGCCGCGCAGCAGAGTCCAGTAAAAAGAACTCAGGTTTACCTTTTTTATGATCGCCTGAACCGCTTCCCAAGAATTATCTTCAAATGCTGAGGATGGGCTTCGTGCTATCCCATTAGGACTGCCGTCGCTTACCCGCATAGACCATGCAAGGTAAGAATGTTTAAATAAAGATGAAACCGTCATCGGGCTCTCAAAACGATTTAAAGGCCAAATGTGATCATGTGCATTAAATACTGGCACATTCTGGATTGCCATGTGAATCAACTCAAAGTTTTGGGTCGCCATAGATAATATTTTTCTGGATATAGAACATTATGATCACAGGATAATTACAGGCAGCCTGGCAAAAAAGACAGGAAGAGTAAAGAATGTCAAAAAGAAGGCTAAAGTATGGTCAGGGACGGATAAAGATAAAGCCTACTTTTGGATAAATTTCCTAATAACCAAACCGAAAGGAACCACGTAGTCATGACAAGCTCTTGCTCTGTAAAAGAGCGATCAGTGAATTGGCAATCGACCGCTCGAAACCATCTCTCAGTTCGGGCACATTCGCTACCATAGCTTGGTATCTTTGCATCGATATCATTGCCAGTTTGATCGCTTATTGTCTAGATCCCAATAAGACGCAGCTGGACATTTTCCGCTTTCGCCATTGTTTGCTACTTTTCCATAAAATGAGGTCAGCTCAGGATTTATTTCACCCCTCCCAGAGTGATACCTGAGATCATCTTGTCCGATAGGAAGATGAAAAGCACCGCGGTGGGTATCATAACCATCACGATTCCAGCAAACAACCCCACCCAGTCACCGGTATATTGCATCGACCCTTGAAGCGAATACAACCCAAGTGAAAGTGTACGTTTGGACTCAGTAGTGATAAAGATCATGGCTAACATATATTCATTCCATAAGCCTATGAAATTAAATATCGCTACAGTGAGCAAGCCTGGTGATGCCAGAGGCACCATGACAGTTGTGAAGGTCTGGAAAGGACTGGCGCCATCAAGCGCTGCAGCTTCTTCCAATTCCACCGGTAAGGAGGCGAAAAAGCCGGTTAGCAGATAGACCGTAAACGGGATCGAAAGCGATACATACACTACGATCAACCCGGGCAATGAATCGGCCCAATGCCAGGCTGCAAACATCCCAAACAAGGGGATTAAAAGTATCTGGTATGGGATGCCCATGCCTGCGGTAAAAAATTGGCTCAGGAGTTCTGAACCGAAAAATTTAATCCGGGTCAGCACGTAGGCAATCGGTGCCGAAACGATCAGGATTACACCAACCGAGATGAAAACAACAAAGATACTATTTATAAGGTAGTTTCCCAATTTAACTACTGCCCATGCTTTAATGTAATTCTGAAACTGAATAACGGCCGGAAGCGCCCAAACCGAGCTATATAATTCGCGGTTTGTTTTGAACGAAGTCACTACGATCCAGAGCATACCAAAGATAGTAAAAGTCGCCCACAGAACTATTGGTAGGTACGAGAAGAATTGCTTGACAATCTGCTGTACTAGCCCTTCTCGGATGACCGCTGGATGTCTCTCGGGTTTGTTGGTAACAACGTCAGAATTTGCCATAGTAGTCTATCCTTTTCTTTCGTTATGAGGAATAAAGCCGCTAGAAAATCCTCAAAATTGAGTAACATCCCGGCGCAAGAAACGACGCAGGAGCGTAGCGAACACGACAATAATTACCAGAATGACAACACCAATTGCCGAAGCGTAACCCAAGCGGAAGACCGGATCGCGCATCCCAAAACCCTCAATCACAAGGTAGATCGGCAATGTCCAAGTTGCCGGGTTAACCTGGATGCCGCTGCCAAAAGCATAAATAAACTCAAATTGTTTAATGGCTGTTATCATCCATAATACTAAGGCGATGCCGACTATATCCCACATCAAAGGCAAAGTAATTTGGATGAACACCTGTAATGAATTCGCGCCATCAACGCGAGCAGCATCATAGATTTCTTGGGGGATTTTATCCGCACCAGCCAATAGAATAACCATAAAATAACCGGTATAAAGCCAGATCAAAGCGATAGTGACGGCTCCAAGAATATGGTCTGGATCGGTCCATGGCAGGATTAGACTTTTTAATCCTATGGCTATCAAAAACGAATTAAGCACGCCGAAACGCCCGTTGTAAATCATCGACCAGAATGTTGTTAGAGCTATCGGGGCAACGACATTTGGGAAGAATAAAACAGCGCGGAAGAATTTCTTTCCGGCTATACCAGAGTTCAACAATGCAGTAAACGATAGGGCGATAACGAATACGCAGAATCCACCAATTAGTAAAATGAACAAAGTGGTTTTTAGGGCAGTGATAAAGCGGTCATCGGTAATTAATTGCTGGTAATTTAGTAGGCCAATAAACTTTTTGGGTAAACCAAAACCCGACCAGTCAAATAAGCTTGTATAAATTCCTTGAAGTGCCGGATAAATAAAGAAAAGAAGATAAAGGATTAAGCCCGGTGCCATGAACGGGATTATTAATTTTCGACGGTCTTTGGTGAGCATAAGATTCTTCCTTTCAATTCTTTATTGAAGGGCAGCTAGGAGTGCTTGCAATACATTCTACTGCAAGCACTCCTCAAGATTAGATCTTCCCTATTCCTTGAACCGAAATAGGGGGTGGAGAGCCTAAAACGGCTCTCCACCCGTCTCTACGAAATTAATGGGATTTCCAGTATGCGATCGTGTCAGCTTTAATCTTTGCGATGAACTGTACCGGAGTGATTTTACCGAGGAACATTTGGTCATGATCGATCAAGAAAATGTTGGTATAGTAGTCAGCATAGACCGCGTTAATACCGTCATGGGTTAGGAAGTAGGTCGGAGCTTTACTGAAATTGGCCCAGTTATCGACCAACGCCGGAGGGGGAGTAGTATCTTTACGTGAGGAAAGATTTACAGCCTGATCGGGGATCTCTTGAGCGTTTGACTTGGTCATACTGAACTTAATAAAGTCAGCAGCGACATCCGCATTGGGTGAATTTTTCATTACAACCCATCCCAATGGATCAAGCTCGGCATCATTTTGGCTTCCTTTACCATTCGGGACATTCGGTATCGTGAAGGCACCCCACACAAAACCAGCAGGAGTGGCGGTCTTTAACTCGTTGGGCAGCCAGGAACCGCACAGTTCCATGGCAGCATCACCGGTCGCCAAAAGCTGCTGTCCGGCCGGGAAGACAAAACCTTGCCAACCGCTAACAATGTAGCCACCATCGGTGACCTGGCGTTCCAGTTGGGCAGCTTGCAAGAAGGCTGGATCATCCCAGGTTGCACCGGTCTTGTCTCCGGCAGCTTTCATAAGCAAACCAGGTCCGGCGATGCGTTCCACTAGAGTGTAGTACCACATATCATTGTAGAAATTAATCCCACCATCCTGCGTTAATGGGGTTAGGCCTGCAGCCTTCATTTTGTCCATCATGCTAAGGAAGTCAGCCCAAGTTGTTGGGGGGACGGTGACACCAGACTTATCCACCATTGTTTTATTGTATTCAATAGCCGTGGACAGGATTTCGTATGGGATTATATGAATCGTGCCATCATCAGCTGCCAGGGCGCTGAGTACTTTGGGGACGAAAATTGAAGAGAAAGGTACAGTCTCTCCATAGGCAGCCTGACTCAGGTATTTATCCATCGGCAGAGTCAAGCCGTTGACGACCAATGCACCACGCAGACCGGGTCCTTCACCATCGACAATATCAACTTTTTGCCCGGCGGTAATGCCGGCTTGTAACTTGGTCAGGACATTTCGGCCAGCCCATGTCGGGTTGAAGGTCACATTGGGATGAATTTTGGTGTAGGCAGCCATATAACTGAGAATCACGGCCTGCTGGGGTTCACCCACATTCCATAGAGACCAATAATTGATCACTACTGGTTGAGTGGTGATAGGTGCGGCAGTAGCAGCTGCGGCAGGAGCGGCTGTCGCCGGGGCAGCAGTCGCCGGGGCGCCAGTAGTTGGAGCGGCAGTCGCCGGGGCGCCAGTAGTTGGAGCGGCAGTCGCCGGGGCGGCAGTCGCCGGAGCAGCAGTCGCCGGAGCAGCAGTCGGGGTTGCCGCAGTGCCGCAGGCGGTCACCAGCATGCTAAAGACTACGATCATGGAGAAAACAACAAGTAACTTACGCATTTCTCTCTCCTTTATGAATTTTTATTCGTTTGGCAGGATTGCCATTACATCTGGAATACAATTCAGAATATGTATATTGATCATTAAATCAACTGCTTGGCACCTCCTTGAAAAGAAATCGAATTGGCCATAATATCTATCCCGATTTTGAACCAGCCGCATGGAAATATTTACTATATGACAAGAAATTTCTGGTAGCACCGACATTGATTCCTGTCACATGAGTTCCTCGAATATCAAGTGGAAAGTGGTTAGGCTCTTGACTGGCTAAGGAGGTTAGAATTCGCTGGCTAGGGAACATCTATATTCCTTTATTTACTGACTGGATTATCCAGGCAAACGTTTTATAAATAGTTTTAGGCCACAATAACATTGATGGATAAGTGTTTCAATTGGGCTATCAAATCTGGAGAGGTGCCGGAATCTGTAATTAAGCAATGAACAGCCGTCAATGGTGCAACAAAGGCAGCTGACTGCTTACCAAACTTTGTGTGGTCAACAACTAGAATTATCTCCGGTGATGATTTTATGATCTTCTTATCTGTAGACACATCAGCAAAGTAATCATTCGTCAGTCCTGCAACCAGACTAATTGCTCTAATACCCATAATTACCTTTTGGGGACGTAGCTCGCTCAAGGCTTGTTCAGCTAGAAAACCAATAAAAGATAATTCTGCAGTGCGCAACATGCCCCCAATCGCGATAAGTGTAATATTTTTTTCTTGACTAAGTGCTTCAATAACGGGAAGGGAATTCGAAATTACGGTTAAGTTTTTTCGATCAGACAGGCAGCAAGCGACTTGTAGTGCAGTTGTACCGGAACCGATGAAGATGGTCTCCCCATCCCGAATGAGTGCTGCACAGGCCTTTGCAATAGCGAATTTCTCTTTCTCTTGTTCCGCCTTCCGCTGAATCACAGGAGCCTCTGGTTCAGCATGTTTTAATTGAGTCGCCCCACCATGGATCCGCTGAATAATCCCTTGATCATGCATTTGATCTAGAGTTCGTCGAATTGTCGCCCGGCTAACATTTAATGATTTGCTCAAATCTTTAACAGAAACGCTTGTATTGGTCTTTAGGCAATCGAGGATTTTTTCTTGTCGCTCAAGTATTAGCATAGGTATACCAACCATTCAGCGATTCTTTTATAGATGGCTAAATTGATTTTTTATTCAAAATTACGAACTATTTTGATAATATCGCAATCTTGAAAATGTTATTGGAGCAATTACAATCACATTTTATGGCTATATATCCAAAATGTCAATATAAAAATGACGCTATTTGAAAGAATTGTTGACAAAAATCAACAATAAACGTAAAATGTTACATATATTTCTCATGAAATATTCATACAGATCCAAATCCTGATTAAACATAGTTTATGATTAATTCGAATGGAGAAAAAATGACTAAAGGTGTTTCTACATGTGCAGAAATTGCCAGTCAGCCGGCTGTTTGGGAAAAAACACTTCAAAAAATGGTTGTTCAACGGGATGGGCTGGTAAGCAGTTTAGCCGGTCTGAAGAATCGGCCTTGGATCGTCACTGGCTGCGGGTCAACCTATTATTTGTCTTTGCATGCTGCCTCTATCTTACGTAGTATTGGATTCAATGCTATTGCTTTTCCTGCATCGGAATTGGTTTTCTTCCCTCAAAAACACCTACCTACCGGATTTGTATTGCTCGTAATCTCCAGGTCGGGTACTACAACGGAGACTTTATGGGCAATGGACGCCTACCGACGTTTTATGCCGGAAGACGGAAAAATCATCTGTATAACCTGTGTCCCGAATACTCCTATGGTCGCGAATTCAGATATCGTGTTTCTCGCACCGGACGCGCAGGAAAAATCTATTGCCCAAACCCGCTCATTTAGCAGCATGGCTTTAATGGTGCAAGTCTTGGCAACATATTTGGCCGAAAAGAAAAACCTTTCTACCCGAATGAAAAATATCCCAAAAGTATTGTCTTTGTCACTATCCCGCTATCAAACGCTGCTCGAAGAACTTGGGAACAATCTCGGGTTCGATCGTTTTTTCTTTCTTGGAGCAGGCCCTTTCTATGGAATCGCAAACGAGTGCATGCTAAAGGCCAAGGAGATGAGTTGTACCTGGTCAGAGGCATACCATACGCTGGAATTTCGCCATGGTCCAATGAGCGTGATCGCGTCCAGCGCTTTGGTAATTGGTTTAATTTCAGACAGTGCTGCAAAGGAAGAAATCCAGGTATTACGCGAGATGAAAGAGAAAGGAGCTCATACGCTGGCAATTTGTGAACAGCGCGGCAATCTAGATTGGGAAGGTGTGGATAACGTAATTGAAGTATCTAGCGGACTAAGCGACTGGGAACGACCTGTTGTTTATTTACCCTTTATCCATTGGATCGCTTATTTCCGATCGATTGCGAAAGGTTTGGATCCCGATTTTCCATTGAATTTGACCCCAGTGGTCACCCTGAATGAAAGAGCTTGAAAAGTCAATGATACCTAAAAGGATTGCTTTCTTTGATGCCTTGTTGGATATGGAACGAACTATTTCTCCCAAGGGCTCATGCCGGTATTAAAACCAACAGTCTCTCCCACATCTGTCCGATGATTAGGCTATAGCATCCATGCTCCGCAGGTTATTCCAGAGAGGTTATTGTTATTTTTTTTATAACCGTTTATTCTGCCCGATCCAAAAACATTTTGGGCGATAAATTAGTATAGAAAGCACAATTTGCTTTTCAATCTCTTTTTTTCGACTGATTTCTAGAGTAATAATTATTCTAGCCACCTGACAGTTTGGTGTCATAGGTAGGTAAAGAGTGGAACTTGGACAGAAAGGTCATTGGTCAGTCTTCTTTCGGTGAAGCGTAAGCCGATC